>Ga0315281_10006661_pt1 | contig 16389 bp, 11 predicted proteins | sample YL17G07_0_MG_FD_204540 | JGI IMG/M metagenome (GOLD analysis project Ga0315281, IMG submission 204540) | Sediment microbial communities from Yellowstone Lake, YNP, Wyoming, USA - YL17G07_0 | ecosystem: Environmental > Aquatic > Freshwater > Lake > Sediment | place: USA: Wyoming | collected... | reverse complement strand
TGTCGGCGTCAAAGTCATTGCAGTAGGTGTACATAGCGATGCTGAATGGGAAATGATGAAGGTGCTAGGTGTGGATGCCGCGACCGGATCAGCTATCGGCAAGCAGAATATTGGAAGTTAATCGGTTGATTAGAGAGTGGTCAGGTTGGCTGGTTGCGCATATGGTCGGCGACACCAGCGAAGGCCGCTGATAGTTCTTTGCGCAACGCATCATCAGTCACCACCTCCTGCAATGCCTTATTCATGCATAGCATCCACTGGTCGCGTTCAGATACACTGATTGCAAAAGGCAGATGGCGACGGCGCAGCATCGGATGTCCATATTCCTGAATATATAATTGCGGCCCCCCCATCCATCCTGATAAAAACTTGAACAATTTGTCTGTCGAGTTTTTTAAATCCTCTGCATGCATTTTGCGGATGCCGTAGGATTCCGGCAGTTCGTCCATAATCTGATAGAAGCGATGCACCAAGGCACGCACGGAATCTGCGCCACCGATGCGTTGGTAATGAGAAGGGGGTATTTCGGTTTGCATGTATTGTATGAAGGCGGGTGCTGTCATTGCATTATACCAGCGTGTTTAGCCAATAGCGCTGCACCATAGGCTGCTTCCACATGAAGCGCAGTGCTGACCGGAACTGCCAGTAGCCGCTGGCGAATTTCCCTCCAGGCATCGTTGTTAGCACCGCCGCCACAGGTTTTAACCGACTTGAGCGGTGTTGCCCCCAAAACAGCAAGCTTCGCATAACCGGCTGCTTCAATGCGGCTCAAGCCTTGCAGTATGCCATGCAGAAATGCTATGTCGTCATCGGGGCGGGGGTTTAATCGAGGTGCAAGAGTAGGGTCGTTGTGAGGGAAACGCTCGCCAATTCGCGGTAGCGGATAATAGTCGTACGAGCTATCACTTGCAGGGTCTATGAGATTGCTTAGTTCTACAAGTTGCGCATCAGAGAAATACTGTCGCAACACAGCACCACCTGCATTGGAAGCGCCACCAGCCAGCCATAAATCCCCATAGCGATGGCTGTATACACCGTATTCTGCAGCTTCCACGCGTTCCGCTGAGAGAAGCTTCAGCACCAGTGTCGTGCCCAAAGAAGTTACTGCAGCGCCGGGTTGATGCACATCGGCGGCAATAAAGGCGGCAATGCTGTCGGTAGTTCCGGCATGGATGGTGCAACCCGGATTGATATTGAAATGTTGTGCCAGTACCGGATCAATTTCTGCCATCAACTTACCTGGTGCAAGTACATGGGGTAGCAGATGGGAGTGAGGCAAATGCATCACCCATGCAGGCCAGCATAGCTTCTCCGCGTCATAGCCACTTTTGAGCGCATTGTGATAATCCGATATGCCGCCGCTGCCTGTTAATAAAGCACTGAGCCAGTCGGCCTGATGCATGAAGTGCGCTGCGTTTTCCAGATTGACATGCTGAGTCAGCCATAGAAATTTTGCCAATCCAGAGCTTGCATTGCACGTGATATGACTGTCAGACGCGAGTTCTTCAAGCTCCGCTGCCTGAGCTTGCGCACGTGTATCGTGATAAAGCAGGGCAGGCGAAATGGGTTGCAATCCTGCATCGCACAATAGAACAGTGGACGATGTAGCATCAATTGCGATGCGCTGTAGTTTGGTTGAAACGTGCGCTGGCAGTTGTCCGAGCAATCTGTGTAAAGCCTCGCGCCAGTCTTCGGGAGTTTGTGCTGCCGAATTCCTATAGGCCGTGCGATCTTCGTAAACAAGGCTGCCCGCTTCATCAAGCACGATGGCGCGTGCGCCTGTTGTGCCAAAATCCAAGCCTAGATACATACAAAGCTAAACCTCACCGGTTTATCCGCGCGTATTGGATTGTGTTTCGAAGTTCGTCAGATCGACCCGTGGCTGCGGTTGCCAGCCTGCTTTGCGGTGTTCGGCAATCACATTGGTAAAGATGCCGCCACGCACGTAAAACTTGGCGGTGAGGCGCATAAAACGCGGATGAGTAATGGCGACCAGATCATCGAGAATGCGGTTGGTCATGTCCTCATGGAAATGTCCCTCATTGCGGAACGACCACATATAAAGCTTGAGGCTTTTCAGTTCAACACAGGCAGCATCGGGAATGTAATCCAGAATCAGCGTGGCAAAGTCCGGTTGTCCGGTTTTTGGGCAAAGACAGGTAAATTCCGGAATTTCCATATGGATATGGTAATCACGGCTTGCATTTGGGTTGGGAAAGGTTTCCAGGTTTTTGCCGGGTTGTGTAGTCATTTTGAAATGTGATGCGGGTCAGTTAGAATACTGGGTATTATATCGTTGCAACTACTTATATCGCTACACATGGGTCAAATTGCGCTTATCCCACATTAATCTTGCAGGTTTCAAATCATTCGTTGATCCCACCCATATCGCCCTTCCCGGGCAGATAGTGGGGATTGTCGGCCCTAATGGTTGCGGAAAGTCAAATGTTATTGACGCATTGCGCTGGGTGCTGGGCGAATCCAAGGCTTCGGCATTGCGCGGCGAGTCGATGCAGGACGTTATTTTTAACGGCTCAGGCAACCGCAAACCGGTGGCGCGCGCCAGCGTTGAACTGGTGTTCGATAACAGCCTCGGCAAAGCGATGGGGCAATGGTCGAGTTATGCCGAAATAGCGATCAAACGAGTCATCAAACGCGATGGTGAGTCCAGCTACTACATCAATAATCAGCATGTACGCCGCAAGGATGTCACCGATATATTCCTTGGCACCGGTCTTGGTGCGCGTGCCTATGCGATTATTGAGCAGGGTATGATTTCACGCATTATCGAAGCCAAGCCTGAGGAGTTGCGCGTCTTCCTGGAAGAGGCTGCCGGTGTATCGAAATATCGCGACCGCCGCCGCGATACCGAGCTGCGGATAGGCGATACGCGTGAAAACTTGTTGCGTGTATCCGACATCTTGCACGAACTGGATAAACAACTGGTTCATCTGACAGAACAGGCAGAGGTCGCCAAGCGTTATCGTGAGTTGCAAGTTAGACACGATACCACTCAACGTTTGCTGTGGATGCTAAACAAGCAGGAAGCGGCCTCACGGCGACAGAAATTTGCGCAGGCTGTTGAAAAGACCAGGAATGAATTGGAGTCTGAAATTGCCCGACTGCGTGAAGTGGAAAGCCAATTAGAAACTGCCCGTACTGAGCACTATGCGTTGGCAGATGCTTTGCACAGCAAGCAGGGTGAACTCTATACAGTGAATGCTGAGGTTGCGAGGCTGGAGCAACAGCTCAGTTTTATGAGCGAGCAACGCAACCGTTTGGCGCAACAGATTAGCAGTGCCGAGCGTCAAATCGAAGTACAACGCAGCCAACTGCAAGGCACGCAAGGTTTGCTGACACATTGGCATGAAGAGCAGCAGGGAGCGGGTTTGCGTGTAGCAGAGCGCGAAAGTCATGCTGAAATTGAAGCGGAGAAGCTGCCTCAGGTTGAAGAGACTGCACGTGCAGCGCAAGCGCGTTTTAACGATGTGCAACGTGAGCATATGCAATTGCAACAGCAGTTGCAGCTGGCTGAAACTCAGCGAACGCATATACAGCGCAATTTGCAGCAACTGGAAGCGCGCAGACAGCGCTTGCAACAGGAACAAGAAAGTTTGCCCAAAGCCGAATCTGAGACTCTGTTGCAAACTCAGCAGCAGTTGCTTGAATTGGAAACAGAACGCAGCGAACAGGAACATCAGCTGGCCGAGTTGCAGGAGCAACTGCCTGCTGCAGCTGAGGTTAGACGCAGCAGCCAAAATGCAGTGCAAGAGTCCGAGCGGCAAGTGGCGCAAGTTGAGGCACGTCTCAATGCGCTGCAACAATTGCAGAGGCAGATTGATCAGGATAAAAATTTGCAGAACTGGTTGGCAAAATATCAGCTGGATAATGTGCCGCACCTGTGGCAGGCGATCCGTATCGATTCAGGTTGGGAGGATGCGCTGGAAGCTGTATTGCGCGAGCGTTTGAACGCATTGTCGATTGCACATTTGGAAGATGCTATCGCCTGGGGCGATGTCCCCCCTGCAAAATTGGCCGTGTTTGCGGTTGAGGGTACAAAACCGGAAGCAACACTCAGCCACGTAGAACTGACCCCATTGATACAATATGTGCAATGTCAGGATGCGCAAGCTGCAACAGTATTGAACGACTGGTTATTGAATGTTTATGCTGCCCCTGACCTTGCACAGGCAATAAATCAGCGAACCAAATTACCGGCAGGTGCATGGTTGGTTACACCACAAGGGCATTTGGTTGGCGTACACAGTGTGCTATTCCACGCACCGGACAGCCAGATACATGGTGTGTTGGCTCGTCAGCGTGAAATCGAGCAACTGCAACAGCAGGCGCAGCTACTTGCCGAAAAGCTCGAGCAAGGCAAGCAGCAGGCACAGCAGGCAGAACAAACCTATTCCGGTATAGAAAGTCGAATCACACCTTTACGCAATGCAGTGAGTTCACTACAGCAACAACAGCATAGCGTGCAGATGCAAATCCTGAAGCTGACTCAAACAAAAGAGCGCAATCTTGAACGCAACTCACAGATTGCGCATGAACTGGAAGAGCTGACAGAGCATGCTGCCGGTGAGCAAGGGCAGCAGGAAGAAATAGCAGAACGTATGGAAATTCTGCGTGAAAATCTTGAAACTCAGCAGATGCAGGTTGAACAGGTTCGCCAGCAGGCTGCAGAGCAGGAAGCCGCCTTGCGCCAGCAGCGCGATCAAATGCAAAAGGCGCAGCATGAACTGCAGGAAGCCCGTTTTTTTGCCAAAACCTGTGCTGAGAAAATTAGTGATCTTGAGCGCAATCTGCAGCATGGCAGTGTGACATTGGCACAGTTGGAAGAAACCTTGCAGCACTCCAGTACCGAATTGTCCAATCTGAGCGACAGCAATGCCCAGCAGCAACTGCAGGAAGTATTACTGCAAAAGCAGCAGCGTGAGCAGGCCTTGGCAGAAGCGCGCAATGTTCTGGAACATGCAACATTGACGCTGAACAAGCTGGAGCAGGAGCGGATGTCATGCGAACAAAAATTGCATCCTATGCGCGACAAGGTATCTGAACTAACCCTGAAAGAACAGGAAGCTCGTCTGCAATTTGAACAGTGGGCAGATCAATTGCAGGGAATAGATGAAGAAGCGTTATTGCCTTACCTGGAAGGCGCCAAACAGAGCGGCTTGCAGACAGAGCTGAATCGCGTGAATAGCGAGATCACCATGCTGGGTGCTGTTAACCTTGCAGCGTTAGAAGAGCTGCAAGGGGCGCAGGAACGTAAAATATATCTCGATGCTCAGGCGAAAGATTTGAATGATGCGATGGATACGCTTGAGGAAGCGATACGCCGCATAGACAAGGAATCGCGCGATTTGCTGATGGCGACCTATGATGCAGTGAATCGTAATTTGTCTGAGTTATTCCCTATCTTGTTTGGTGGCGGCGATGCGCGATTGGTACTGACTGGAGAAGAAATTCTCGATAGCGGTGTGCAGGTCATGGCGCATCCGCCAGGCAAGAAAAATGCCTCAATTCATTTACTGTCTGGAGGCGAAAAAGCGCTTACAGCAATTGCCCTGGTATTCTCGCTATTCCAGCTTAATCCCGCGCCCTTCTGTCTGCTAGATGAAGTAGATGCGCCGTTGGATGACACCAACACCGAACGTTTATGCAAGCTGATCAAAAAAATGGCGATGAATACACAATTTGTATTCATCAGCCACAATAAAATTACGATGGAATTGGCACAGCAACTAGTCGGCGTGACGATGCAGGAGCGTGGTGTATCCAAGGTGGTATCGGTGGATATAGAAGAGGCTTTGCGTCTAAACGACAAAGCTCCTCTTCCAGCCTGAAGTCATTGTTGTCGGACTACTAGTAGTCCGTTCCACCAAAACGAAGACATGAAACGGCGTCTTTTTCCACTATGCGTCGTTGCATTCCCTTGCCGTATACCCCATACCCCATACGGCAGCGGGTCTGCGCCTAGCATGGCGAAAAAATCCATCCATTTCATTAGTCACCTTTTCGGTGGAACGGACTACTAGTTACAGTAGCTGCTGACCGCTTTACGGGCGTCATCAGTTTCCTTTTTACGTGTTGCTTCGTCGAGAATTTTGCGCTCTCCCTTTGCGTCGTATGTAACGATTAAGGGACTCTTTTCGTAATTTGTCAGATTGCTACGTGCATTCTCGCAATTCTTCTTTTTAATTGCGGCAGCCTCTTTTTCCTGTGCTGCTTTTTGAGTACTTTCTTCCTTGCTTTTTTGTTCTTTTTTCCACTCAGCTTCACGCTCAGCTATTGTTTTTTGAGGCGGGGCACTACCTTCCTGCGTTCCTGCATCAGGAGTACCGGGACTTTTTAATTTTTGAGTTTTGACATCGGCCGGTGCAGTATCGGAATAATGGACTTTGCCATCAGCATCAACCCATTTATTGAGCGCAGCGTGTGAATGGATGCTTGTCAGGAGCAAGCAAATAGATAATACAAATTTCATTTTTTCTCTCCTTGTAATGAATGCCATGATGAATGTATATTTAAACAATATGCCGAATACTAACTTAATAATAATGGCATGATTTTGAGCGGTTTTATATATTTAATGTTAAAGAAATAAAGTTATGTTTAAATATCTGAAATTAATATGATCATAATGTAAAATGTTGTCTTTAGACGGTTAAATAATTACTTGAGATATTTTGCTTAGCGCATTAATGAAATAATTATGTCACAAAAACAAGTAGCAGTTGTCGTGCAGGATTACTCAAATCCCAATAAAAATCAAGAGCTTGTTCTGAGGCTATTCACTACCTATTATCGTTCGCATAATCATACAGGCAAGATATATGAGGATTTGCCAGATATGTTTCTGGTTAAACCTGAGGTTTTGATGGTAAAAGATCTCGCCACGCGCAATTCAGATAAATTGATTTTGGATGATTGCATTCAACGTGCTTCAGCACGCAATGGTTATATCCACGTCACGAAGTTTTATAATGCCAAGCTCAATTATTATTGGCTGGAAATGAATGTCAGCCCGTTCATGTTGGGTGATGCGGTAAATGAAAATAATAAAAGTGAGTTTTTTTATATGCTGAGCCGTTTTGTCGAGTATGTAAAAAATAATCCCAGCATATATGGCGACTTGAATGCAGAGCTGGCCTCAGACAAGGATTTGGCATTGATGTTGAGGGAAATCAACACGATGGGTGATCAAATGCTGCCTCTGTTCGAGCATTATCCTGAAGAAGTACTGGTTACATATAATTCCAAGTGGCCTCCCACAGAAGTCAATAAATTACTCATGTCACTTAAAGGTAATGAATTAAGCTGGTGTGAGCTTTTTGCCGAGTCTCTCATTTATATAATGGGAAAAAAGAATTAGAGTTTTTATGGTATTTCAACAAGGGACATTTACCCTTTAGGCTTGCTTGCGTATAATGCTCGCTTTGTCGAGGAAGTTTTCATGCGTATTACTCAAAAAGCACTTACCTTTGACGATGTCCTGCTGCTTCCGGCTCATTCCTCCGTGCTGCCACGCGATGTCAGTCTGCGTACTCAACTCACCAAAAACATTACTCTGAATATTCCGCTGTTGTCTGCTGCTATGGACACCGTAACAGAGTCACGTTTGGCCATTGCTCTGGCACAAGAAGGTGGCATAGGTATTATCCATAAAAATATGTCATCCAAGGCGCAGGCTCAGCAGGTTGCCAAGGTAAAGCGCTTTGAGAGCGGTGTGGTGAAAGACCCGATTACGATTGCGCCGGACATGACAGTGCGCGACGTGATTCAGTTAACCCGCCAACACAAGATATCCGGTTTGCCCGTACTTGAAGGCAAGAAGGTCGTTGGAATTGTAACGAATCGCGATTTGCGCTTTGAAACGCGTCTGGATGTGCCTGTACGCAACATCATGACCCCGCGTGAGAAACTTATTACCGTTAAGGAAAATGCCAGCCGTGATGAAGCGCGTGCACTGATGCATCAACACAGAATCGAGCGGGTTCTGGTCGTGAATGATGCTTTTGAATTACGCGGCTTGATTACGGTTAAAGACATTTTGAAATCGAGCGAACACCCCAATGCTTGTAAAGATGAACTCGGGCGTTTGCGTGCAGGCGCAGCAGTCGGCGTAGGCGAGGGCACTGAAGAACGCGTAACGTTACTGGCTGAAGCTGGTGTAGATGTGATTGTTGTGGACACAGCGCATGGACATTCGCAAGGCGTGCTGGATCGAGTGAAATGGGTCAAGAAAAATTTCCCGAAAATTGAAGTGATCGGCGGCAATATCGCCACTGCCAATGCAGCGCGCGCATTGATTGACCATGGCGCCGACGGAGTCAAAGTGGGGATAGGTCCTGGCTCCATCTGCACGACGCGTATGGTGGCCGGTGTGGGCGTGCCGCAAATCACTGCTATCGACAATGTAGCACAAGCTTTAATGGGTACGGGTATACCATTGATAGCAGATGGCGGCGTACGTTTCTCCGGGGATATTTCCAAAGCGATCGCTGCAGGTGCACATGTTGTTATGTTGGGCGGCTTGTTTGCTGGTACAGAAGAAGCGCCTGGTGAAATTGAGCTGTTCCAGGGACGTTCATATAAATCTTACAGGGGCATGGGCAGTTTAGGCGCGATGCAGCAGGGCTCCAGTGACCGCTATTTCCAGGATGGCAGCGAAGGCAATCAGGATAAACTGGTGCCCGAGGGCGTTGAAGGCCGTGTTCCATACAAAGGCAGCGTGCTAGCTGTGATACATCAATTGATGGGTGGATTACGTGCAAGCATGGGTTATCTGGGATGTCCCGATATAGCTACAGTCCATACCAAGGCTGAATTTGTAGAAATCACTTCAGCAGGTATTCGCGAGTCGCATGTTCATGATGTGCATATCACTAAAGAAGCACCGAATTATCACGTTGATTAACTCAGGTACACGGTGATCGGTAAGAAATAAAAAACCTCCAGCAAGAGGTTTTTTTATTTAATTCAGTTCACCAGCCACCCTACACCGGATTAAAAAAATGTCCCACGCTAAAATTCTTATTATTGACTTTGGTTCTCAATATACCCAACTGATTGCACGCAGAGTGCGCGAAGCCAATGTCTATTGCGAACTACATCCTTATGATGTCGATGAAGCGTTTATTCGCAGTTTTAAACCGGAAGGTATTATTTTATCAGGCGGGCCGAACTCTGTTACAGAGGGCGATACTCCTCGCGCGCCGCAAATCGTGTTTGACTTGGGGGTGCCGGTACTGGGTATTTGTTATGGTATGCAAACCATGGCAGCCCAACTGGGCGGCGCTGTTGAAAATGGTTTGGTACGTGAATTCGGCTACGCAGAAGTGCGCGCTCAAGGGCATTCCGCATTGTTCAAAGATATTCAGGATAGGGTAAATGAACAGGGGCATGGCTTGCTGGATGTGTGGATGAGCCATGGCGACAAGGTAACAACTTTACCTCCCGGTTTCAAAATCATCGGCAGCAACCCGGCGACTCCCATAGCCGCGATGGCAGATGAAGCACGTCGATTTTATGCTGTGCAATTTCACCCGGAGGTTACCCATACCTATCAGGGCAAGGCAATCATTGAACGCTTTGTGCATAGCATATGCGGCTGCGGCCAAGACTGGAATATGCCGGACTATATCAGCGAGGCGGTCGACAAAATTCGCGTTCAAGTAGGGCAGGATGAAGTCATTCTTGGGCTGTCGGGTGGCGTTGACTCTTCGGTAGCGGCGGCCTTGCTGCATCGTGCCATAGGCACACAATTGACCTGTGTATTTGTGGATAACGGCCTGTTGCGCCTGAATGAAGGCAAGCAGGTGATGGAAACATTTGCAAAAAATTTGGGGGTAAAAGTCATTCATGTCGATGCCAGTAAAGAGTTTATGAAACATCTGACTGGCGTGACCGACCCAGAGAAAAAACGAAAAATTATCGGACGTGAATTTGTCGAGGTATTTCAGCGTGAATCTGCCAAGTTGCCACAGGCAAAATGGTTGGCGCAAGGTACCATTTACCCTGATGTGATTGAGTCTGCAGGCGCTAAAAATAACAAAGCGCACGCAATTAAATCCCACCACAACGTAGGCGGCCTGCCGGACACCTTGCACCTGAAATTGCTGGAGCCGTTGCGCGAGTTGTTTAAAGATGAAGTGCGTGAACTCGGCGTCGCACTCGGATTGCCTCACGATATGGTGTATCGTCATCCCTTCCCTGGTCCCGGGCTCGGCGTGCGAATTCTTGGTGAAGTGAAGCATGAATATGCCGAGCTATTACGCCGCGCCGATGCGATTTTTATCGAAGAGTTAAACGCCTCGGGATGGTATGCGAAAACCTCGCAAGCATTTGCCGTATTCTTGCCGGTCAAATCGGTAGGCGTAATGGGAGATGGCCGCACCTATGAATGGGTTGTAGCACTGCGTGCTGTGCAAACGCAAGACTTCATGACCGCGCATTGGGCAGAGTTGCCGCATGCACTGCTGGGTAAGGTTTCCAACCGTATCATCAATGAAGTGCGCGGCATTAACCGTGTGGTATATGATATTTCCGGAAAGCCTCCTGCAACTATTGAATGGGAATGATGCTTGATAAGAGGCATTAACCAAAAAGCCTGCTGAAGCATATCAAATGGCAATTGTTCAACCCTATGCCAACACTGTTAGGCCACGAGGGCTAACATTCTGAATAAACCATTATTATACAAATAACGTGGTTTTCTATTGTTGTTCATGACTTACCCTATTCTCTAATGCTGGTATTTTAGCGATGTGCCAGTTTGTCTGGCGCTCGATAGTACTGGGGGTATTCCATGTCAGCACAAAGAAAAATTCGTTTGGTCACGTCACACAAAGAACAATTTCGCTCAGAATCTGAGGTGATATTGGAAACGCGCAAGCGCGTTGAAATTGAAAGCGAGACTCAACTGGCAGTCGAGGCACGTGCACGGGCCGAAGCTCATGCAAGGGTGTTGGCTGAAGGCCGATTACGCCAGGAAAACGAGTTGATGGAGCTGGTTGAGAAACGGCGTCAAGCTGATATTCAATTGATTGAAGAAATCAAGTTGCGTATTGAACGCGAACGTCAACTATTGAATCAGGTTCAAGAAAAAAAACTTGCAGAATTGCGATTGTCCGAAGAACTAAATTCCAGATTGCAAGCTGAACGTTTGGCGAAAGAAGCGCTAGACAGGCGCCTGCATGAAGAACAGCATGCTCGAATTGAACAGGATAAAAAATCTGCATTGGATCGACAGTTTGCAAGTATTGCTCAAGATAAAGCACTGTCCGAAACAAATATTGCCCAGGCTTTAATTGAAAAACTGAATGCCGAAAAAGAGTCCCAGTCATTGCTGAAGGCCAAGCTTATCGCCGAAAATGCACGTGCTGATGCAGCGAGCAGAGCTGTAAAAATTCATGAAGAGACCATATCGCTGTTGAAGCAAGCTGAGCGTGAAGAAAATAATCGTATTACCCTTGAGGAGATAGCCAAGAAACTTGCTCAAGACAGGCTTGAAACAGAAAGAGAATTAGTATTGGCGGCGCAACAACGTGTAGATGCAGAACTTATGGCATCGCGCGGAATGGAGTTGCAGTTGTACGCAGAAGAGGAGGCGGTAGCAGCTGCAAACAAGCACGTTGAAATTGCTGCGATGGCTAAACATGCTGCCGATAGAAGATCTGAACAGGAAAAACGATATGCACAACAAGCCGAACAATGCTTATATGCAGATCAGTCGTCAGCCAAGCAGTTGGACAAAAAAATAGAGCTGGTCAATGCAAGAATTTTAGCTTCCAGGCAATCCATGCAACTTATGCTTGACGACTGTTTGGCTGAAGAAAAACAGTTGATATTGGAACAAGCTATTATTGTTGAGGAATGCGAACGAATTGCAAATGAAGAAATGGCTGTCGTGATGTTGAATGAAAAACTTGAACAGGAAGAAGAGTTAAATCGTATTGCTCAGTTGCGTTTGCAAACAGAAAATGAAGCAATTACGGAAATATCGCTACGCATGGAAGCAGAGTTAAATGCGATTGAGTCTGACAATGAACGTATCGCCTTGGAAGTAGCTGCAAGAGAAATAATGGAAGCACATTGGCGTGTAACTGAAGAGGCCGTTGCAGCCGCAAAACTAATGCAGGAGGTCAAGCTTAAAGCACTGCGCATGGCCAAGCTACATGCGGAATCTGAAGCACAGGCGATACAGGCCGAAAAAGAAACATTGCAAGTTCATATTCATGCGAATGATTTGGCAAAGGAGCGAATACTCATGGCTAAAAATTTGCAGCAATTCATCGACAAGCGTGTTCAGGGAGAACGATGCAACATGTTTGATATGCAGAAGCGACTACCTTGGGAAAACCAGATCGTTTTTGCGAATAGTAAACGTAGATTGACAGCTCAGCTTGTTATGAACTGAAGATTGAGACTTGTCAATATAACCGGTGCTTATACAAGTACGTTATGTAGTTCAGTGCATAAAGCTGCAATCGCTTGCGGTTGATCTAATGAAACGCCGCTAATTGAGAAACTATCTTCTGCTCGTGCTCCCAAGGTGTTGATCTTCGCGCTACGTATCTCAATGTTGTGGTGTGCCAATATATGTGCGATTCGTGCCAATAACCCCGGTCTATCCCCGGCAATGATAGAAAGTTGGTGATTTCCTTTTTCGTCCTGTGAGATGCCTACTTCCGGGATGATGGGGAAGTGTTTTTGCTGTCGGGTAGCACGACCAATTTTGGGTGATTGCGGAATATTCGCATTAAGCAGAAGTTGTTCCAACTCGTACTCGATATAGCTCATCACATCGCGATAGCTTGCATCATCATTTCCAGCATCCATTACCAGAAAACTATCAAGCGCATAGCCGTGCTGGGTAGTGTGGATTTTAGCTTCCATGATGTTGTAATTCATACGCTCAAAAAATTCACAGATGCGTGCGAATAGGTAAGGCTGATCGGGGCTATACACCATCACCTGTAAGCCTTCTCCGATATTGCTTAAACGTGCTTTGACGATGGCGCTTTGATTGTTGACCCGATGAGACAATAAACGTGTATGCCAGGCAATTTCATGAGGCTCGTGTCGCAGGAAATAATCAGCATCAAGTTGCGCCCATAGTAATTCGTATTTTTCAGGTGCAATAGCATACAGGCTCAATTTTTTAATGGCTTGCTGACGTATTTCACCTATTTGATCGGCAATTTTTCCGCCCACCATATAGCGCCGTGTTGCCCAGAATAAATCCTCCAGCAATTTCCCCTTCCAGGCGTTCCACACTTTGGCGCTGGTGCCGCGAATATCTGCCACGGTAAGCAAATATAACGCAACAAGATAACGGTCATTTTTCATTTTTGCAGCAAATGCGCCAATCACATCCTGATCTGACAAATCCTGCTTTTGCGCAGTCGCAGACATGGTTAAATGATGTTCAACCATCCACACCAGCAGATCAGTATCTTCACGGGTTATATCATGTTGTTTGCAAAATCTCATCGCATCGGCGCGCCCCAGTTGCGAATGGTCCCCGCCACGACCTTTGGCGATGTCATGGAACAGACCGGCAATATAAAGTACTTCCTGACGCGCGAAATCTTTTATAAGTTTGCTGCAAAGGGGAAGCTCGTGCGCAAATTCGGAAACGGTGAAACGACGCAGGTTGCGTACAACCATCAAGATGTGTTCATCCACGGTAAAGGCATGGAACAAGTCATGTTGCATTTGCCCGACGATACGTCCGAATGGGGGCAGGTAGCGGCCAAGAATGCCATGCTGGTTCATGCGACGTAATACATGGGTAAGCCCCTGCGGAGCGCGGAATAGTTGCATGAACAGGTTGCGGTTATGCGGATCCCTACGGAAGGCGGCGTCTATATGCTGTCGAGCGCGCCATAATGAACGAAGCGTGGGTGCGGAAAATCCGCTCAGGCGCGGATATTGCGACATCAATAAATAGCTCTCCAAAATTGAAGAAGGCTCACGCTCAAATAAATCTTCGCTTCGAGCTTCGATAAGATCGTCTTTTGCAACAAAGCGCTCGTTAAGGGGGTAAGTGATACCCGATTCCGGGAACAGGCGTGCACGCATGTTTTGCAGTAAAACGCTGTTAAGTTGCAGCACAGCCTGTTTGGTCTGGTAGTAGCGTTGCATCAGATGTTCACTTGCACGCCTGGTTTCGCTGGCATGGATACCCATTTCTTCGGCAAGCGCTGTTTGATAGTCAAACAGCAATCTATCTTCGCGTCGATTGGACAGGTAATGTAAACGGATACGCAAGGTTTGCAGCAGCGATTCATGGCGTGCAATTGCGCGTGCTTCAGGCAGCGTGATCATGTCCATCCTGGCTAGCTCCTGCCAGGAGGTGCCAAAGCCACAGGCACGACTAATCCATATCACTGTTTGCAGATCACGCAGGCCCCCCGGGCTTTCTTTTAAATTGGGTTCAAGGTTGTAGTCGGCATCAATAAAGCGTGCATGGCGTTGAGTCTGTTCTTGTTGCTTTGCCAGATAAAATGCGCGTTTACCCAAATATTGAGCGAGAGTTTCGCGCATTTCTTCGAACAAGTGGCGATTACCGAAAATCAGGCGAGCCTCTAGCAGATTGGTTTGCACAGTAACATCTGAAGATTCGGCCATGCAGTCGCTTATCGTGCGAATACTATGTCCTACTTCCAGGCCTATATCCCAAAAAACGCCGATCAGTTTTTGCAGGATTTGCTGTAATTCAGTATCGGGTTGCTGCGGGAGCAGGATAAGCAGATCGATATCGGATTTCGGGAATAATTCTTCGCGACCATACCCCCCTACTGCGACGAGGGCCAGGTCACCGGGAATCGCTAGCATTTCCCATGCATCGCGTAAATGTGCATCTACCAGTCTGGCGTGGTGTTGCAAGAGTCGACGTGCTTTACCGTGTTCAATATAGTCTTGTTGTAAAGCCGAACGGGCTGCACGCAAGCTGTCTCTAATTTGAACGGTGGTTTGCACTGCCTGTTTCAGGAGTTATGCTTCGGGAACAGGGGGGGATCCAGCTGAAAGGGTAAGAACTTCATACCCTGTTTCAGTCACCAGTATGGTGTGTTCCCATTGTGCCGACAAACTATGGTCCTTGGTTACAATGGACCAACCGTCACCTAATTGTTTAATTGCCGCTTTGCCTGCATTGATCATAGGCTCAATCGTGAAGATCATGCCTGCTTCAAGTTTTAGCCCTGTTTTGGGTTTGCCATAGTGAAGTACTTGCGGGTCTTCATGGAATACGTTGCCGATTCCATGCCCGCAGAATTCCCTTACTACGCTATACCCCAAGCCTTCAACATAACTTTGAATAGCATGCCCAATATCCCCCAGATAACTACCCTGCTTGACTGTGCGAATACCCCGCCACATGGCTACATAACTGGCCTCACACAGGCGTTTCGCCTGAATAGAGGGCTCTCCGACATAATACATGCGGCTGCTATCACCGTGATAACCTTCTTTGATGGTGGTGATATCCAGGTTAACGATATCTCCGTTTTTTAATTTTTTATCGCTCGGAACCCCATGACAAACCTGATGATTTACCGAGGTGCAGATAGACTTCGGGTAAGGCGCATGTCCGGGTGGAGCATAATTAAGCGGTGCAGGAATACAGTCTTGTACTTCCACCATATAGTCATGACAGAGCTTGTCCAACTCATCTGTTGTAACACCGGGCTGTACAAAAGGGGTTATATAGTCAAGCACCTCACCAGCCAAGCGTCCGGCGATGCGCATTTTTTCAATTTCTTCAGGAGTTTTGATACGAACAGGCATGAATATTCAATTTTTTAAATTCAGCCGTAAGGATAGTAGAAAGCCTCCACAATAACAACCTCGCAATGAAGGCAGGTAATGACATAAAACTATTCAAACGGTGAAAAGAGTCCGAAATTGCGCCTTATTCAAGATATATAAATTGTATTTGATCGCTTAAACTTTGAGCCTGACCCTAACAAATTTACAGTTTCGACCATTTACTGATGAAGGAGCTTGCACATATGAAATACATCATCGTATTAAGCCTGTTGCTGCTAACCGCATGTGCTTCACCACCCAATCGCTGTTCACAACAACATGATAACGGTCAGAGCGCAGGGCAGCAAAAATCTCGATAATATTGTCGTAAGTTAATTTAATTGAAATGAGTTATTTAAAGGCACGATTTACGTGCCTTTAATATTTTTTCTCACTGTAACAAATGTTTCACAAATTATTATTACAATATTATTGCAGTAATAATTATATTAATAATGATTTGGAGAGAGTATGTCATTGGAAACACTTAGGGAACAGGAAATTACAAACATACCAATTTAGGATGGATGGTTATATCCCACCAGTGTAAAATAGAGGAGCGCTGCA
>Ga0315281_10006660_pt1 | contig 16389 bp, 16 predicted proteins | sample YL17G07_0_MG_FD_204540 | JGI IMG/M metagenome (GOLD analysis project Ga0315281, IMG submission 204540) | Sediment microbial communities from Yellowstone Lake, YNP, Wyoming, USA - YL17G07_0 | ecosystem: Environmental > Aquatic > Freshwater > Lake > Sediment | place: USA: Wyoming | collected... | reverse complement strand
GAGTGATCAAACGTCGCTAAAGCGTCCCGCCCCGCTGGGGCCTGAGAATCATCTCGCAGCTTAACCAAAAAAATACAAGGGGCTCTCGCGCCTACTTGACAACTTTCAACCATATCAGGGGCGGGGTCACCCCGCCCTTTAAATTTGCGCCTTGCCGATAACTCAGACAGCAATTGCTAGATACCGATAATGGGTGATGTCCTTTCCGGTCTGGAAGTTTTTCTCGCCGAAGCGCCGGCCTGGGTCAAGGGGGCCAGGCTGGGGCTCTTGAGCCATCCGGCCAGCGTTGCCAGAGATTTCCGCCATGCCCGGGAACTGATCGCCCGCCGGTTTCCGGGGCAGCTCAAGGTCCTCTTCAGCCCGCAACATGGTCTCCTGGGGGAGAAACAGGACAACATGGTCTCCTCCGAAGATTTCCTCGATCCCCTCCTGGGGTTGCCGGTGATCAGCCTTTATGGGCCTCGCCTGGCTCCAGCCCCGGAGAGCCTGGGGGATGTGGATGTGCTCCTGGTGGACCTGCAGGATGTGGGCACCCGGGTTTACACCTTCGCCACCACCCTGGTCAAAGTGATGGCGACCGCGGCCGCGGCGGGCATCAAGGTGGCGGTCCTGGACCGGCCCAATCCCATCTCCGGCGACCGGGTGGAGGGAAACCTGCTCAAGCCGGCCTGGTCCTCCCTGGTGGGCCCCTACCCGCTGCCCATGCGCCATGGCTTCACCCTGGGAGAACTGGGGCAGTATTACAATGCCACCCAAAAATTGGGTTGCGATCTCACGGTGGTTCCGGCCCGGGGCTGGCGGCGCCGGGAATGCTATGACGCCACCGGGCTCCCCTGGGTCATGCCGTCGCCCAACCTGCCGACCCTGGACAGCGCCCTGGTTTATCCGGGCCAGGTGCTGCTGGAGGGCACCAACCTGTCGGAGGGGCGGGGCACCACCCGGCCCTTTGAGCTCTTCGGCGCCCCGTTCCTAAAGCCCGCAGGACTAGAGGCCTGCCTCCGGAAACAGCCACTTCCCGGCGTGGTTCTCCGGGAAGCTTGCTTCGAACCCACCTTTCACAAATGGGCCGGGCAACTTTGCCGTGGGTTCCAACTCCATGTCACCGACCGCCAGGCTTTTAAACCCTTCTTCACTACCTTGAGATTGCTCGCGGCCATCAGGGAGTTGTACCCCCAGCAGTTGGCCTGGCGGCAACCCCCCTATGAGTATGAGAGGGAACGTCTGCCTATTGATCTGCTGACCGGGGATGAGGCGATTCGCCGCGGGGTGGATGGCGGGGTGCCGATGGCCGAACTCGAGGCCTCCTGGCAGGAGGAACTTGACGAATTTCTGAAGCTTCGCCAGGAATTTCTCCTGTATCCGGATTAACAAATTCCCCCTGAAAATTTGAACCGTAGGGTGCGTCTGACGCACCAAAAATGGCGCGTCAGACGCGCCCTATGCTTCTGAGGAACTTTGAGCCTTCACCGCTAGAAAAAACCTAAACCAGCACCAGGGCGTTTCTTCAACTCGTTCCCAAGTTGCACTTGGGAACGAAAATGGTTGCCAAGCTTAGCTTGGCGGAAAAGGGCGTTCCCAGGTGCAACTTGGGAACGTATTTTACGCACCCAAAACCATAGAACCGCCGCCCTCGGCGGTTTACGCCCCGGCGAGGGCGCCGGCGCCACATTTTGGCCTGCTTTTGGAACACTTTCAGAGCAGAAAAAGTCATGTAGGGCGGGCACTGCCCGCCAAAATCAATCCGAGGGATTCGTCCAAATCGGCGGGCAGTGCCCGCCCTACATTATTTTTCTAATTGCCAACCCGTCATGGCCGGTAAGGAAACTAAACCAAGACCAGGGCGCTTCTTAAAGCCGCCTTGGGCGGCACGATGACTTCCTCCCCCTTGAGACTTTGCCGGGCCAATCTCAGCCAATCGTAGGCCGTGGCCCGGCCGGGGGGAATCTCGCCCACGCGGTCGGGGGCCTTCATCCCGGCCAGGATTTCTTCGATGACCTTGAGGGCCGCGTCATTTTCCCGGCGATCCACCATATTGAAGGCTTCCATAATTTTCTCTTTGAGATCTGCCATCGTCTTCTCCTCTTTTCTCTATTGCGGTCGCGCCGACTCGATGTCAAGGTTCTCGGGGGAAATATTCCCGGCACTCGGAGCAGGGCGTTAAAAAAAGCGGGCGACCCGACGGGTCGCCCCTGCGCGGTCTCCGCAGAGCAGGTAATGATTCAGGGTCACCAGGGAAAAATTTAAGGAGAACTCTACAAAAATGCTGGATGTAGCGTAGGTGCCCTTGCCGGCGCCAAAACACCCGAGGGCGGGTGTTCTACATTTTTACACCTCCAGATAACCGATTTTTGCAAGTTCTCTTATACCGCGTTCCCTTTCAAATGCAACCAACTTAATCTGTAACTTATTGACAATTCTTATTTATTTTAACCGAAAACAGAAAACCGAAAACAGAAAACGGTATTAAGGGGTTGGGGGAAGGAGTTTGCGGGTGGGATTGTTAGCGGCCTGCGCCCCCTGGCCCCCTCCCGCAACTCTCATCCCGGCAAGATCTTGCGGATCGCCCCGGCCAGGGTGTCCACCCCCAGCAGTTCCAGGCCGACAAAGTCGCCCAGGCGCTCTTTCTGGCCCCCGGCCAGCAAAGCCCGGCGGAAGCCCAGTTTGCGGCCTTCCTTGAGGCGCATCTCCGGTTGGCTCACCGCCCTGACTTCCCCGGTGAGGCCCACTTCGCCGAAGATCAGGGTGTCGGCCGGCACGGGCCGCTCGAGATACGAGGAGGCCAGGGCCAGGGCCACGCCTAAGTCTACCGCGGGCTCCATCAGGCGCACGCCTCCGGCCACGTTGACAAAGAGATCCTGGCCTCCCATCCCCAGTCCCACCCGCTTTTCCAGGATGGCCACCAAGAGCGACACCCGCCCCTGGTCTACACCGATGCTCTGGCGCCGGGGCAGGGCCAGGGATGAGGGGGAGACCAGGGCCTGGACCTCCACCAGGATGGGGCGGGAGCCCTCCAGGCTGGGCACCACCACCGCGCCGGGGACCTCCAGGGAACGCTCCGCCATGAACAGGGCCGAGGGGTTGGCCACCTCAACCAGTCCGGTTTCCGCCATTTCGAAGACCCCCAGCTCCTGGGTGGGGCCGAAGCGGTTTTTGACGGTGCGCAACAGCCTGAAGGCGTGGCTGCGGTCCCCTTCTAGATACAGGACTGTGTCCACCAGGTGCTCCAAAGTCATGGGCCCGGCCAGGTTGCCCTCCTTGGTGACGTGGCCGATGAGGAAGGTGGCGACCCCGCTGAGCTTGGCCTGCTGCACCAGGCGAAAGGCGGTCTCCCGCACCTGGGGCAGCGACCCGGGCGCGGCCGGGATGGCGGCGGTGTAGAGGGTCTGGATGGAATCCAGGGCGAGGTAAGCGGGCTGTACCTCCTCCACCATCTTGATGATGTTTTCGAGACAGGTTTCCGTGGCCACCAACAGGCCCGGGGAGGTAAGGCCCAGGCGGTCCGCCCGGAGTTTGAGTTGGGTTTCCGACTCTTCCCCGGAGATGTAAAGCCCCCGGCGCCCATCCCGACTCAGCCGGTCCAGGACCTGAAGGATCAGGGTGGATTTGCCGATGCCCGGGTCGCCCCCCACCAGGACCGCGGAGCCTTGCACCACGCTGCCCCCCAGGGTGCGGTCGAATTCGGCCAGACCCGAAGCCTGGCGCGGTTCGGGAGCGGCCGCCAGGTGCACTAGGGGCTGGGGGTGGCTGCGCCGGGGGGGCAGCATGCCCTCGGGGATGACCGCCGGGCCGGCGGCCACCACCTCTTCCACCAGGGAATTCCAGGCGCCGCACTCCGGGCAGCGCCCCAGCCATTTGCCCACCTGGTGGCTGCAATTCTGACAGATGAAAATAGTTTTGCCGATCCGGGCGGCCATGGCTTTTTGAGTCTCCTGGGTGCTTGGGGATGCGGCGCTGTGACTTAAGGACGCGGGTATGATTCTATCTTACCCATCATGGACATTCCAGGGAAAATGGTTTGTCCCGATTATCCCGATGGCCGGGGGAAAAATTTCTTTTGTGAGCTGTCCGGAGTATATATAGTACTTTAAGTTGCGCACACCCCACTTGAAGGGGAACCCTTTGAAACCGGCAATTAACTTAACCAAACAGGCCAAAAGGCCAAAATGTGGAGCAGGCGCCCTCGCCTGCAAAAGAACAGCCGGGAGCGGCTGTTCCAGAAAGGTAGGGCGCGTCTCACGCGCCATTTTTGGTGCGTAAAACGCACCCTACTTCATGGGCCTTCAGCCCACCCATAAATCATGAAAAGTCCGGTAGGGCGGGCGTCCCGCCCGCAGTCAGGGGCGGTAGGCACATCGCCTCTCATGCACAGGCGAGACGCCTGTGCCACCAATTTATAAGAACTTTTCAGAGCAGAACTTGAGTGAAAATTTCGTTCCCAAGCGGGTTGCTTGGTAGTGAGAAATGAATATCTCATGGCGAAGCATCCCACTGGGACCTTCGGAAGGTCTTACCGAAAACCAAAAACCGAAAACGTTTTTATGACCTTGCAAACCTTCCTAAACAATCTAAAGCGGGGGGCCAAGCAGTTGTCCTCCCGGCGCGCCCTCGAGGTCCTGGCGGAGCTGGCCGGGGCCCGGGACGTCCAGGTCTACCTGGTGGGGGGGACCGTACGGGAACTGGCCCTGGGCCGGACCTCGCCGGATTTGGACCTGGCGGTGTCCTCCCAAACCCTGGCCCTGGCCCGGGACCTGGCCGCCGCCCTGGGGGGCACCTTCGTGCTCCTGGATGACAAGGAGCGCACCGCCCGGGTGGTGCGCGGTGAAGAGGTCCTGGACCTGGCGGAATTCCGGGCCCCCACCCTGGAGGCAGACCTGCAGGCCCGGGACTTCACCATCAACGCCCTGGCTCTGGAATTGGAGTCCGTCCTGGCCCATCGCCCCCCGGTCCTTATCGATCCTCTTGGCGGCCTGGATGACCTGGCCCGGGGCATCATCCGGGTGATCGCCGCCAAAAACCTGGAGGAAGATCCCCTGCGCCTGCTCCGGGCCTACCGCTTTGCCGCTACCCACGGTTTTCGGCTGACCCCGGAGACCACCGCCGCCATCGCCTGTTATGTCACGGAATTCACCCGGGTGGCCGGGGAACGGGTGCACCAGGAACTCTTCCTGCTGCTGGCGGCGCCCCAGGCCGCGCCCATTATCCGGGAGATGGACCGCTCGGGCCTGCTGATCCGGATCTTCCCGGAACTGGCGGACCTGAAGGGAGTGGAGCAAAACGGCTTCCACCACCTGGACGTCTTTGAGCACTCCCTGGCGACCTTGGGCTACATGGAAGAGGTGCTGGCGGCGCCCGGGAAATATTTTGGCGCGCTGGCGGAGGAGATCAGCCGGGAGGCGGCCCGCCCCGGCAGAGCGGCCCTCCTGAAGCTGGCGGCCCTGTTCCACGACGTGGGCAAGCCCCAGGCGCGGGAGCGCCGCACCTCCCCGGACCGTTACACTTTCTATTACCATGAGAAGGTGGGGATCGAAATCTTCCAGGGGGTCGCTGAAAGGCTGCGCTTCAGCGTTAACGAGACCCGGACGGTGATCCGCCTCGTCCAGTTGCACATGCGCCCTTTTTTGCTGATGCCGGCCTTTCGGGAACGGGAGCTCACCTTCCGGGCCCTGGGGAGACTGGTCCGGGCCTCTCGCCCCTGCCTCGCCGGCCTCTTCGCCCTGGCCATGGCCGACAGCCTGGCGGGCCAGGGGGCCCAGAAACCAGCGGATTCGGAAGCCGTCCTGGCGGACCTGGCCGAAGAGGCTTACCGGTTTTTGAAGGAACGGCTGGAGCCCCAGGAACAACACCCCAAACTAATCACCGGCCACGACCTGGTGCGCATCCTGGGCTTGAAGCCAGGCCCCGACTTTAAACGCCTGCTCACCGCGGTGGAAGAAGCCCAGTGGGAAGGGGTGGTCCGCACAAGGGAAGAAGCTTTGGATTTGGTGCGACGGCTGCTTTAAATACAGTTTTCTGTTTTCTGTTTTCGGTTTTCTGTAAAGAAAGACTGCGAGTGCCGACCCAATGCAATCAGGACCTTGTGGTCCTTACCGATTGGGGCGTTATTAGGCCATGCGTGGCAGCTAGGGCTTGCTTATGAACAGAAAACAGAAAACAGAAAACAGAAAACAACCGAACAGGATAAGCCATGGATACTGAACGTCTTTTAAGGCAGGAGATGGTGCAGGTCTGCCGGATGTTGCACCGGAAAAATTACCTGGCCGCCACCGACGGCAATGTCAGTGTGCGCCTGGGAGACCGGGTGCTCGTCACCCCCAGCGGCATTAACAAGGGCCTCATGGAGGCGGACCAGGTGATCACCGTGGACCTGGAGGGCAGGGTGGTCAGGGGTGAGGGGCAGCCCACCTCCGAAATCCGTATGCACCTCTTAGCCTATAAGTTGCGCCCGGACGTGGGGGCGGTGGTGCACGCCCATCTACCTTACGCCACGGCCTGCACCCTGGCGGGGATCTCCCTGCTGGAACCCATCTTGCCGGAGGTGGTGATCACCCTGGGGGGGATTCCCACTGCGCCCTACGCCACCCCCGGCAGCGCCGAAGTGCCGGAGGCCGTCCGGGGTTTTCTCCAGGAGTTTGACGCCATCCTCTTATCCCGGCACGGCGCCATGACGGTGGGGCGGGACGTGATGGACGCCTATAACAAAATGGAGAAACTTGAACACACCGCCCGGGTGGTGCTGGCGGCGCGGCTCCAGGGACCGGTGCGGCCCTTGCCCGAGGCGGAGGTGGAGAAGCTGCGGCGTTTGGGGAAGAAGTATAAGGCCGGGGGTTGAGTTTGGGTGTCTGATTGGGAAATGCGGTAAATGAAGGGGATTTTTTTCGTTCAGAAGCCACAAGGTTGGCCCAAGCCTGCCTTGGGTAAACTAATTATAATGGCGTCTTCTGACTAACGTACAAATTTTAAGCAAAAAAAAATTTACAGAATAAAAATTATGGCTATTAAAGTAAAGGTCTTACAGATCGATTGTCTACAAAATTTGTCTCGTTCAATTTTGGGATCAACCAATACCTCTGAAATTGAGGAATGGTTGCGTATAGTTATGGAACATTACGGAATCATCAATTATAAGCTTGGATATGACAGGCCTATTTGGCGAGCAAGAAGCTGCGCATCTTCAGGCGGATTTAAAAACATTAAAGAACTCTACTATCCGCCACGAGAGCTAACGAAAGCCGGGAGGCTAAATGAGCATGGTGCTCCAATGCTTTATTTGTCAATGAATCTCCCTACGACACTAGAAGAAATTGATGCATCAGAGAGAGATTATGTCCATATCATAGGATTTAAGATAGTCGGTGAGTCAAAGTTGCTATGTGGAATTCTCGGGGAAATCACTCATGTGCATAGATCGGGACGCGCGCTTACCTCAGAAGATTTAGGAAATCACCTAAATAGGATACTAGATGAGATCGATTACGAGGCTGGTAAGAGCTTTGTGTTTACGGATGCATTTTTGTCATCTATCCTGCGAGATAGAAACGCATCGAAGAGAAATTACGTTCACTCTAGAACCTTGGCAAAACTAATCTTTGAAAAACACCCAGGATTTGATGCTATCTTATATCCAAGTGTCGCGCTTGAAGGCGCGATGAATCTGGCAATCAGACCTGACTCGGTAGATCGCCTTCTTGAAATTTCTGGAACAAGTATTATTCGGATAAGGAAAAAATACGACTACGGCATTTTTGATTTTGAGTTATTAAGAAACGCAAAATCGTATGAGAAAAATGGCGATATTATATGGGATACATAATACTAATAAATATTCAGTCAAGAATAACGCTTTCCCTCTCGTTCCCAAATTGGATTTTGGAACGCCATTATGGCCCAAGCTTCGCTTGGGCAAACTAATTAACGGCGCTGCCTTATTAAGGTATGGAATAAATTCGCAAAGCAAAGCTTTGCGATCAATTGGGTACCCAAGCCCAGCTGGGAACCAGAATAAAGAAATCGGATGGCCCCACAAAGCGCTCCGCCGCTTTCGTCGAAGCCCCTCTGCATTTATCGCTACAAGTTGGTTGACTCGCTCTTTCCTGACCCTTAACTTGATAACTGGCCAAGATGAGGCGCGCAGATCCCGCCCCCAGCCGGATTATCCCGGGCAGGCCGCGCCTGTATGGAACCCCAATTGCTTGCCAGGAGGAAGGTGAGATGGTGCGCGTCGGCAAACCGGCTCCCGATTTTGAGGCCAAGGCCTATGTCAATGGTGAGATAAAAAAGATAAAACTCTCGGACTACCGGGGTCAGTGGGTCATGCTGTATTTCTATCCGGGGGATTTTACTTTTGTCTGACCCACCGAATTGACGGCAGTTGCCGCCAGATACGCGGAAATCAAATCCCTGGGCGCGGAAGTCCTGGCCATCAGCGTGGACAGCCCTTACACCCACAAGGCCTGGCAGGAGGGGGAGCTGTCCAAAATGGTCCCCGGCGGGCTGCCCTACCCCATGCTCTGCGATGCCGGGGGCCGGGTCGGCGAACTCTACGAGGTTTACGACGAAGAGGGCGGGGTGGATATCCGGGGGCGCTTTCTCATCGATCCCGAGGGCGCGGTCCAGGCCATCGAGGTGCTGGCCCCGGCCGTGGGCCGGAATGTCGTGGAGATGATTCGCCAAATCAAGGCCTGCCAGTATGTCCAGAAAACCGGGGAGGTCACTCCCAGCGGCTGGGAACCGGGGAAACAGAGCTTGAAGCCGGAAACCGAGATGGCCGGCAAGGTCTGCGAAATCTGGGCCCCGGAACTGGCTTAGTGAGTTTGCAGAGGGGGGGGCCGATGGCCCCCTCCCCCTCCCCCAAGACCCTTTGCCTACCACGAAAAGGGCCATGAGCCCCTGGCTCATGGCCCGATATTTTTTAAAAATCAGGCGGGTGGCCGGCGCCTTGACACTTCAGAGAGATTTGGTTTCTTTGCCATGGTCGCTGGCAAACCGGCATTATCTGTAGCCGCAGGCTTCAGCCTGCGCCAAAAGGATGACGCAGGCTAAACGTCCATGGTCACTTGCTGGCCACCCCAGAAAATGAAAATCCCCCCTGCCCCCCTTTAAAAAAGGGGGGAAATGCCTGCGGGGCTTTTAAGTCCCCCTTTTCTAAAGGGGGATTTAGGGGGATTTTAAAGTGACTTTCACGCGAAAGCCTGCGGCTACCAACAAATTTACTTGATCGCGCCTCAACACGATTAGCTTGCCATCCCGGTTCAGCGGCGCGGTGGCAAGGCCGGCCCTTCTTTGCCCCAGGCCCTTTTCTTTCCGCCTCCAGGTCTTATATTATGGCATATCGCCCTCGGAGGAGACCCATGAAGGCCGTGTGGAAAGGCTATTTGAAATGCAGTCTGGTAACCATGCCGGTGAAAATCTATAACGCCATCTCGAGCCGGCCCATCCGTTTTCACCTGCTCCACCAGGAATGCGGCAGCCCCATCAGGCAAGAGATGGTCTGTCCCCTCCACCACCGGGTCCTCACCAACGACGAGGTCGTCCGGGGGTTTCAGTACGGCAAGGATTTGCACGTAGTCGTTACCGAAGCCGATCTCCAGAAGGCCCAAAAAGAGTCCAGCGATGTCATTCAGATCATGAAATTCATCGATGACCAGGAAATTCACCCCATTTACTATGCCGACTCCCATTATCTCGTGCCGGACGGCAAGGCCGGGGCTGAGGCCTTTGCCCTGGTCCACCGGGTCATGGGGGAAGACCAAAAGACCGCCCTGGCCAAGGTGGTCTGGCGAAACAAAGAGCAGTTGCTCGCCATCCGGCCTTTTAACGGCGTCATGATCGCCTTTACCCTGCACTTTCCCGCCGAGATCGTCGGGGTCCAAAAGATCGAGGAGGCCGGGGAAGCGGCCCGGATGCAGATAGACCCCCAGGGCCTGGAGATGGCCAGGGCCCTGGTCCGGAATCTCAGCGGCGCCTTCGTTCCCGAAAACTACAGCGACGAATACAGTCAGACGCTGCTGGAAATCATTAAAGCCAAGGCGGCCGGGCAGGAGTTCAAAGTGGAGCCCAGGGCGGAACGGGCCAAGGTTGTCAGCCTGATGGAGGCCTTACAGAAGAGCGTCCAGGAAACCGGGAAGGCCGGGGCAGGGGAACTCCCCAAGAAGGCCATGGCAGCGGCGGGGCGGCGCCAACCCCGGGAGGCGCCAAAGAAGCGGCAAAGGGCGTAGGAGCAAGTGGTTGGGGGAGGGGGCTAAGGGGCGCAGCCCCTTACCCCCTCTCCCAAACCCTCTCCCCCAACCCCTTAAAGGGGGTTAGGAGGGGAGTTTGAGGGGAGGGCGGGGGACCTGTGGTCCCCCGGCCCTCCCCTCAACCGCCGAGTCGAACCACATGCTGGACGAGAAGATCCCTCCCATGTTGGCCTATGCCGCCGAGCCCTTCGATTCCCCCCGGCATGTGTTCGAAATCAAGTGGGACGGGGCCCGTTGCCTCCTCTTCAAGCGGGGCCGGGAGATCCGCTTGCAAAACCGCCGCCTGGACGACATCACCTGGAGATATCCCGATCTGGCCGGTCTGCATCGGCACATTAAGGCTAAGAACGCCATCCTGGATGGGGAATTGGTGGCCCTGGTGGAGGGGAAAGCCGATTTCCGCCGGCTGCAGCAGCGGGAACAGTTAACCGACCCTTTCAAGATTGACCTGGCGTCCCGGCGGGTGGCGGTGACTTACGTCGCCTTTGATGTCCTGTATGGCAATGATAAAAAGTATCTGGACGCTCCCTTGATGGACCGGAAGGCGATCCTGCAGGGCCTCCTGGGGGAATCGCCCCGGTTGGTGGAATCCCGATATATTGAGGAGAAGGGCAAGGCTTTTTTTGCTGAGGCCGTGAAGCTGGGCCTGGAGGGGGTCATGGCCAAATCCCGGGCCAGTCCCTACCTTCCCGGCAAGCGCTCACGCTTCTGGCTCAAGATCAAGGCCAAACCGGAAGCGGAGTGCTTCATCATCGGCTTCAAGCCCGGACAGGGCGGCCGGGCCGGGTTTTTCGGCTCCTTGCTCCTGGCCACCCGGGAAAAAGAGGGTCTGGTATACCGGGGCCGGGTGGGCAGCGGCTTCACGGAGTTCGACCTGGAGGATATTTCCGCCAGGCTTAAAGCCTTGAGAGCCGAGCGGCCGCCCCTGGCCCAGCCGCCGCGCCTCAAAGACGCCCGGTGGGTCAAACCCCGGTTGCGCTGTGAGATCAGCTTTCTCGAGAAAACCCCTCGGGGGCATTTCCGGGCCCCGGTGTTCAAAAGGCTGGTGGAGTGAAGCGACTCTATCATCAAAAAGAGCTGTCCAGGTGGATTGGCATTTCTGAGAGCCAGATCCGCTATTGGGACCGGATCGGCCTGATCCCGCACCGGGAGAAGCAGAAGGGGCAGTTGTTCTTCGATTTCAGAGGAATGGTGGCCTTCAGGGCCGTCAAGGAATTGCGGGACCAGGGGGTGAGCCTGCGCCGCATCGACAAGTGCATGCAAAAATTAAAGAAGCTGCTGCCGGACCTGGAGCAACCCCTGGCCGAGGCTCGCCTGGTCGCATCCCGAAACCAACTGGTGATAGCCAAGGGAAACCGGCGCCTGACCCCGGAGGGGCAATTGCTGCTGAATTTTGTCGCCTCCCCGCTGCCGGGCCCCATCCCCCTCAGGCCCGATCAAACCGAAGACCTGCTTTTCCAGGCCCTGGAATGCGAGCAGGAGCGGGACTGGCAGGAGGCTGAAAAAAAGTATCTCGCGGTCCTGGCCATCGAGCCGGATCACCTGGACGCCCTGGTGAACCTGGGAAATATTTATCATCGGGATGGCGCCTTAAAAGAAGCCGCAGCCTGTTACCGCCGGGCCTTGAGGATCAATCCGGACCACGTGGAGGCAAATTACAACCTGGCCAACCTCCTGGCGGAACAGCGTGATCTGGACAATGCCATTCTGTTTTACCGGAAGGCCATCCATGAGGACGGAGAATTTGCCGACGCCTATTTCAACCTGGGCCGGACCCTGGAAAAGGCCGGGGACCCTCAGGGGGCCGGGGCTTGCTGGCGCCGTTACCTGGAACTGGAGCCGGACAGCGAATGGGCGGACTATATCCGGGGGCGGCTCGACGCCTGAGTCCTTCAGGGGCGCGGCTGAAAGAAAAGGGACCAGTTAAGGAAGAATCGCTTTCAGACCATTCCATCCTGAGCCCGAGGAGAACGCGGATGACTGACAGAACCTGGATTATCGCGGCAGCGCTGACGGTCTTTATTACCTTGACTGCAGCCATGAACTCAGGAGGTCAAACCATGAAGCTTTCCTCCAAGGCTTTCCCTGACGGCGGGAAAATCCCGCTGGAGTATGTCATGCCGGGCGCCGGAGGGGACAACGTTTCCATTCCCTTGAGCTGGACGGCGCCCCCGGAGGGCACTAAATCCCTGGCCCTGTCCATCGTCGACCCGCATCCGGTGGCCAGGAACTGGGTGCATTGGCTGGTGATCAACCTCCCGGCCAAAACCACCGGGTTGCCGGAAGGCGCCTCGGGGAGGGGGATGCCCGCCGGCGCCATGGAACTGCGCAACTCCTTCGGCAGCCAGGGGTACGGCGGACCCCAACCGCCTCCCGGGACCGGCGACCATCCCTACGTGGTGACCATCTATGCGCTGAACGTCTCCCGGCTGAACCTTTCCGGCAACCCCAGCCTCGCCGCGTTTCAAAAAGCCCTGGAAGGCAAGGTCCTGGCCTCGGCCATCCTTACGGGGTATTTTGGCAGATGATTGGGAGAGGGGGCCAGGGGCCGGTGGCCCCTGCCCCCTCTCCCAAACCCACTCCCCCAACCCCTTAAAGAGAGTTAGAAGGGAGGGTGGGGGGACGCAGGCGGGGACGCCTAAGCTACCTGGTCCCCCGGCCCTGGCGCAAATACCACAGGCAAAGCCATGCACATCCTGTCCCTGACACCGGCGGTGCACATGCCCCAGGAGTTGGAGGCCGGTACGGTGCGGTTGATGGCCGAGGCGACCTCAGCCTTTTTCGCTTCCCTGGGGCCCGGCCAGCAGGCTCGGGTCTGGTTCCCGTTAGATAGCCCGGAGCGGCTAAATTGGGATTATCGGCCCGGGGAGCGGTCGGGTTTATCTTTGAGAGAATTGACCAGCGCCCAGAGGCAACTGGCCTATGCGCTCCTGGCCAGCGGCCTCAGCCGGCGGGGTTATACCCGGGCCATGGCCGTTATGGCGCTGGAATCGGTGCTCCGTCGATTGGAGGGTCGCCAGGGACGCCACCTGCGGGACCCCAATCTCTATTATTTGACATTGTTCGGGTTTCCCGGGCCTCACTGGGGCTGGCGGCTGGACGGCCACCACCTGTCGGTGAATTTCGTGATAGTGGGGGGCAACCGGGTGGCCCCCACGCCGAATTTCTTTGGGGCCAACCCGGCCCGGGTTCCGGAGGGCTTGGCGCTGGCCGGACTGCGGGTCCTGGCGGCCGAAGAGGATCTGGCCCGCCGGCTGCTCAAATCTCTGGAGGCAGAGAGGCGCAACCGGGCAGTAATTGCCCCGGACGCGCCCGGAGATATTATCACCGGCACGGCCAGGCGGGTGCGACTGGAGGCCCCGGCAGGCCTCCCCTTTGCCGCCATGAGTAAGGAGCAGCAAAGGTTTTTGCAAGACCTGGTGGTGGAATATACCAGCCGCATGCCCCCGGACGTGGCGGAGTCTCAACTGAACCGCATCGACCGGGAAGGCTGGGGCTACCTCCATTTTGCCTGGGCCGGGGCGGCGGAGCCCGGCCAGCCGCACTATTACCGACTCCACGGGCCGAGTTTCCTCGTGGAATACGACAATACCCAAAACCAGGCCAATCACATCCACACGGTCTGGCGGGATTTGCAGGATGACTGGGGAGATGACCTGCTCAGGCAACACTACGCCAAATCCCATGGCAGAAGTAACCAGGTTCAATAGCTTGCGGCGGGATTTTGCCTCACCGGTTTAATTGAAACATGAAAAATGTAGCCGCAGGGGTCAGCCTGCGCCGGCAAAGGCTGGAAAGCCTGGGCCGCCAGGCAGCGGGTTTTGAAATACAGGTTAAAGGAAAGGAGGGCTTATGAACGACACGCCTCAGCCCGGGATAACCCGGAAACAGATTGCCATCCGCCTGGCTTACACCATTTTCTTCGCCATCGTCCTCGGGTTGGCGAAAATGGTCATCGTCTTCATTACCATAGCTCAATTTATCTATCTGCTCATCACCCTGAAGCATGTGGAACCGGCCCGGGTCTTCGCCAACCGGGTGATCGCTTATTCTTATCGGCTGATGCGCTATATGACCTTGAACGAGAATGCCCGGCCCTTTCCCTTCCAGGAGTTGCCGCCGGAAATCGATCCCCCCGAGGCGGAGATTTCTTTCGACCAGTAGGCCCACGCCGCGGTTCGCTTGGCGCTGAAGCAAGATTAACTAAGGAGAAATGTGGAACAGCCGCCCTCGGCTGTTCAGCAGCAGGCGAGGGCGCCTGCTCCACCTTCTCTCATATATTCATATTTACTTTGCTGCCGATTATTGTCTTGGCACTATACCCTTTATGAAGAAATGTAGCCGCAGGCTAAACGCACATGGCCAATTATTGGCCACCCCCGAGAATGAAAGTTCCTTATGTAGGGGCGTGATTTATCACGCCCTTTAGGGCGCAATGAATTGGGCCCCTACATTTAACTGCAAGGTAAAATAAATGATTAGTCTACCGCCCCGGGTGGACTTTCACGGTAAAGCCTGCGGCTACCAAAATACCTTTTCGATTGCCACCAGTAGGACCAACCATCTTCCCGGCCCTCCTTTTCCGCCCAACGTCTTGATTGAGCTTGTCAAACCTGGAAAAATGGTTAATGTTAGCCCAAAGATGGGTTCCAGTCCCACCAGGAAGTTCGGCTCAGAGCCGGCGGAGGTTTGATGCTGCCGGATTTGCAAAAGATCTGCGCGGCGGATCGACAGGCCCGGGAAGAGGTAGCCCAGGCTGAGAAGGAGGCCCAGGCCCGGCTGGAGGAGGCCCAGGCCCGGGTGGCAGCGGCCCAGGCGGACCTGCACCGGCAACTGGCCGAGATGGAGAAAACCCTGCAGGCGGAAATCCTGGCCCAGGCCGAGAAACGCGCCGCTGCCGCCGAGGCGGAAAAGCAGCATTATATTCGGGAGTTACGCAACAAACCCGAGGTCCGCCGGGAAGAAGCGGTGGCCTGGCTGGTGTCCCAGGTCCTGGGAGAATGATGCTCCGGGTATTCCGCTACGCTTACGGTGGGGCCAAGGTCATGGCCCTGAAAAGCCGTCTCCTCACCCCGGAGGACTACCATTTTCTTTTGCGGGTCCGGACCCTCGACGATTTTCTGGGGTACCTGACCGCCACGGCTTACGCGCCCGCCCTGGCCGGCTGGGATTGGCACCGGCCGGACGCGGAAGCCGAGTTTAGCCGTCGGGTTTACGCCGAATTGGCCCAGGCTTTCCTGAAGGTGGGCCGGGGCCTGCCCTCCCGGGAGCGGTCCTTCATCGCCATACTGGCCCAGCGACTGGTGGCCGAGAACCTCAAGGTGGTGCTCCGGGCCCTGCACCAGGGGCTGCCTCAGGCCCAGGCGGTACAGTTCCTGCTGCCGGTCAGCCTCTTGACCCCGCTAAACTTCCCGGAATTGTTGAATCAGGGGACGGTTCCGGCTCTGGTGAAGCGGCTGGCCTCCACACCCTGGGGGCCGCCCCTGGAACGGGGTCTGCCCCGATACCGGCGGGAGGCGAGTCTCTTTCCCCTGGAGATGTCCCTGGACCTCAATGTCTTCAGCTCCCTGTGGCAGGGGTTGGCGCATCTGTCGGCGCCAGACCGCCGGATCGCCGCCGGCCTCCTGGGGGGCCTGACCGACCTCACCAACATCATCTGGACGGGGCGCTTCCGGGAAGTTTACGGCTTCCCGGGGGAAGAGATTTACCAGTACTTGATTGCGGCCGGGAGTTTCCGGACCATGGCCCGGCGCCGGGCCCTGGCCTTTGCCGGCGGCCTGGAGGAGATGGTCGCAGCTCTAGCCGACCTCCCTTATGGCCCCCTGCTGGCGGGAGCCGCAAACCTGGCCGACGCGGAAGCCCGGCTGATGCGCTACTGGCTCCAAAAACTGGCGCGGGTTTTGGCCCAGCCTCCTTTCCAGATCGGCCTGCCCATCACTTTTTTGTTTCTGAAAGAATTGGAAATAGGGAATCTCCTCACCCTGATGACCGGCCTGCTGCTCAAGGTGCCTCCGGAGCGGCTGGCCCCGTTGCTTCAGGGGTGGGCCCCGGGGGGCGGCCATGTTTAGACCGGTCCCCCTGGTGCTGGTGAATATCCAGGTGGAGGACCAGGATATTTCCCGGGCCACCGCGGTCCTGACCAGGCTCAGGCTCA
>Ga0315281_10006659_pt1 | contig 16390 bp, 9 predicted proteins | sample YL17G07_0_MG_FD_204540 | JGI IMG/M metagenome (GOLD analysis project Ga0315281, IMG submission 204540) | Sediment microbial communities from Yellowstone Lake, YNP, Wyoming, USA - YL17G07_0 | ecosystem: Environmental > Aquatic > Freshwater > Lake > Sediment | place: USA: Wyoming | collected... | reverse complement strand
ATATCTCCAACCCCCGGATTTTTGAAGTCGACATGTTCAGGGAAATACATTGCCCATTCGGTCGAGGTGTCCTCGGGGCTTTTTGAGGAAAAAGGGATTACCCTGTGTCCATGAGATTTTAGTAGTTCTGTTAGCGAAAAAAAATACCTATCTGATCCACCTTTGATATAGTGAATCTGGGATACATTGAGGATGGTATCGATCAAAGGATTTCAATAACTCCCAAGGTGTTGGCAGGAAGGATCAACATGCCGGAATCGATCACCTTGGACTGTACCTGTATCTTATTCTGTTCCCCGGTGCTGTTGAGTTTCTCCGCCGTTAAATAGGTATATTTGACTTTGCCATTGTATATTGTACTATCGATAGATATTTTTGCCGATATATCACTGGCCATTCTATTTGTTATTAAAACAAAAGTCTTTTTCTGGTTTCCAATGCTTGTAGCACTGATGCCAGAGACAGACTTCGACATATATTTGTTTACTTTTTTTAAAATAGGTGCATTTTCTAACGATACTGCATATCTTTTGTCGGATTCTGTCAAGGCATCCTTTATGACATCAAAAGAATAATAACAAGCCCTTGTTACAAAATTACTGGGGTTCTCCCCCTTCGCTGAAATAAGTGGAAATCCATTCCAGGGGCCAGCGAAGACATGATAGTCGGTATTGGTGATCACGTCGCTTTTATTGAGCATATTGATAAAGAAGTCACCGCAATATAGCGCATGTAATTGTGTATCTGCAAGATCTTTGTTTTCGCGAAACATAATATTCCATTCTGTGATCCACATTTCTTTCTTAGGAAACGATTTTGTATAAGATTTTACAGCTGTTTCGAGAATTGCATCAGATAACTCAAATAAGTCAACCTTCACATCATTAAAATCTCTCTTAATATCTATAGAATTTTCTGTATGCAGATATAAATGCGCAGTGTAGGCATCAAAAAATTTCTCACTTCCAAGACGGTTATTCCACTTGTCAGCGCGAATTACCCTTGCCTTGTCATAGAAATCAATATTGCCATGATGTGCAACTACCCCAAGCCGAATATTCGGGTCAACCGCCCTCATGGCACTGGCATGCTTCTTTGCTATCAATATGTAGTCATCGATATTTTTAATCTTGTTTCTGTACGGAGGCAAGAACACTTCATTGCCTAGTTGCCATCCAAACACTCTATATCCCTTTTCTTTTACATAACGAACCCATGCTGCACTTTCAGCAGGTGTCCCAGTATAGAGATTCACCACAATTAAGGGCTTAATATTCAGCTTATTACAGAGAATCATAAAGTCATCGAAGGATAGTTTCCCCCCACGTCTTTGCTGAAGGTTTTCATAGTTCTTTAAGAGCCGTTCTCCACCTGCATTATCGTTAATAATCTGAAAGTCGCTTTTATCAAACCCTGCTTTTTCCCAGTGATAGAAGTTTGCAACTGTACCTCCCGGAAAGCGAATTACCCCCGGATGCAATTTGATAACCAGATCTACTATGCTTTTATCAGCGTAACTGAAATGTCCTGTGCTCATATTCGTATTGAAACCATAAAATTCTTTCTGAAGGGCAGTTGATTGCGACCTATTTACGAAAATATTGACTTGCCTGCTATCGCCAGCTACTTGTTGAATATTCAAAAAGAAAACGTAAATACCTAAACTGAAGACTACAAAGAAAATAGGTATAATCCGCTTCATTGCCAAACCTCCTTAATAGGTTTTAAGTATTACATTAATTATATTAGCACGATATGATACTATCTTCGTGCTAAATATTTAGCAATCAATTTTAGCGAACTGAATCAGTTTCCCTATCCTCATTCCGACATGAATCAATATTAAGGGTGCAACCCAAAAGGGCTAAATAAAACCACCACATTATTGTAGCTTTAAACAGGTTTTCTGCAATACCAACAATTGCTATGGCTACTGAAGTTCCCACTGCTGCCAGTGAAATAGCACGATCGATGGGATCCCATAAAACGGACTTACTGATCCTTAATGATTTCCTATATGACATAAAAAGAAATGTAAGATATAAAATGGGACCTCCTATCCCAATATCAAAAAAAAGGCCAAGGTAGTCATTGTGTGCGATCAAACCAATTTTGTCTTCAAAAGTGTCAGCTCCATGTCCCCAAAAGGGGCTCTGGAGTGCCATAGGGAAACCCTTTATCCACAAAAGTATCCGGCTTTCCAATGAATTTTCCCGTGCTGCAGATTGAAGGTTAATGGGTTGGAAGATATCTGCGAAACGCTCGAATGTATTAGAAATGTAAAAAAGAAAGACCACAAACGGTAAAGCAAGCAGTATTATTTTTAGATTAAGTTTATCTATGACGAACAGAGTAACAACAAGCGCAATAAAAAAGCCGATTAACTCACTCCTCGCATAAGTAAAAATGAGTTCAATAAATGTTAAAGAAAATACATAGAGGTAAAATATTTTGTGAAAAGTTGATTTCTGCTTCTGGATCGTAAAGAGAAGCAGAAGAGGCAAGACCATCATCAGGTATTTCGCAAAGGGATGAACATCCCAGAATGTGGAATAAATTCGCAAGAAACCGCTCTGTTTTTCCCATAATGTATTAATCGTGCTTATATCAACATCGCCTGTGAGCTTCTGATATAAGCCAATGGTGAGGGGGATACATAATGACACAAGAATGGATATAAAAATTACTTTTCTTTTTTTTTGGTTGTCACAGAGCGTGAATGCAAGAGGCAACATGATAAAGGATGATAGTATTCTTATTACTTCTGTGAGGGATTTAAATTTCATGTCTGATATAAAGACAGACAATAGAGCCAAACCTGAAAGGAGAATAAGGATATAAAAATATTTTTCCCTGAAAGCCTTTCTAAAATTAAGGATTATTATGAATCCACCAAGCAATAAGAACCAGGCCGCAAGAATTTCCATTCCCCCAATATCTCCAAATATTGATTCATCAATTCTGCCTAGGAGAGGGGAAAAGAGCAAGACAGTTGCTGGAATAACAATAGGTGAAAAAAGGGCGATAGTAGTAGAAATGATAAGGATCAAAATGAGAACTGACGCCGGCCCAGTCGCTGACGATAGTGCTACGAGAGAAGCCGCTGTAAAGGCAACAAGGAGTTTAAATATAGCACTGCTTTTCTCATTTTCTCTAATTTCCATGATCTTTGGTCCAAATACTTAGATCCCTTTCGATGAGCTTCTGAAGTTCATCAATCTCCTTTAAAAAATATTTTTCCAATAGAAATTTTCTCGTATTATCACTCAGTTTTGTTGAAGAATATTGCCTCGCATTGAGTTTTTCAATGTAATATTTTATATTTTGCCTCAAGTGCAACGAGGGCATGAGTATCTTAGTGAATTGTTTTAAGAGGTTAGGTGAAAATAAAATGGTATTTATTAGTTTTATTTTTGGGTAGCTTGCAATATTGCTTCTTATATCTATTTTCAAATCAATACATTTGATTCCCAGAAAAACCTGCAGCTTTTTTATGGTTTCTTCACGTCTTCTAAGGAAATCTTCTTCAAACAGAATAAAAAACATGGACTCCTTTGGAAAATACCTAAGATACTTTTTGAGATGCATGGCATAAAGGCTACTGCCGATATAACTAAAACGCATAGCATTAAAAAATCCTTTTCTTACACGGTCTTCCTCAATGGAAATTGCTTGTTCGAAAGATTCTGTTTCATGGGTCCTTCTAACTGCCATGAGATAATGAGAGAATGCCCTGTTAACTGGGTTCCTGAACATAAATATCAGTTTAGTCCTGCCACCAAGCGTTCTATATATCCGCTCAGGAGCATGATCAAAATAGAAGTAGGAAGGTGAAATCTCCCCGATAACTTGTTCATTGTTGTATTCACCAAATATTTCTCTTTCATACCAAGAAAGACCTTTGTCAAAATATTCTTGGCTGGCAAAGAAAAGAGATTCTTTTGAAGAAGGCAGATAAATATCAGGATGCTGCACCAGGATGTCATGTAGGGTAGTAGTCCCTGCCTTTGCTGCGCCTACGCATAAAAAATCTGGAAGTGGCATTCTTGAATTCTCCTGTTTGCTACACTTTTCCCGGGTTATTTTCCAGCAGCATATCAAAGGTCATTGTATTTCACATTACTCTTTTCCTTGGAAAAAAAGGGATATAGTATGTCCTAATACCATTTTTTACCTTAATATACAGAGCAGATGTAACATTCCAGAAAGACATGCTTATCATGGTAGATAGGGCTGCCCCATTTATACCATATCTTGGAATGAGCATAGCATTCAGTACAATATTCAACACCATTCCGGAGATAATGATATTTCTCAGGGCATTCTGTCCCCCGGTCATGCTTAGGAAGTAACCGACAGATCCGGAGGCAGTGCTTACAAACTGGCCCATGGCTAGTATTATAGTTGCATATTTACCTAAAACAAATTCCTTTCCGAAGAGACTGAGAAAAAACTCAGGGAAAAGCACTATTGCTAACAAGATTGGAGTAGATATTGAAAATGCCAGCTTCGTCGTTGATTCGACGACCCTTCTTAAATCTGTGGTTCTCTGCGACCAATACAATTCGGAAAATTTTGGAGCGGCTATCGTATTTACAGCAATAAGGACAAAACTGGTTATGGATGCTATTTTTAGCGAGATAGTATAAATCCCCACCTGTTGAGTTGTTGCATACATCCCTAACATGATTATAGTGATATTTCCCATGAGAAGAAAAGAGAATGCTGTCATCATCATGGGTAAGGAAGTTTTCAGGAGATCCTTGCTGGATAGCGAATCTGGGCCTTGCTTTGGAAAAGTATTCATTTTTCTAATAACATAGCTGGTCGAGAATATGAAGGTTAGCCCTATGGATGCTGCGAAGGCTGCGATGGGGAGGTAGTAATTGCTTACAAAAAAATGCATTGAGAAGATAAGAATGGCAGAAAAAAAAGTGGTGTTCGCGCTCCTCAGGTATTCAGAAAATTTGATGATCTTCATGCCTCTGATCATTTCCACATGTACGGAATTCATGACAAAAAAGGGGATCGAAAGACTGATGATCATAAAAGCTTTTGCAAGGGATTCATTATGAAAAATACTTCTTGCAATTGTCTCTGAAAAAAAGAACAGTGTGAATGCAATAATGAGTGAGGAAGGTATAACAAGCATTAGAATTTTCTTATATAGGGACCGTATCTTGTGAAAACTATTCTCTGCAGAAAACTGACCTACGAAACGTAATATGGATGTCTGTGTGCCGAGAGCGCCCAGCATCCCCGATATTGACAGTACTGTAAAGGAAAGGCTATACATGCCAACGCCTTTTGCCCCATAATAGATTGAGATGAGAAAAGTAAAGATATATCCTGTAATAAAACCAATTATTTTTAAAACAAAAGCTATAGAACTCCCTTTAAATATTTCCTTTACATGCCTATTGTGCAATTCGCTTATCATGTCTTACAATAGTTGATTGGCGGACTTACAATACGCTGGGGGAATTAGTATAAATGTCCATAATGACTTTACCAGCTATAGTTGAAGTAATCAGAGCTTCTAAGAGAAATAAATTATTAGCATGATTTTGTCTCGGCAAATAATTTTTTACATTGTAAGATATTACGCTCAAGCAAAAGGTTGAATATTTTTTTAACATTCTCCTCAATTGAGCAATTGGCAGTATCCAAAAGTAAGTCAGGGTTTTCCGATTCTTCATAAGGAGAGGATATACCTGTAAACTCTTTTATTTCTCCTGCACGGGCACGTTTGTAATGCCCTTTTACGTCTCTTTGTTCGCAGACCTCGATCGGGCACCTACAGTAGATTTCTATAAAATCACCCTCCGGTATTTTTCTTATTAATTTTTCTCGGTCTGCCCGGAATGGCGAAATAAATGCCGCTAAAACTATAACTCCAGCCTCTATGAATAACTTTGCCATTTCTCCAATTCGACGTATATTTTCTGCCCGGTCTTCTTTGGAAAAACTGAGGTCAGAACACAAGCCATGCCGGACATTGTCTCCGTCGAGAACAAATGTATAACATCCGAGACCATTCAATTTTTCTTCAACCGCATGGGCAAGTGTAGATTTGCCCGCACCTGCTAATCCTGTAAACCATATGATCACACTTTTATGTTTGTTCTGTCTTTCCCTGTGCTGTCGGGTAACATTGGCGTGATGCCATAAAATATTTCTATTATTTTCTTTCATTTAACACCCTCCTTCTTTTTTTTCTGCAAAAACTCCCATCCTCCAATGATAGCAAATTTTGAGACTTTCCCGAATTTTCGGCTGAAAATAACCTTTTGTGTTTTGAAATCAAGATATTGTCAACTTTCCCGATTTTTCCGCTGAATTATTAGCCAGGTAATGTTTGATCTGGTAAAGTTTAGATGGTTCTGTCTGCCCTTTTTCTGTCTTGAAAGCATCTCAATATCCCATTTGCCTTTATCCATGTAGAATTCCTCCTTTTCAGAGGAACTCTACCAAATCAAATTTTCAAAGAACTTTTATCTTGCTTCAGCCGAAAATTCGGGAAAGTCTCCAAATTTTCATTCAAGGGTATCTTGTTTTCCCAAACATTACTAAGAAGGAAAAAGGTAAACTCATGTTATTTTGAACCTCATCAATGTATCATTATTAGCAAATTATGATTTTTTAGGTTTACCATGTTATTAGATCAACCCCTTAGCCGCTAAAAAGAGACTTTGAAATCAAAAGAAACACGCGAAGCACGGTCATTTCTTATTTTTAAAAGATATGTATTTCTTGAAAGTTTCATAACGCTCTCTGTTCTTGGAATCACTTAAAATATTTTCCTTGAATTCAACAAAAAAGACTCCCAAAATGGCAAAGAAAAAGCCAGCAGCTGTCGCAAGGAGAACGATCAAAACCCTTTTGGGTTTTGCCTCCTTATCCGGCGGTATTGCCCTGTCTATGATCTGGATAAGCGAGATATTTTTAGATTCATCCAGCCGAGCCATTTCATATTGCTTTTCCAGAAGGTCAAAGAGTGTTGAGTATAACTTGACATCCCTCAGCTTTCTCATATATTCAAGCCCTACCGAGGGCATTCTTCCTGTAGGCATGAGGGGATCATGGCCACTACCCTCTTTTGTCTCAAGCTTTCTTAGCTCTGTGTTAAGTGCCTTCAATTCATCTTCAGCTTTCTGAAGATCTGGATTCTGAGCCGCTGAGAAGGTTTTCATGACCCGAACTTGTACCTCTTTTGCAGCAATCTGGGCACTTATAACTGCTATGCCTTCAATGACCGCCTTAGCCTGGTCATCTACCTGAAGAACGCCTGTTTTTTCCTGAAATACCCTGAGATCTTCCTCTGCTGCTGAGAGCGACTTTTTTGTATCCTTTATCTGCTGTTCGAAGAAGAGTCTTTTCTGAGCAGCATCGGTTATTGCAAGTCCTTTGGATAAATCAACCAGGTATTCAACAAAGGCATTTGCCATGTCTGCTGCCCTTTTGGCGTCTTTGTCTTCAACTGAAATAGTAATGATCGAGCTACTCGGATCTGCTTCTATCTGAATATTATTAACGAGTTCCTCCCGCGTTTCTACCATAGAATCTTTTTTATAAAGCTTCATAAGGTCGAATCTCTTTATGATCTGATCAAGTATAGTTCTGCTATTTAACATCCCTACATAAAGATCAGCAGGGGTACTTTGTCCGAGAAGCCCTCCCGCCATACTTGAAACGCCGGTGAATTGACTGATGAGCTGAGATGACATTGAGGATGAATCCTTAGGAGGTATGATCCTCGCCTGCGGTCTAAAAATGTCACTGAGTATGAGGCTTATTACGGCCGAGATGACTGCACAAGCAACAGTAAAAAGGATTATAAATTTTTTGTATTTTGCAATAACGATGAAATAGTCAAAAAGGTTGATTTTATAACCATCTACCTGAGGTGTGAGAGGTGAGACGTTGTCCATAGACTTTGAGATATCATGTGTATGTGAATTGTCATTTTGCATTTTGATTTTCCATAAGAAATCGGCTTAGACTATTTAATCTATAGTAAAACAAAATAAATAATCTATTAATTTTTATACCCCTGTCCCTTTTAATATGGCTGGAATAGTCTTAAGCATGATTTTCATATCAAGGCTAAGGTTCCATCTGTCGATATATTCTAGATCCAACCTCATCCACTCCTCAAAGTTGATTCCATTACGGCCGTTTACCTGCCAGAGGCAGGTAATACCTGGTCTTATAGAGAGTCTCCGCCTCTGCCAGAGGTCATACTTCCCTACTTCAGAAGGTAACGGAGGTCTTGGGCCAACTATGCTCATATCTCCTTTTAATACATTGATGAACTGAGGGATCTCATCAAGGCTGAATTTTCTTAAAACCCTGCCGACTGTGGTTACCCTTGGGTCTTTTTTTATCTTGAAGACAGGACCGGACATCTCATTGAGTTTTTCGATTTCTGACTTTAATACCTCCGCATTTACCACCATTGTCCTGAATTTTAATATGTTGAACCGTCTTCCATTCAGCCCGCATCTCTCCTGTTTAAAAAATACAGGCCCCGGAGAAGTAAGTTTAATAGCTAATGCTATGAGTACAAAAAAAGGGGCTATCAGAATCATTAGTAATAAGGCTAAAAATATATCTATTTCCCTTTTAATTGCGGTCGCTATTTCGGTATGTGGAGCAGGGTTAAAGGTTAGCAAAGGAATACCATGAAACTCCTCCAGCGTTGTCTTAGCAATAACATGTGGGTAGAAGTCTACAGCGATCTTTGCCTTTAGCCCTATCTGTTCACAAAGAAGGACGGCCGTTTCAATCCTGTCAAGCCACTTCTTTGGAACTATAAAAATCACCTCATCAACCTGGAATCTGGTAAGAATATCAGGGAGTTCATCAAGTAAACCTATGACTTTTCCTTCTTTGAACTCTCTTGCAACCAATTGTGGATCTGCATCAACAAATCCGATAATCTTTAATCCCCATTCTTTGTGTTTCAGAATAGTATTTGCAAATTCCTTTGCCCTTTTTCCTGTTCCGACAACAAGAACATTTCTGTAATTGTAACCCCTTCTGCGGATATGATGGAGGAAGACATAAATATTATATCTCCACGCTATCAGCAAGAAAGCATTTACGAAGAGAAATAAAATGACAAATCCCCTATCTATAGTTTGGACTTTAAAGGCAAAGAGAATGGCAAATAGTATAAAACCAGCGCTAACGACAGTTTTTAAGACTGTCCATAAGACATGAAGAAAATGCATCGTCCTGATGGGCTGATAGACTTTGAAATAAACTAAGAGCACAGCCCATAGTGGTAAGATAATATACAGAAGAAAGAGATAATGGGAGATGGAACCCATCGGGTGGAAAGAAAAGTCAAAATAGCTCCCCAGAAAATAAGCGAAGAAAAAGGAAATTGCTGTTATACAGAGATCCAGGAGAAAATAGATCTTTCTTAATAGTTTTATTTTTTCTCTTAACATAACTAATTTTTTAATCTGCTATATAGCTCATCCCGAATGCGAGATTTAAAATGACTCGCTATTTTGCATTTACTTTTATGAGAAAATCTGATTCAATAGGATTCTATTTTAACGGATTGGTAAAAAAAATTACTATGGGATTATATCAGAAGCAATATTAATTTAATCTATATTCAATCCTGTTTTCTGATTTTGCTTGTGCTCTATTCTGATACGAGAAAAAGAATAATTGATCCTCATTTAGAAACTTCGATTTATTGTTATTAATAAACCTCTGTCAGAAAGTGGAACGACTGCAAGTTTTGTATTATTCCTCGTATTAGTTTTCTCCACTGCATCACAGCTTAACAGGGCAAGATACCAACCGAGTGCGGTCTGCGAGAAGTAATGCTCATTATCATTTATTCTTGATAGCCCCGGCAGAAAGGATAAGCCGTAAAGAAGACCTTTCATGTAAGGATTGGCGTTCATTTTAGCAGCGGTAATAAACGGGATAGCGCCGATAAATGCATGGCCGCTCAGGCCGTTGGCGTCGTTGAAAGGCCTCCATTTTGAATTTCCCTCTGACGGTCTTGATGCCCCGGTTACTCTCTGTAACAACAGACCTGCAGGGGCACCTACTGCCAATGCCCTCAGAGATTTTTGTGCCCATTCACCTGTTGAAGAATCCTGGAACAGGAGATACGTTCCAAGGAGGACAGGGGGCGTTATGAAAATATTACCCGGAATTTTCCAGATCTTTGACAAATCGTCTGTTGCTTCACTCCTGAGATTGTCCTGATAGAATTCCTGAATATCGCCATCCATGGATGTGTTTGCAAAAAGACCCGCACAACCGATTCCGATGCCCAATCGGAGAAGGTTATCTCCGCTGAGGTAAAAGTTTCTATAGTCATTTTTTATATTCTCCAAGTCTTTGCTGAGAGAATTTCCAAGAGCCAAGCCTTCACTTACACGGATCATGCCCGTAAGGACATTAATGTCCCTGTCTTCTCCGGCAATGTTATCGAAGTTTCTAAAACTTCCATGCCCATAGGAAGCCTCCAGTTCTAAGCCCTTTATTACTTCAAGATCGGCTGTTAGGCCAAGTTCGTCCTTCTTTTCTCTTATTCTGCGTGAGAGATTATGTTCCTCCCTGTCGTAAAAAAGAGATACCTTTCCGTTTTTTCCCGGGATAAGATAAGAGGTTTCCACAAAGATATCTTTTGAGTCTGTGCCCATATGGTGTCCCATAATCCTGCCTTTGTACGTGTAGCCGGCAGTATAAATATGATGTCGATACCATACATTAGGATGACCTGTCACATGGTCTGTTGCGTATTCAGCCCGAAAACCTATCCTTTCAAGATTAAGCAATCGTGGCAAGAAGACACCGGTGACGTATGCCCATTTAATGGGCAGCCCTCCTGCCTCGTCTTCCCCGGCAGCCTCTGCATACAATTGCATAGGTTGCAATTTGAATGGCAGAGTCAGTTTTACGTCAAACCCAGCTTTCTGGTCACCTGACTCAATACCTGCGATGTTTTCCCCCTTCCCTGTTAAACTATACCACCACGTCTTAAGGCTTTCCGATCGACCCTGTCCTCCCAGCATGGCTGTTCTCTGGAGTCCAATCTCAATATATGGATGAGGTTTAAAATTGAGGCGCATTCCCCATAGGTATGGCTCCGGCACGTCCTTTCTGTCCTTTTCAAGTCTCGTTGTAAAAAAGGTGAAATTGAAGGGGCCGAGGTATTTAAATATCCAGGGGAGGAGAACCGGCTGAGGATTTGTAAGCCTCGCCATTGTAAACGGCTCTGCGTTGTTAGTAAGAAGGAGTGCCCCATGATATCCCGGTCCCCACCATTGTGAGTCCTTGCCGATTTGGAGATCAAGACCCAGGAAACTCAGAACGCCATATCCTCTCTTCATCACAAGGTCCGTATTATCTTCTGAATATCTCAACTCAGGATTGATATACAGGGAGAACCAATCAAATTCTGCCCTCGAAGAAAAACCAGCCCTGAGATTAGACCCTTTCTCATAGTGGTCGCCGTCATTGTTGTAGTAAAGTTGCTGGATATCCGAATCAGCATATAAGTATTTGCCGTAAAGAAAATCAACAGGTTTTATGAATCTGGTATTGTCAACGTCATTTATGAGTTCATCTTTTAGAGATGCAACGAGACTTTGAATGAATGTATTAGCGTTCCCGCTGTTTCTCTCCGCTTCAAGTAAAAGTCGCACTGCCTCCTTGCGACTCAAAGGTCTTGTTGTTAGTAGTCCGCTCTCTATAACTCCTTCTGCCTCGAGGCGGTAAAGAAGATCATAGATCCGATCATCTACAGGGATATAAGTAGAGGCTGACGCATTGGCGGAAATCACCAATGTGCTGACAGCGATGATGAAGCATAGACTATAAAAGAGATACCCGGAACGCGTTGATTTCGTTATGACAGTTCCCTTCCTGTTAACTTCAAAATTTATAACACGCGGATTACAATTGCCGTAGCAGCTGCAATCTGGAAAAGTATCTGGGTTAAATCTTTTATCTCACGAAGCCAGGAAATTCTCTCTAATTGCTCAGGTACAACTATAGTATCTCCGGGATCCAGGCTTCGACTGCCGAACTCCCATCTCTTCGAATCCCTGTTCCAGGATATGCCAAGGATGCCTTTGTCAGGTCTCACTGCGGTTCCGTCAGCTTTCAGGATATATATATTCCCTTTGTCGGCGTTCTCAGTGAATCCGCCTGCCAAGGCGATATAAGCAGAATAACTTTTCTCTTTATCATAGACAAAAGCTGTCTGGTTAAAGACAGATCCTATGACCTGAACACTCTGGGGATCGGGGGGAACAAGGAGGCTATCTCCTTCTCCAAGTTCCAGGTCATAAGGTGTTTTTTTCAGAACCTCGGGTTGATCTATTCTTATGGCCATTCTTCCCGATGCTTTTACTGTTCTTAACTTGGCTATAAATTCTCTTCTCTGCCTGATTTCCGTCTCCTTAATCTGAGCCTCTTCAGGAGTGATAGCCGTGGCTATCTCTGCGGTTCCTACTGACATAAGCTCTCTTTCGAGTCTGTCCAACATCTCATCGATCTGTTTTTGCTGGAGTTCTCTCAAGCTGTCCCTCGTAAACACAGCACCTTTGATATATGCCTTATCCGTATAGCCGCCAGCCCTTTCAATGAGAGCTGACAATTTTTCGCCTTTTTGGATGGAATAAACGCCGGGAAACTTTACCTCACCGGATATGGTTACTGTCTCATAAAGCTGCCACTCGGGGACAGTGCGGACAGAGAGGTAATCATTCTCTTTCATCTGGATGTTACTTTCAGGGTCCCCTGCCAGTGCCTTCTCAAGGTTGACTATAATTTTCTCTGTTTTTGGACCCTTGTCCGTAACATATACTCTTATCAGTTCTGCTTCTTTACCATATGCATAATATTTCAATCCGCCAGCCAGGGCTAAGAGGTCCCTTACCGTAATGTTCGGACTGAATCCATATTCACCTTCTCTCTGGACAGCGCCGGTGACCTTTATGATTTTCCTATCCGGCACTATCGCGAAGATTTTTATTACATCTCCGGGTTGAAGCGAGATGTCTTTGTCATTTACATTGTTCAAGTCGGCTTCAAAAACAACCTGCAGATTGTTATCCCGAATCCGCTCCACCTGCATCCGCCCGCCGAAGGCTATTGTATTCAGACCACCGGCCAGTTCTATCAGCTGAGAAATCTTTGTTTCGCCTTTCAATTCATAAATAGCAGGATTATTGACATTCCCCTCGACTGCGGTAACTGAGCCTACAGGTGGTATGAAAATTACATCCTCAGGCAAAAGCCTTGAATCTTTTGTCTTATCGCCTTTTAACAGGAAATCATACAGGTCAAAATGCACGACAGTCTGCCCGTTTCTCTTTAACTGAATGTCTCTCATTGTACCTGTCTTACTCGGGCCGCCGGCCTCGAAGAGGGCGTTTATCATGGTCGAAAGTGAAGAAATTGTGTAAGCGCCGGGTCTTTCTGCATTGCCAACAACATACACACGTATTGTTCGCAACGCACCCATACTTACATTCATCTCGAAGCCAATGTAATATTTTGAAAGCCCCTTAGACAGCAATTCTTTCAGCTCTTTAAAGGATAATCCAGCCACGCCGAGGATACCGACTTTTGGCAAACTAATATTGCCGTCCCTATCAACAATAACGTTCCACTGTCCTTCAATCTTACCCCACACGGTAATTCTTATCTCGTCGCCAGGACCAATAACGTAATCGGGTCCTACAGGAACCTGATCAACCGGAGCAAAAGTCGATGGGGGTTGGATAAAGAGATCGTAGCCAAACTGTTTGACGTCTTTGGATACAGCAAGTGTTGAAGCAGCAAAGGGGACCTTGATACCAATCAGTTTAAAAGCTGCGGCTATTGCCTCCGGTGTTCCAACCAGGAATCCTGCATCAACTAATATTGGCGCAGGCAACATTTGGAGTTCTTGTAAAGGTGAAGGAGTTCTTGGTGGTGCGGCTCCTGGTGCCTTCCCCGGTTCCGCCTGCTGTGCGGATGACAAAACTTTAATCGTTACAGCAATGACGTCCTTTGGCAAATTCCTTGACGAATATCGGAAAGCTATACCTTCTAATTTCTTTAAGATTTCGAGTTGCAGATCCGTAATCTCTGTCGGCTTTTCGGAGATGAATTCTTCAAAAGCTGACGTTTTTTCCGCAGAAGGCGTTCGTGGTGGCAGCAGTTGTTGAGCCGGCTGTGTTTGAGAAGGCTGCTGTATCTGCTGTCCTGGAATGGATGGCTGGGATGGTTGTATCTGGCTCGGTGTTTGGTATGATGGTGATATCGGAATGAACTGGAAATCCTGGGCAGATAGAGTGACTGGAAAAATGAATAAAAGCACTAAGGCTACTATGAATTTCAATTTTCTCATAAGGCACCTCTTGCAAGTTGGGGTTACATATCAAATCTCATGGGTTGCTTTGTCTACTTCTGCTTAAAAGTGATAGACTCAAATGCTTACTAAAAACAACGGATTAAGAATTATCCATAAATGCAATAATTTTGTCAAACTCCATCTAAAAAGATAGTTTCAAAACAAACAGCATCAGGAGAGCCATCTTCTAAGCAGACTTCTTGCTCCTTCTTTATCAAGGGGCTGATTTGCTGAGCCACATTGCGGATCCTGGACACAGGAAGGGCAGCCTTCTTCGCAGGGACATTCGTCAATGATTTTTAAAGTTGCCGTAAACCAATCACCAATCATTTCCATAACCCTCCTTGTAAGCCCTATTCCGCCTTCATATCCATCGTAGATGAATATGACAGGTTGTTTGAACTCAGGATAAAGGGTATAACTCAGCCCTCCAATATCGCCCCTGTCACAGAGAGCAAAGAGCGGGATGCACGCTATTGCAGTATGCTCCACTGCATGGAGTGTCCCTGCGAGGTTAAACCCTTCCGATTCGATAACAGTTTTTGTTGCGTTATCGATCTTAATCCAGAGTCCTTCGGTTTCGAATACATAATCAGGCATATCGAGGCTGTGCCGCGAAAGCCTGACCCTGTCATAGATTCTCTTTTTCTCATAGCCTATTATTTTCTGAGTCGTCTTGAGAATTCCCCAGCGAACTAAAAGACCCCTATAAAGACTTGTCTCCTTCTCTTCTCTTACCTCAGTATCTTCTTTACTCAATGCCTGAGTGTAATAGTTTACATCAACCTCTCTGCATATCACCTTTCTTCTCTCTATGTCCAGCTCTGTAACATGATATTGTCTTCCTCTATGGAGATAGATTGCACCGGGAAAGGTATCTCTGAAGACCCTCATGCCGCTCATTTCTCCTACTGCTTTTCCTGATTCGGCGACAATATAAAAGGGCTCACCAATCGTCCTTATACCAACTTCCCGATGGTGCATCCCTCCTCTCGAAAACCATATGTCTCCTCTTCTCCCCAGATTTAACTTTCCTTCGTCAACTAATTCATTGAGAACAGGCATCAGCTTCCGGACATCGTATATATCATCGTCTTCTCTCAGGAAAACTTCTGAAGATGCACAAGGAATATGTTTCTTAAGGATGTTTTTATTCTCAGGGTCGATAACTGCTGCTTCATGGCTTTTTTCAAAGAACTCATCAGGATGCCGCATGTAATACTGGTCAAGGGCATCGGGGATTGCAATCATTACAACCATCGACTCCTGTCCATGCCTGCCAACCCTGCCGGCCCTCTGCCAGGTGCTTGCCACAGAGCCAGGATATCCGCAGAGTATACAGCAGTCGAGCCCTCCTATATCGACCCCGAGCTCAAGGGCACTTGTCGATACGACTCCGAGTAATTCACCCTGAAACAATTTCTGTTCTATCTCACGCCGTTCTCCCGCAAGGAAACCGGCGCGGTAGGGGCTTATCCTACCTTCGAGTTCAGGTGCACTGTTTATCGCCCATGAATAGATGAGCTCTGTTATCTTTCTCGCCTTGGTGAAGACAATCGTTCTGAGTCCTGCCCCGAGACATTGTATGAAAAGCCTCGTCGTTTCAGTATAGGGACTTTCTATGGGATTGACAAAGACAAAATATCTGCCCGCACGGGGAGCCCCGCTCTGAGCCACGACCTTAAAAGGTAGACCTATCAGCTCTTCCGCGAGCTCGGACGGATTTGCAATGGTTGCTGATGCCGCAATAAACTGGGGATGAGACCCCCAGTATTTGCATATCCTCCTCAGCCTCCTCATTACATGGGCAACATTTGAACCAAAGACACCTCGATAGGTATGAATCTCATCGATCACAACATATCGTAAGTTCCTGAAGAGTCCTTCCCATTTTTTGTGAAAGGGATTCAGTGCAAGGTGGAGCATATCAGGATTTGTAAAGATGACTTTCGGGAGGGCTTCTCTTATCTTCTTTCTCCGATATGCACTGGTATCTCCATCGTAAAT
>Ga0315281_10006657_pt1 | contig 16395 bp, 17 predicted proteins | sample YL17G07_0_MG_FD_204540 | JGI IMG/M metagenome (GOLD analysis project Ga0315281, IMG submission 204540) | Sediment microbial communities from Yellowstone Lake, YNP, Wyoming, USA - YL17G07_0 | ecosystem: Environmental > Aquatic > Freshwater > Lake > Sediment | place: USA: Wyoming | collected... | reverse complement strand
TCCGCTTTAATTCGCTCATGGAACATGTCTCTCTCTATCATTTGCTGGACGGTGAAATTTTGCGCGAGCTTGATGAGCTCCGAAAAATCCAACTTGGATAGCCAGCTGGAATTAAATTTTATTTTCGCTCCCCTACCGAAAAGCCCGGCAATTTTTATTATCTTGCCCGCCTGCTCCTCAAAGGATTTGAAGTTTTCGGAAATTTGCTTTTCGGAAAGCGGAACGCGCGCGGCCGTTTTGTCGGTCGGGTCGCCTATCCGGGCGGTAAAATCCCCTATCAAAAATATGACTTCGTGGCCGAGCCGCATAAATCTCCGAAGCGTCAGAAGCTGTTCGGCGTGGCCGAAGTGCAGATGGGGGCTCGTCGGGTCGAAACCGCAGTAAATCCGGAGTTTTTTGCCCGAAAGAAGAACTTTCTTAAGCGCCTCGGGGGTCGGGTAAATCTGTTCTATGCCCCGAGTTAGCGCCTCGTCGATAAGTTTTTCGTCTATTACCATTTATTCAATTGTATCCGCCGGAGCGGAAAAAAGAAAATGGCCATCCGCGAATGCGGATGGCCATTGGTAATGCTATGACGAGCTTTCTCTCGGAATGGTGATCTGTGCGGGTTGAGGCAAGAACTTCCGGAGCGAGACCACCGTGATGAGAAGACAAAACACGCCGGCGGATACGGGATAGAACCTCTCCTCCACCGACCAGTCCCTTCCGCCAGCTACCGCCAGACAATTCGCGACAACGTAGGCGGAATAGATGAGCGTCGGGGATTCCTTGGGCCTTTTCCAGACATCCACGAGTTGGGGCATCCCGGCGATAAGCATCGCGGTAGTTCCCGCAATCGTGGCCATTCTGCTTCCGGAGAAATACCAGACGGCCATACTTGCGATAACGAGGCCAACGACCATGGTATGAAACCACGTCCACGAAGCGTGGTCTCCGGTCCTCAAAATGAAAACCGCCGTAACTCCGCTACCGACAGTGTAGGCGACGGCGAGAAGAAAGTTTCCTCTCTGGGTAATGAGCGTCGCGGCGACCACCGCATCAAGCGAACACCACAACGCCCAGGTCAGAAGATTCTGCTTCGCGATTCCGGAATAGATGTTCCTGCAAAGAGGAATGTAGCACAAGATTGCGATTGCAGCGCTTATCACAATGAAAGCGTTCACTTCTTGCTCCTTCCTTATTTAGTTTTCAAGCTGAACATATTCTATCAAAAATATTAGTTTTTGTCAAACACAAACAGCCCCGTCTTCGGGGCTGTTTTTTATCTGCCAAAGCGTAGGATAATCCCTTCCCGTCGGGCTATGAAGTTCGGCGAGCATGGTTTCCGCCCTTGTGGCGAAGTCGCCGAACTGAATGCCAGCCAAAAAATCGTTGGTTTTTTGGCGTAGGTGGGAAAGGATTATTCGGAGCCCCTATCTTTTGGACTTGATTATCTCGTCAATTAATCCGTACTCTTTCGCTTCCGCCGGAGTCATATGGAAATCCCGGTCGGAGTCCTTTTCTATCTTGGATATCGACTGGCCCGTCACGGTGGCCAAAATTTTATTCAGCTTATCTTTAATTTTTACGATTTGCCGCGCGGTTATTTCTATATCCGTCGCCTGGCCGCCGGCCTCGCCCATAACCTGATGGATAAGTATCTCCGCGTTCGGAAGCGCGAACCGCTTTCCCTTCTTTCCTCCGGCCAAAAGCACCGCGCCCATGGAGGCAGCCATGCCGACGCAGATTGTGGAGACATCCGGCTTTATGTGCTGCATCGTGTCGTAGATGGCAAGTCCCGAGACAACCGAACCGCCCGGAGAATTTATGTAGAGCTCAATTCCTTTTTTCGAATCTTCTTTGGTGAGGAACAAAAGCTGGGCAATAACATTATTCGCCACCTCGTCATTTATCGGCCCGCCCAAGAAAATGATGCGGTCCTTCAGGAGGCGGGAGTAAATATCGTAGGCGCGCTCGCCGTACTGTGATTTTTCTATGACTGTTGGAATTAAATTCATTTGCAATTATTTTATGGTGTTTTTATTAATTTGTAAATCCTGCGTGCCGCTTAATAACATATATGTTATTAAGCTCAGATAATCTCTATTTTCAATTTTTTACCTAAAATTTTAGCTATTTTCCTCAGATTTTTTATGGTCAAGTTTGCGCGCCCGGTCTCCATCCTGCCTATCGCGGACTGATAGGTTCCGGCAAGTTCTCCTAATTTCCTCTGAGTTAAACCGGCGGCAGTTCTAAGTCCGGCTATCTCGCTGCCGATTCTTGCCAATAATTCGTCCGTAATCGGTTTTTCTTTGGCAAGGACCTTCTTCCGCAATTCGTCGTTAAGGCGGGCGGTTTTTCTTTTGCGCCGCTCCAGCTGTTTTTTAAATCTATCCCGCTGATAGTATGGAGGCATATTCCCAGTATAACATATATGTTATTAAACAAAATGGCGGCGTGAAACCGTAGCCGCACGCTCAATGCCTACTATCCAAGGTTAATTATATAAAATAAAAATGAAAAAGGACCCAAGCATCCAAGGCGTAAAGCCGAGAGATGCGAGGGCCCAAGGGGCAAGTTGCTACTTGCGGGAACGGGCGACGCGACCGTCGGAGCTGAAGCCGTTGTCGAGCCAGTGCCAGTTGAGGTACCAGCGCGAGCCGTTCTGGTTCAGAAACGGAACGCTCCGGTAGCCGTCCGAGCACACCGCGATCGTGGCTGGGAAGTCGATGTAGACCTTCCCGAGAAGCGCCATGAACTCCGCCGGAAGCACGTCCTGGTGCTCGACCACCCAGAGTGCCTGGGAAAGGCCGAGTTGGCCGGAGACGGTCCGAAGGCGAGACTCGTACTCACGCCAGGAAATGGAGTTCTCGTCATCCCGGAGGACGCTCTCGAGAACCATGATAACTTCCTCGGTCGGCGAGTTGTCGCGCTCCACCGACTTGAAGCCGTACCTGGAGCAGATCTCCGACTTGGCAATACGGGAGAGAGCCGGAATGCGAATCTCGATGGTAGGCTTCGCCTCAGCGGCGAACTTTCCTTCGATGAGGGCCTGAAGGCCGTTTGAGACGCCTTCCGGTTCGAGCGTCCCCTCCCGCACCCTGCGGAAGAGGTCGTTGTACTGGCGGGCAATTTTCCCGAGAACTGCGTCGGCGACCTGCGTGGTCATGACGGACTCCTTCTTTGCTCACCTGCCCAAACCGCCGAAGCAGTTGGGTCAGGATTTATGAGCTAGACTCAAAGTGCTATCTCACTGTTGCAGGCATATTTTACCATATATGCTCCGCCAATGTCAAGAGGGACGATTAGCCCTTATTTTACGGGCCTTATTTGACCCTCTCTTATACGCATCGCATAAAAGGACCGCCAGACAAACACGACGGAGAGCAGGAAGAATATGGCCGCAAGGATTAAGCTTGTACCGCGGGAAAGCGTAATAGCCAGCTCCACTGCGAGAAGTCCGAAAAGGGTAGTGAACTTGATTATCGGATTCATGGCCACGGAGGAGGTGTCCTTAAACGGGTCGCCGACCGTGTCACCGACCACAACCGCCGAGTGAAGCTCCGTCCCCTTCTCCCGCAACTCCGTTTCCACTACTTTCTTCGCGTTGTCCCAGGCGCCGCCGGCGTTGGCCATAAATATCGCCTGATAAAGTCCGAAGATAGCGATAGCCACGAGGTAGCCGATAAAGAAGTAGGGTTCAAGCGAAGCGAAGGCGAGGGTGCTAAAGAATACGCCAAGAAAAATGTTGAACATTCCTTTTTGCGCGAACTGGGTGCAGATTTCCACAACTTTTTTGCTGTCTTCAATGGAGGCCTTACTAACTGAAGTATCCAGTTTGATGTGCTCCTTAATAAATTCCACGGCGCGGTAAGAACCGGTCACAACCGCCTGCATGGACGCTCCGGTGAACCAATAGATAATCGCGCCTCCGGTTATGAGCCCTAAAAGGAACGGCGGATGCAGGAGCGAAAGATTGGCGACCAAATCCGGCTCTAAGCCCTTGGTGAGTAGCATAATAATAGAGAAGATAAGCGTCGTTGCCCCGACGACCGCGGTACCGATAAGAACCGGCTTGGCGGTGGCCTTGAAGGTGTTTCCCGCTCCATCATTCTCTTCCAAATATCCCTTAGCCTTCTCAAAGTCGGGCCGGAAACCGAAATCCCTCTGGACCTCTTCGTTTATGCCCGGCAGGGTCTCAATAGTAGAGAGCTCATAGATGGATTGAGCGTTGTCCGTAACGGGACCGTAAGAATCCACCGCGATTGTAACAGGGCCGAGCCCTAAGAATCCGAAGGCGACCAGACCAAAAGCGAAAACCGCCGGAGCGAGCATCAAAGTCCCCAACCCCATAGTGCTTACCCCATAGGCGGCGGCCATAAGCGCGACCATCGAGAGGCCTATCCAGTAAGCGCTCATATTTCCGGCGGTAAGACCGGAGAGGACGTTCAAAGACGCTCCGCCCGCGCGGGAAGAGTTAACGATTTCTTTAACGTGGATGGATTTCGTGGAGGTGAAAACTTTTACCAACTCCGGAATAAGCGCTCCGGCCAGCGTTCCGCAGCTGATAATGGTCGCAAGCTTCCACCAAAGCGTTCCGTCTCCGAGCGCCGGAATCAATAAATAGGAAGCGAGATAGGTTACAAGAATGGAAATGGCGGAAGTAAGCCAGATTAGCGTCGTGAGCGGAGCCTCAAAATTCATCTTGTCCGAATTCTTATAGCGCAACCTGGCAATCACCTGATTGATACCGTAGGAGCCGATGCTCGTTATCACCATCAAAACGCGCATGGCAAAGATCCAGACCAAAAGCTGGACCTGGGTCAGAAGAGTCGGCACGGCGAGGAGAATAAAGGTTATAAGCGCGACGCCGGTTACGCCGTAGGTTTCAAAGCCGTCCGCGGTCGGCCCGACCGAATCGCCAGCGTTATCTCCGACGCAATCCGCGATGACGCCGGGATTTCTCGCGTCATCCTCTTTTATTTTGAAGATTATTTTCATAAGGTCCGAACCGATGTCCGCGATTTTGGTGAAAATTCCTCCGGCTACGCGCAGTGCCGCGGCGCCGAGCGATTCCCCTATCGCGAAGCCGATAAGGCACGCTCCGGCCAATTCTGCCGGCACGAAAAGTAAAATCCCGAGCATTACCAAAAGTTCCGTGCTGATAAGCAGGGTGCCTACGCTCATGCCGGCCTGCATCGGAATCTCATAAGTCGCGTAGGGCTTGCCCTTGAGGGATGCGAAGGCGGTGCGGGAATTCGCGAAAGTGTTGATACGGATGCCGAACCAGGCCACGCCATAACTTCCCAAAATTCCCAAAACGCTGAAGGCAAGGATTATAAGCACGCGGACCGCTTCAAAATGCAAAAGCAATCCGAAATAAGCGACGATTATCGCTCCGACAAAAGTTTCGAGAACCAAAAGGAATTTGCCCTGGGTTATGAGATATGTTTTCGCGGTTTCATAAATAAGTTCCGAAACTTCCCTCATCGCTTTGTGAACCGGAAGTTTTTTTACCCGCGCGAACATGAAAAAGCCGAAGGCCATACCCGAAAGACAAACCAATATCCCCCAAAGGAGAAAGTTGTGGCCATCGATGCCAAAAAAAGAAACCGAACGAAAGTTCGGAAGGACTATATCCGCCTCGCTCGCGCTCGCGAAAGACGGAATGAGCGCGGCACCCAGCGCGCCCGCCGCCGCAATTGACCGAATTAAGATTTTTTTGAATGTGTTCATGTTTGATTTAAAAAATTAATTTGGTTTTTGATTTTTGCTTTAATCGTAGGATGCTTTCGGCTCATCGTCCTCTACCGGCACTACTTCGTCCGCGGGGGCTTCAGCGACTCCTCCCTCCTGGACCTGGTCGGGCCGGGTCTGGGAACGCACGTCTATCCTCCAACCGGTAAGTTTGGCGGCCATACGGACGTTTTGTCCGCCTCGGCCGATAGCGAGCGATAGCTGATCTTCCGGAACGTAGACCCGGGCCTCGTGGCGGTCCAATGTCTCCACGGCTTCAACTTTGGCCGGGGAAAGCGCGTTCGCGATAAATTTCTGAGGGTCTTCGGCCCACTCTATAATATCTATCTTTTCCTGGCCGAGTTCGTTATTTACAGCCATAACTCTTGTTCCGCGCTGCCCCACGCAGGCACCGATGGGGTCAACGCCCTCGGCGTTCGAGGCCACGGCAATTTTGGTGCGGCTTCCGGGCTCGCGGGTAATCGCTTTTATCTCCACGGTCCCGTCGGCGATTTCGGGAACTTCCATTTCAAAAAGTTTGTTCACGAATTTCGGATGTGAGCGGGAAAGAATGATGCCCGGCAATCGGGTGTCCTCCTGAACGGCCAGAACAAAGAAACGCAAACGCTCGTTGGGTCTGTAGTGCTCTCCGGGAATAGATTCGTTCGCGAACATAACGCCTATCGCGCGGCCGAGGTCGATGTAAACGTGCCCTCTTTCAAAACGCTGAACGATGCCGGAAACAATTTGGCCCTCCTTGCCGCGCCATTCGCTCAAGATGGATTCTCGCTCTGACTCGCGGAGCTTCTGGATGATGGTTTGTTTGGCTATCTGCGCGGCGATGCGGCCAAAATCTTCCCGCTGTTCCAGCGGGAAATTCAATTCCTCGCCGGCGACCACGTCTTTTTTAATTTTCTTCGCGTCGGAGAAAAAAATGTGCCGTTCCGGATTATAGCGAGGGAGTTTTTGGTCCTCTTCGTCGGACTGGGCCTCAACGACCTCTTCTTCTCCCTCTTCAACTATCCGCACGTCTTCCGGGGTGACGACGGTTTTGGCCTGCCAAAAATTCAGCTCGCCGGTTTGGAGGTCGAGTTTGGCTTTAATAACCTCTCCCCTCTCGCGATATTCTTTTTTGTAAGCCGCGGCTAAAGACGCCTCGATTGCCTCGAGTACCTTTGCCGGCTCCAGTCCTTTCTCTTCCGCGACCTGTTTCAGGGCCTTGGTCAGTTCTTTTATTTCAAACATTTTATTTCTCTTTCTTTATATTGAGTTTTTCGACTCTTAATTTTGAAAAAAGTCCCGCCTCGGCGGAACTTCAACGCTTTTAGATTACTATCCCAGTATCCGCGTGTCAACCCCGTTAGAAATTACGAACGGTTATTTATACTATAAATAAACAGCCACGAATTTTGATGTTCTTATTTAATCATCCCTCAGCACTCACGATTTCTAACGGGGTCAATAAATCAAGCGATGTTTGGATAAAATTTTATGTCGCTTTTTTCTCCCTTGCCGGAATCGCCGAAAGAAATCGCAATCAGGTCTATCTGCCACCCGCCCCCACCCACAAGTTCCGGATGTCCGTTCGCGTACCATTCCGCCATTTTTTTCATTTTATTGAGCTTTTGCGCTGAAAGATTGTCTTCCGGCACCATGCCGGAATAGTCCGCATAGCCCGCGGATATGGTTTTAACCTCCACAAAATGGAGCCGCCCATCTGCCGACATGGTCAGAATATCTATTTCGCCAAACTTCTCTCTAATGTTTCTACCTAATACTTTGTATCCGCAGGATTCCAGGTAATCAGAAGCTAGTTCCTCCCCTATCTGACCGATAGACTTTTTGTTTGTTGTTCCGCCGTGAAACATATAATATAATATTAAAGTGTAAATCGATAAACATCAACCCTAAAATGGACAAACAATTATCGTATGAATATATAAGGGGGTTAACCGAGGGCGAGGGAACTTTTACTTTTTCGACCTCCAACGGCAGAAGAATCCCGGCGTTCGCCATAAAAATGCATTATCGAGACAAAAGGTTACTAGAGACGGTTAGAGATACGCTCGGCCTTAGGAACAAGGTGTATGTCTACAATCATCAAGGGAATGACGGGCATAAGCGCGCACCCCAGGCGATGCTGATAGTTAGAGAAATTGGATCTTTAAAAAACGTGATTGTCCCCCTTTTTTATAAAAAATTATACGGGAATAAAGCTTCACAGTTTTCGGAATGGATGGAAAAGATCGGCAAAGATCAAGATATTCCGGATATATATAAATTTATATATAAAATATACAAATCTGGTTTTTATGATAGAAATAGGTCATTTGAGGAATAACAATGTTTATCGATTTACATCTTTTCAAAAAATAACAGAATGTTTGTCGATTTGCACTCCTTTTTGACTAGAAAAATGTTTATCGATTTACATTATTTTCAAAAATAAACAAAAATGTTTGTCTACTATGTTCGTATTGATAAAATTAAGCACTTTTTAGCATTTTTGGGGTCCGGCAATCTCTATGGTATTTGCCGGATTGCCGATATTCCGTTGCCGGATTATTTTGCCGATTCCTCTGACCATTAAACGGCAAACAAATTGTTTGTCGTTTGTTTATATCTTGGACCCTCTACCGCCGGAGCGAGCTAATGTTTTCCGCGCGCCTGCCTGCCGGCAGGCAGGGCTACGAGGCCGAGCAGGGCACGGATCTCCGGGCCCTGCGGAGAGAGCGAGGCCAAGTCGCCAGCAAGGGTCCGCTCGCCCAAGGGGGCCCTTTCGGGGCCGGAAGCGGATAACCCGTGGTCCAGCGGAAAACATTAGGAGCGACTCCTGCACAGGTAATCCACAGTTGCCTTTGAATTTTATTGCGCCGTGAGCTCTTAACTTTTATAATTTCTTTATGCTCGAAAAATCCGAGGTGGAAAAATATCAGGCGAAACTGGAACAGGAGCGACGGCGGCTGTTGGCGGAGATAGGGAATGAGCAGCCTGCCGACTTTGGATCCGATGTGGAGGGAGAAGCCGCGGAAGAAGAATCCGATGAGTCGGAAGATTTCACGAACAAGCTCGCCATCCAACAGGCGCTCAAAGATCAATTGAATGAAATCGACGGCGCTCTTAACCGTATCCGACATGGGGCTTACGGGACATGTGTGAAATGCGGCAAGCCGATAGAAAAAGAAGTTTTGGATCTTGTCCCCGAATCGGAACTCTGTGAAGAACATAAACGGGGAATTTAAAACAGAAACTTAATGCCTGCCAAAGTTTTCTCTGCCGAGTTGGAGGGGATAAACGCGCAGCCGATTGAGGTTGAGGTCGACCTCGGGGTCGGCTTACATGCGTTCAACATCGTCGGTCTCGCCGACAAAGCGGTTAACGAGGCGAAGGAGCGTGTTAATTCCGCTTTGAAAAATTCCGGAGCCAAACCTCCCAATCGCGAGAACCGGCGAATAACGGTGAATCTCGCGCCGGCGCACATAAAAAAGAACGGCTCGCAATACGACCTTGCGATTGCCGTCGGTTATCTTTTGGCGACGAAACAAATCAGGGATTTTGAAACGGAGAATAAATTATTCGTGGGCGAACTTGCGCTGGATGGCCGGCTCCGTCCGATACATGGCGCCCTGAATTTCGCGGAGTCGGCGCGGGGAAAAAATTTTGAATATTTAATCCTGCCCAAAGAAAACGCGAATGAGGCGAGCGTTATCGAAGGACTCAAGATTATTCCGGCGGAGTCGTTATCCGAAGTCGTTGATTTTTTAGAGGAATCAAAACTCATCCCGCCGACCCGATTTAAAGCCGGCTCTCCGGTTCCGCTAACCGTCCCTGATTTTTCCGAGATTCGGGGACAAAACCACGCTAAGCGCGCCGCGGTTATCGCCGCGGCCGGAGGTCACAATTTGCTTATGGTGGGGCCCCCGGGAGCCGGAAAAAGCCTGTTGGCACAAGCACTTTCGGGGATACTCCCGGGCCTGACCCGCGAGGAGGCGATAGAAATAACGAAGATTTACAGCTCCGCGGGGCTGAGTCCGGGAAAACTTTTTGATTCCAGGCCTTTCCGCTCTCCGCATCAAACCGCCTCTTTGGTGTCCGTCGTTGGCGGCGGGACAAACCCTAAGCCGGGAGAAGTAAGTTTGGCGCACAGGGGCGTGCTTTTTTTGGACGAATTGCCGGAATTTCCCAGGAACATTCTGGAGTCGCTCAGGGCTCCGATGGAATCCGGCGCGGTACATGTCGCCAGGGCGCGAGGTACTTTGGTTTTCCCCGCGAAATTTTCATTGGTCGCCGCCATGAATCCATGCCCGTGCGGATATTACGGTGACCCGGAAAAAGATTGCCGTTGCGGAGCCTACGAAGTAATTAAATATCAAAATAAGATCTCGGGGCCGCTTTTGGATCGCATCGACCTTCAGGTGAGGGTGCCGCGGATAAAAGTAAGCGAACTGCGCGCTGGAGGAGGGGAGGGCGAGGCGAGCGCGGAACTTCGCCAAAAAATATATTTAGCGCGAAAAACGCAGGCCTTCCGTTTCAGAGATTTGAAAATTAAAACCAACGCGGAAATGAGCGCCAAGCAAACCGAAGAAATGGTTTTCCCCGAACTCGCGGCTGAAACGTTTCTTGCCTCTTTGGATAAAACCAAACTCTCGCCCCGCGGCTATTATCGGTTGCTCAAAACAGCCCGCACCATAGCCGATCTGGAAAACAAAGAAAAAATCTCCGCCGGACATTTGGCGGAGGCCTGGAGCTATCGCTTTAAAGAAGAGGTTTAGTCGTCCCGTTGGCCGGATTTTCCGAGATGTCGCAAGATCTCTCTTTGTCTTAAAAGTTTATCGTGATCTCCGATGCTCGTATGGAATAAAATTTCGTCGGTTGACCTGTCGTAAATAGTCACCGTTCCCGCTCGCCTGTCTATTTTAAGCGCGACGGTCGGGGGTTCGCCTTTCGGACCGGGCTCCAGCTCCGAGAGAAGTTCCATTTCCGTTTCTTCCTCTATCTTCGCCTCCTCTTCCGGAGTCAGCGGCACATCTCCCGTGCCGTAAGCGTCGCGTTCGTAAAGCATTATTTAAATTTTACCAGATAGTCCAAAAAATCTTTAGCGCCGAGCACCCGAAAGAAGGGCTAATTCCGACAATCCCTCGTTTTTCGCGTTGTCTTCGGCATCCTGAAGAACCATTGGCGCGCTGCTCACGAGAACCGCGAAATTAGTATTTGGTCCATTTTTCCTGGGTAAAACGGAGGTGTTGCTTGAGCCATAGACGGCTGGGGCGAAAACCACGAAGCGTAAAAAGACAAGTGTCCCGAACAAAAAAAGAGCCGCGATTAATGGCTTCCGCTCCTTATGTAATTGCTTTAGTATGGTACTAATAAATAGCATCTTACTACGAATGGAAAGTTCCCTCAACCCTCAGCAAAAACAGGCGGCAGAGGCCCCGGCAAAACCGCTTTTGATAGTCGCTGGCGCGGGAACCGGCAAAACCCGGACTCTCACGAGCCGGCTCGTCTTCCTTATTGACAGCGGATTGCCGCCGGAAAGTATTCTGGCCATTACCTTTACCAATAAGGCGGCGAGGGAAATGCTCGACCGGGTGGAGGGAAATATTCGCGGACTCCGGACAAAACCTTATATCGGCACCTTCCATTCTTTCGGCGCGAGAATTCTCAGGGCGGAGGCGAAGCATTTAAACCGGACTCCGGATTTTATTATTTTTGACGAGCAGGACTCTTTTGACCTTATCAAAAAAATAATGAAGGGGATGAATTTTTCTCCCAAGGAACAGAAACCCTCGGAGTTCCGGCATTTCGTTTCTGCTGTGAAAAACGGAATCGCGCTCGCCGAGGAAGCCGCTCCTCCCGGTGTCGGGCCCGCGACCGCCAAAGAATTCTACGAACGCTACGAAGACGGACTCGCCGAGCACAATGCTTTTGACTTTGACGACCTTCTCCAAAAACTCGTTTGGCTTTTTGAAGAACGTCCGGAAATATTAGAAAAATATCGGGAAAGATTCCGCCATATTTTAGTCGACGAATACCAAGACCTGAATAACGTCCAGTACGCTCTTTTGCGCCTCTTGTCCGGAAGCGGGGGAGCGCTGAGCGTTGTCGGCGACGCGGCGCAAACGATTTACACCTGGCGCGGTTCGAATATCAAAATATTTCTTAATTTTGAAAAGGATTGGCCGGGCGCCCAAGTTGTTTTGCTCGGAGAAAATTATCGCTCTACTCCGAATATCATTGCCGCCGCCTCGGACGTTCTTTTGGACGAACGGATGCTTTCAAAAAATCTGAAATATAAACTTTGGACGGAAAACCCGGAGGGAGAACCGGTCATGCTTCTTGAGACCGCGAACGAAGAAGAAGAGGCGGAATGGATGGCGGATAAGATCGGCGAAATGGCCCCCGGAAAATCCGCCGCCATCCTTTACCGTACAAATGCCCAGTCCCGGGCGCTGGAACAATCCCTCCTCCGCCGCGGCATACCCTACCGGGTCTTCGGGGGCTTGCGCTTCTACGAACGCCGAGAAATAAAGGATATTTTGGCTGGTTTGCGCTACGCCTTAAACCAAAAAGACGCGATAAGCCGGGAACGCCTGGAAAAAACCATCCTTAAAACAAGGTTCAGGAGGTTCGCCGAGTCGCTTTCCGAGGGGCGGGACAAAAACCCGCTCAAGCTCATTAAACTCTTCCTTGAATCCACCGATTACCTCTTATATATAGAGAGGACGATGACCGACCCCGCGGACAGGCGGGAAAACATAGCTGAACTGATTCGTTTCGCTTCGGAATTTAAAACATTGCCGCCGTTTTTGGAACAAATCGCTCTGCTTCAAAGCGCGGATAATTTGAATAAGCAAAAAAATGAGAATGGGGTTGTTCTCTCGACCATCCACCTTGCCAAGGGCCTGGAATTCGATTCCGTTTACGTGGCGGGAATAAAGGAAGGGCTTTTGCCGCACGCGCGTTCGTTCTACGACGAAGACGCGCTCGAAGAAGAGCGTCGGTTGCTTTATGTCGCGATGACCCGCGCCAAAAAAAAATTGGTGCTGAGTTTCTACGACATACCTTCAAGATTTTTATCTTCACTCCCCGAAGAGGGGATGATTTACGAAAATTTAAATTCTTCGCCTGCGCGCCCGCTATCCGACGAAGAGCGGTGTATCTCCATTGACTGACCATGCGGCAAAATCTCGGCCAACATTTTTTAAAAAATTCCGCGGCGATTAAAAAAATCGTCGCTTCTCTTGGTCCCCGGGAAGAAACCGTTATTGAAATCGGTCCCGGGAGGGGCTCGCTCACGAAGCCGCTCGCGGAGGCCTGCGCGAAATCGGCTTGTAAAATTTTCGCGATAGAAAGGGACCCCGCCCTCGCGGAGGAAGCCCGGGGATGGGGTTTAAAAAATCTGGAAATTATAGAGGATGACGCGCTAAGAGCCCTGCCCGCTCTTATATCCGGCCTCCGGGGAAAATATAAAATCGTCGGAAATATTCCTTATTACCTGACCGGGTTTCTTTTGAGGACATTGGGCGGGCTTGAGCCAAAGCCGGAGCTTATTGTTCTGACCGTTCAAAAGGAAGTTGCGGAGCGGCTGACGGCTCGCCCCCCGAAAATGAACCGTCTGGCCGCCTCCGTTCAGTTCTGGGCGGAACCGAAGATAATATCTGCCCTGCCCCGGGATTCTTTTTCTCCGCCGCCGGAGGTGGATTCGGCGATAATTTCTTTAAGCCCGACGCAAAAATATCGAGAAACGCCCCCGAAGACCTATTATGAGACAATGCGCGCCCTTTTTGCCCAACCCAGAAAGACAATTTTTAATAACTTGCGCGGAAAAAGTACAAAGTCCGCCAAAAATTTGTCCACCGAATTAAACAAGCTCGGTATTGATCCGGGGGCAAGACCTCAAAATCTCCGCGTGGAAGACGTGGTGGCAATAGCCAAGACCCTGGCCGGGTGAATTGGGGATAACTTTTTACATTTTGACGGTTATAATAAAGAGGTGGGGAACTCTGCCCCTTAGATGAACTCGCCCAACATACAAAAGATAATAACGGTATTTTTGATTCTGGCTGCGTTAACCAGCTCGCTCGTGTTCGTGCTATCTAATTCCTTGCTCGATAAGGCCGGGGTGGCGCCGAATACTAAGCCGGAAAAAGTGACCTTGGACGGAAAAAGTGTTTTTGTGGAAAGGATTCCGGATCTTTCGGATTACAATTCGCCGATTTTGGCGCGGAGCGATATTAATTTGCCGTATTCCGGAAACCTTACCAATTATTTTGCCGATCAACTTGCAACCGGCATCATCGCCGCGAACCCGGACGGCCCGAAATTAAAAACGGGCGGGGAGGCCAGCATCAATGCGCCGAAAGATTTCGGCAAGTTTGACCTGAGCGCGCTTGTGCCGGCCACCTATCGGGTTGCGGTTGACCGAAACAGGGTCAAGACGGAGAAAAATTATACCGCCGACGATATCCTGACCTACCTCCAAAACAATCAGGCGGCTTTGCAGAACACCCTGATTCCCAGCATCAAGGGCCTCGGCGAACGAGCCGCGAGCGCCGATTCTCTTGCTTCCATTCTCTCGCTATACGACCAGACGGAAAATCAAATATATGGCGCCCCCGTTCCCGCGCCGCTTGCCGGCTATAATTCGGCGCTTTTGGGATTCGTAAACGTCCAACGCGTTTTCTTTGACCAGAACGATCCGGTGAGGGCCCTGGTCGCGCTAAAAAATCCCGAGCTGGTGCTATCTCCGTATAAAAAGGCGCTAGAAGAGCAGATTCAGGGGGTCCAAAAAAATTTGTCGGCGATTTTGGCGGCGGCAAAAACAGAAGGAGACAGAACCGCTCTTCAATCCGCGATAAATAAACTTCTGGGAGTGCGGGTAGCCCGCGCCCTTCTGCCCGACATCATCGGAGGTGTTTCTAATATTCTCAAATATATCAGCGGCTTAATTGACAGTGCGTACATTAAGATTCAGGCCTTTCTTGCGCAATACCAATGGATACAGAAGCTCCTGACCGAACTTTTGAAAAACGTTTTGGTCGCGAAATTGGTGGCGCAGGTTATAAACTGGGCGCAGGGAGGCGGAACCCCGCAATTCGTGTCCAACTGGAAAGGTTTTTTGGGCAGCGCTTTTAGCTATGCTTCGGGCGCGGTAATTGATAAGTTCGCGCCCGGACTTTGCAGTTATTTCAAGCCGCTTGTCCAGATAAATCTCTCCCCGCCGACCATAGCCGTCGATCCCACCAACAACAGCTACACTTGTACGCTGGATAGGGTAGTCGGTAATCTGCAGGATTACGCGAATAGCTTCCGAAACGGCGGCTGGCTGGCTTACGGATCCCTCCTTCAGCCCCAAAATAATTTCTTCGGCGCCTACATCGACTTGAGCGACCAGCAACTTTTCGCCGGAGCCGCGGCCGCGGAAGCGGCTAAAAATGAGGCCGTCTCGGCTTCCGGCTACAAATCACAAAAACAGTGCCAAAGCGAACGCTTGGTTGATAATCAGTATCCCGTGGATATTTCTCAGTTTGCCGGAGATCCGGACTTTTTGGGCCCGGACCCATCAAGCTGCGATGCGGATGGCATACATTGTTCCCGCCTTCGTTTCTGCGATTCTCAGGGCATTACCACCCCCGGCTCGGTCATTGACTCCACCGTAAAAGAAAACGTTGGCTCAAGCCCCGTGAACAGGATAGTCAACGCCCAAGACCTGACCGGCCTTGTTCAGGCGCTGGTAAACGCGGGGTTAACTAAATTAATTTCCGCGGGGCAGAAAGGATTAATGAGTTTGACTTCGAGCGTCTTGGCCGCCGGTGGAACCTTGGCGGATACTTGCGGGGGCCTTACCGGAACCGCTCTTAAGGATTGTCAGACCCAAAATAAAACCATAACCGACACCGCGGGCGCGGGAGGCACCTCAAAAGACGGAGTTCTAAGCAAGATGAAGGAAATCAAAGACCTAAAGGAACAACTTTTGACTGCCGCTTCGGACGCTTTGAATAAGGCGAATCTGGCGAAGGTACAACTCGATATCGCTTCGACCACGTGCGCCGCCGCTCTTGACGCAGCCAGCAGCACCGTGGACGGCGCCAACACCCTTGGCTTTATAATCACGAATTCCGGCCAGATTGACCAAAAAATATCCGACTACCAGGACATAATCAACAATTTAGCCGGAACGGGAGATCCAGCCGACTCGCCGGATAAAAAAGATGGCATGCTCGTGTTGCTGGACAGCTATATCAAGCTTTTGGAGCAAAACAAGTTGCGAGATCTGGCCACGACCCTAAACATCACTTTCCCTTCAACCGGAGACACCAAGGCCGACGAGGAAACATTCTTTAACGCCCTTTCGGTTTCTATGGATAATTCCGGCTCAACCTTCGGAAAATTATTCGGTACGCCGGACACGGTCTCTCAACAGCTCGGCGAGGCAAAAAGTTATGCTGCAACAATCTCCATAGAGGGCGGTTGCGGAATTCTGGAAAAAGCGAGGGGTATCTATAACCTGCAAATCGACGGCAAGCCCGCCTGCTCCATCGCCGTCGTAAATACCGTCTGCAGATCGGTAAATCCGCCCTAAAAATGGCGACTAAACACAAAAAAATAATTTTCGCGGCAACGTTGGTCTTTTTGGTGTTCTTGTCTTTTGCCACCCCTTATTTCGCTCACGCCCAAGAC
>Ga0315281_10006656_pt1 | contig 16396 bp, 12 predicted proteins | sample YL17G07_0_MG_FD_204540 | JGI IMG/M metagenome (GOLD analysis project Ga0315281, IMG submission 204540) | Sediment microbial communities from Yellowstone Lake, YNP, Wyoming, USA - YL17G07_0 | ecosystem: Environmental > Aquatic > Freshwater > Lake > Sediment | place: USA: Wyoming | collected... | reverse complement strand
GACGGCACTCTGGCCGTCGTTCGCACGCGGAGTATCCCACGTTCTCGTTCACCATATCGAGCGCACGGATCTCCTGCAGCTCGAGAATGGGAATCTCGCCGGCGTTCGGCGCTTCCGGGCCGGCGCAATCGACGCCGATCTGATCGCGAGCGCGCTCCAGGATTCGCGGTCGAATGGAGCACCACCACGCGTTGGAAGTCTTGGCACCGTCGAGCCGCGGCAGGCGCTCGCCAATTCTCTGTCTCGCGGCCGGGCCGCGATCAGTTCCCCGCCGGCGGATTGGAATGGTCCGTCGGCCGATCCGATGTTCGTCGCGGCGACATTCGTCACTCCGGACGAAGGACTGACGCTACGGACGCACGACGCGGTCGAGGTGCGTGCCGCGCGCGGCAGGCGTATCACATGGAGTATCATCGGAGCGACGGTAGTGCTTCTGATCATTGCCGCTGGCCTCGAGCTATGGGGTGTCCGCCGGGAGCTGAACGTGGTGAACGCCGAACGCGCCACGATCCGTCCGCGGCTTCAGACCACGATGGCCGGTCGAACGAATTACGAGACGAGCACGCGGAAGCTCGCGGTCTTGTTCGCGGCTCACCGGCAGGCGCCCTACCTGTCGGGCGTCATCGCGTCGATCACGGACGCACTGCCTGATGACGCATACCTGCTCTCCCTGCGCGCCCGACACGACACGTTGGTGCTGGACGGCTTGGCGAAACATGCTGCGGCGGCCTTCGACGCTCTGGAAGCGATTCCCGATCTGGCCAACGTCAGGTCGATCGCAGGAGTACAACGCCAGCTGCAAGATGACGGGACGGCGCTCGAACACTTCACGGTGCAAGCACGTATGCTGCTACCGGTCCCACCGTCGGCATCGCCGTTTCGCGGGAGGAAACCGTGAGGTGGTCGACGATGTCGGCGAAGGATCGCCGGGCCGTTGTCATCGGTGCCGTGATCCTCATTCCGTCGCTGTTCTACATCTGGGGCGTCAAGCCGTATCGTGCCAGCATCACTGAGATGCGCGATCAGCTCGAGACCGGACGGCTGGCGCTCGCGCGCGAGAAGGCGGCGATGACGATGACGCGGACGAACCCGAGTGCGCAGCTGGCCGCCGACTCGGCACTCGCCAAGGTTTCGTCGCGTCTGTTCGTGGGCCGTGATGACGCAATCGCCAGCTCGCAGCTGGCCGCATATCTGGGTGATGTCGCGCGCCACAGCCGGGTGTTGATGCAAGACGCCGGCACCCGACCCTCATCCACCTCGTCGGACGGGATTCGCACGCTACGCGTCGAGATACGCGCAGAGTCCGATGTGCAAGGCGTCGTCGCGTTTCTTCAGGCGCTAGAGAGGGGAACGAAACTCGTCAGGGTCGATCGACTGGAGATCTCGCGGACCGCCGGTCTTGAGGAGAAGAACGGATATGAGACACTGAGCGTCGCGGCGATTCTCTCAGGATTCGCGTTTGGTGGCTCTCCGGTTGATACGACGCGGACGCGCCGCGGCCCGAGCGGTGCGGGGAGTGGCTCATGACTCTGACGCTTCCGAAGGCGCCGTACATCAGAACGTCATTGGTGGCGCTGATCGTAGCGGTCGTGGTGGTCGCGTCGGCGTTCGCGCGCGCGGTGCGCATCACAGCGGTGGTGGCGGGACCGGTGGCGAGCGACGCGGAGCTGGTCCGGGCGACATCGACACCGCCACTGCCTGACATCGACATCGAGGCGGTGGGCGCGAACGACATTTTTCAGCCGGATCGAACCGCCATGCCATCGCGCTTCCGGATGCCTGGTGAGTCGGGTCCTGAATCGGTGGCTCCGAGCCAGGAACCGGCTCGACCTGTTGTGCTTGGCACCGTCGTCTCGACTACCGGTGAGCACTTTGCGACCTGCCAACTTCCCGGCGGGCGTCCCACAATTGTCCACGTCGGCGAGCGGTTTGGCGATTACACGGTCGTGGCGATCCAACCGTTGGGGGTGGTCTTCAAGACTGCCTCCGGCTCGCTCCTCGAGATCTCCTCGAAATGACCAGGAACCCTGCCCAATGATGCATCTCACACGCGCACTAATTGCCGTCGGCATCCTCGCGGCTCCGCTCACCGCGCAGCGCGGCGGACAGCAGCTGCCAATCCCACCAACGCCGATTGATAGCAGCATCGTCCGTCGTGCCGGATCGGGGTTCGTGGTCAACTTCGATGATCAACCGTTGCGCATCGTCTTTTCCGCGCTGGCAGAAGCGAGCGGACTGAACATCGTGCAAACAAATATTCCGACACGGTCAACCACGCTTCACATGGGTCAGCCGGTCACTCGCGAACAGATGCTGGACGTGATCAAGGGGATCGCGACATCGAATGGCATCACGGTTATCGAGGGGCCAACGCTCGTGCGACTCGAAGGCGTCGCGCCGGTCCCGCAGCCCTCGGCGCAACAACTGGCGCAGCAACAATCGCAACAGGCACAGCAGCAGTTGTTCATCTACCGGCTGAAGCACGCGAGCGCGGTGCAACTCGCGCCGGTGCTCCAGAGTTTGTTTACGGGGCTGACCCGTGGTCAGACGGCCGCGCAAACCGCCGCGGCCAACAATCCGTTTGCGGCACTGCTCGGCCTTGGTGCCGGGCAGCAGCAGGCGGTCACAGTGGTCGGCGCCGAAGTCCCTGTCGCGACACCTCCAGGCGGTGGGGGCGGTGGGGGTGGGGGCGGTGGTGGCGGGGGCGGTGGCGGTGGCGGAGGCGCCGGACGCGGCCTGGGCGGTGGTCGCGGTGGCGGAGCCTTGCAACAACTTGCCCAGGCGCAAAACAACCTCGCGTTGTCGTCGGCGGCGGCGGACATCCGGATTCAGGCCGAGGAATCGAGCAACTCGCTGCTCATTCGAGCGACGCAAGCGGACTATACGCTCATTCTGCAGGTGTTGGGGGGCGTGGATCTGCGGCCGCTTCAAGTCCTGATCGAGGTCACGATCGCCGAGGTGACACGGAGCCACGATCTCAATGTTGGCCTGTCGGGAAAGGCCAACACGACGCCGAAATCCGTAAACGGGACGACGGTCACGGAGACGCAGCCAACGTCGGCCGGCGATCGGGATTTCATTTTGCAGCTCACGGGTGGAAAGGGGGCGATCAACTTCGATGTCGCGATCAACGCCCTGCAGAGTCGCGGTGATCTCCGCGTTCTGTCGCTGCCGGTGATCATCGCCGAGAACAACAGGCAGGCCGTGCTGAACGTCGGGTCGTCGCGGCCGTTCGTGCAGGTGTCACAGACCGTCCCGAATGATCCGACCGGTCGCGTGCAGACGATTCAGTACATCGACGTCGGCACCGTGCTCACGATCACGCCGACGATCAACCCGGATGGATATGTGAACCTGCAGGTCTCGCAGACCGCGAACAGCGCGACGAATGAAATCCAGTTCAACGCGCCCGTCATCAGCAAGCGCGAGGCGACGACGCAGGTTTTCATACGGGATGGACAGACGACGGTCATTGGGGGGCTGGCGGACAACAGCCAGTCGAAGACCACCTCGGGAATTCCATTTCTGAGTGGAATCCCGCTGATCGGCAGGTTGTTCGGCAGCAACGTGGTAAATAAGGAGACGAGCGAGCTGTTTCTCTTCCTGACGCCACACGTGATCTACAGCGACACTGACGTTGACCAACTACGCGAAGCGGTGAAGGTGGGCAGCGAGCTGCTACAGACCGTCCCCGTTGGACCGCGAATCATTCCCAAGGCAGACACCATCAAGATTCCGCCCGTCGTTCGTCCCGACACCGTCAAGAAGAAGCCGCCCCTACAATGAGCTCGCTGGATCTCACCGAACTTGATCACGGCGCGACGGAACTGCTCGACGTCGAACGGCTGACGCATGTGCTGTCCGCCGACTGGCTGGAACAGCACGGCGTCATGCCGTTGCGAATCGTTGACGGGGTCCTGAGGGTCGGCACCTGGCGTACGGCCGCCGATCCGCTGGCGATCGACGATCTGCGACTTCTGTTTGGGGCGGAGGTTCAGGTCGATCGATTCGGCGAGCACGATCTCCGCACCGCGATTCGACGGGTGTACGCGCAGGATGCGGACACGGCCCAGGGTGTCATCGCTGGCCTTGCGGGAGACCCTCGGATCACTGATGTGGACGAGATCCCACTCGACGATCTGCTGCATCTCGCCAACGAAGCGCCGGTTGTGCGGCTGGTGAACCTGTTGCTGATCGAAGCGCTCGATGCGCGAGCATCCGATGTCCACCTCGAAGGCTACCCGGACGGATTGCGCGTCCGCTATCGGGTCGACGGCGTGCTGCAAGAAGCGCCGTCGCCGCCCCCGCATCTCACGCCGGCGATCGTCAGCCGCATCAAGATCATGGCTGATCTCGACATCGCCGAGCGGCGGATTCCGCAGGATGGGAGAATTCGGCTGCGATTGCAGAACCGCCAGGTCGATGTCCGTGTCTCGACCGTTCCGACGCTCGGCGGCGAGAGCGTCGTACTGCGGTTGCTCGACAAAGAACGAGGCCGCATCTCTCTGCTCGAGTTGGGAATGGCGCCGGATACGCTCGAGCTATTTACCGAGGTCGTCTCGCGGCCTCACGGCATCGTACTCGCGACCGGTCCGACCGGATCGGGCAAGACGACCACGCTCTATGCGGCCTTGGAGATGATCCGCACGGGCCGCGAAAAGATTCTCACCGTCGAGGATCCGGTCGAGTATCAGCTCTCCGGCGTGCCGCAGGTCCCGGTCAACGAGAAAGTCGGCGTCACGTTTGCGACGGCGTTGCGCGCAATTCTGCGGCAAGATCCGGACATCATCATGCTCGGCGAAATCCGCGATTCAGAGACGGCGCAGATCGCGACGCAGGCCGCCCTGACGGGCCACCTCGTGCTCTCGACGCTGCACACGAACGACGCGCCGACCGCGTTGACGCGACTGCTCGATCTGCAGGTCGCCGCGTATCTCGTTGCCAGCACGGTGGATGCGGTGCTCGCGCAACGCCTCGTCCGGGTCATCTGCGCTAACTGCAAACAAGTGGCGGAGCCTGACAAGCGGGCGCGCCGCCAACTCGACGTCGATGTGCTCGGCCTGACCAAGGTGTGGAAGGGAGCGGGGTGCGATCAGTGCCGGAATACCGGGTACCGTGGTCGGACCGGCGTCTATGAGCTTCTGGTGATGGACAACGAGCTACGCTCCGAAGTGCAGCAGCGCCGCGGATCGGAGGAGCTGCGTGCGATCGCGACGGCAAAGGGAATGCGGTCACTGCACGACGATGGGTTGCGGCTCGTACGAGCTGGTGTCACGACGCTGGACGAGGTGCTGCGGGTGGCGCGAATCTAGGTGGATTTCGCGTTACTACGCATTGGACGCGGTAGGCGCGCACGGGGCAGAGAAAGCGGCAAAAAAACGGGCCCGGAGCGATCCGGGCCCGTCGTTTGCTCGAGACATGAGAATCTATTTCTTCGCGGCGGCAACGGCGGCGGCGAGATCGTCGTAGCCCGTCTGCGCGTTCGCATTGAATCGCTGGCTCGCCCACGCAATCTTGCCATCCTTACCGATGACATAGACGGTACGCGAGAAGTAATTCGGGCGCGCGGCGTTGAGCGACGCGTACTGCTTTGCCACGGCACCGGTTGTGTCGGTCGCCAGTGAGAACGGGAAGTTCTTGTCGTTCACCCAGCGGGTGTGCGTCACCAGGCTGTCATGCGAAATCGGGATGACGGTGACGCCGTCGCCGAACATTGTCTTGTACTCGTCGCGAAACTTGCTCATCTCGATCGTACATCCGCCTGAAAAGTCGGCCGGGTAAAAAGCGAGGACGACGACCTGGCCACGGAGTTTGCTCAAGGTCAGCGGCTGGGCCTTTGTGCCCTGACCATCAGCCCACGGAAGCGTAAAATCAGGCGCGACCTCGCCGACGGCCGGCGCGACTGCAGCCGGCGGAGGGGCGGCCTGCATTTGAGCACTCTGGGCGGCCAGCGGAGCGGCGGCAGCAAGCATCAGGAACGAACGGTAGAGATTGCGCATGGGAGTCGAAGAGTTGTCAGGATAGTGAGACGGGTTTGCTCGGGGGGCGCCAAAGTCGACCCAACCGACGAATCCAATATGGTGACAAATCGTTCTTGCCGGGAGATGATTGACGCCGCCGCGCCTGCTATTCTACGCACTCCCTCCTCGACCACCGATCTGCGAGGCCTGAATGACGGCACCCAGCATGATTCGCGAGTACGAAATCTCGGCCCAGTCGACCCCGGTTTTCGGCCGCGTCCTCTGTTCGGCCCGCAACCACCATTTCATTGTGGATGGTCCGGTCCAGAATGGTTGCCCCGGTGAAGAGTTGACCCCGGTCGAGGTCTTTCTGACCTCAGTCGGGGCCTGCGGTGTGGAACTCGTTCATGTCATCGCACGGGACGAGCAGGTGCCACTGGGTTCGGTGAGCGTGCGGGTCCACGGAACGATCGATCGCGGGAATCAGCCGCGGACGGACGTCACGACGTTCACGCGCGTCGAGTTGGCCTTCGAACTCACCGGCGTGGATGCGAAACAAGCGACGGTACTCGTCGAAGGGTTCAAACGACGGTGACCCCTCTACGGCACGGTCGCAGTTGCGACCGCAGACACCGTCGTTCGCTATAACGTCCATCCGGCCGCATGAATTCTCGTGTCGTTGCTATTCGGGGGGCGATCGATGTCGCCGCAGACACGCCGGCAGAAATCCGGTCGGCGGTGTCCCAGCTCGTGCGCGAGATTGACCTCCGAAATGGGATCGACCAGCGCGATATCGTGAGCGCGATGTTCACGATGACGGCGGATCTCGTCTGCATGTTTCCTGCCGAGGCGGCCCGCGCATCGGGGTGGTCGGACGTACCGATGCTGTGCGCGACGGAAGTCGCGGTGCCGAACGCCCTCGATCGGTGCCTCCGCGTTCTCGTGCACGCCTACTTGCCGGCGGCGAAGAAAGTGGAGCACGTCTATCTCGGTGGGGCGGTCCGGCTTCGCCCCGATCTGCACGTGGCCAAGCCTGAATCGCGGAGCTGACCCTCGGATCATGCCCGCGTTCGCATCCGTCGTTCTCGACGTCGATTCCACCGTCAGCGGCGCCGAGGGCATCGAGTGGCTCGCCGGCAAGCGCGGACCAGACGTCGCGCATCAAGTGGCGCGCCTCACGCGACAGGCGACGGATGGTGAAATCGCGCTCGAGTCTGTGTATGCGCGGCGGCTGAAGCTGATCGAGCCAAGCGAAGCCGAGGTTGTCGAGCTCGGCCGGTTCTACGAGCGGCGACTCGCGCCCCGCGCGGCTGAGGTCATCGGCGAACTGCGGGAGAACGGTATTCGGATCGTGCTCGTCAGCGGCGGGATTCGCCAGGCGATTCTTCCGCTTGGCTTGCGCCTCGGCTTTACACCGGCCGAAGTGTTCGCGGTCCGGCTCGCGTTCGATGAAGAGGGGCGCTACGCGGGCTTCGACGACGTGTCACCGCTGACGACGTCAAGCGGCAAGGCCGTGGTCGTGCAGCGACTGTACCTGCCACGCCCAGTCCTCGCGGTTGGCGATGGAATCACCGACCTTGCCGCGAGGCCGGCGGCCGATGCGTTCGCGGCGTTCACCGGGTTCACCTATCGCCCGACTGTAGTTCGTGGTGCCGATCATGAAATCACGAGCTTCGATCAACTGCTCAAGCTGGTTCTGGCCTGACGAGGGGCTGATCCCCCGGTATGCGGCTAGTGAGTTCGCGGCAGCAGAACAACGACAAGGCGCCGTGCATCGACTGCACGGCGCCTCGTCACTGTTCCACCCACTCACCCATTTACCGATCAACCCACGAACGATCCACTACTCGACGCGGAAGGTCTGCTTGTAGGTCAGTCCGCCGATCGTCAACGTGACGAGGTAGTCGCCGCTTGGTGCGGTGGCGCCGCCGCCGAATCCGCCGCGTCCTCCACCCCCGCCGCCGCCACCACGGCCGCCGCCGGCACCCGCCGGTGGGCTCATTCCAATCATGCCCCAGATGCGGTTGACCGGATCGATATCCGTGCCCGCAGCTGCGCCGCGACCACGGCCACCACCGCCACGTCCGCCACGTCCAGTCGCAGCTGCCGCGGCCGTTGCTGTACTATCGGCCGCGGCCGTCGTTGCAGCGGGAGGGGCACCGCCACGGCCGGCGCCGGCGACGAACGGAATCTCAACCGGCCGGGCGCAAAACGTGTCCCACTGGGTCAACGGATGCTCGCAGCTTGCCGACCCGCCGCCGCCACCACCGCCAAATCCGCCGCCACCACCACCGAAGCCACCACGTCCGCCAGGGGCGTTCGCATTCGGGTTGGCGCCCTTGAGCTGGTTCACCTGTCGCTGCACGGTCGCAATTGCCGTGGTGTCAAAGTTTGCCTTCTTCAGAGAGTCGAGCACCACCTGCGCGCGGAAGTTCAGCAGGATGCTGTCGCGGCGCTCAGCAGGCGACTGAACGCGAGGCTCGGTCGAGGGACGCGGAGTGATCGCGTAACTCCAGACGACGCTATGGACGCCGGGCGATGTTGAGGCCGACGTCTGGAAAAGGGTTTCGCCGGACGCATCACTGACCGCGACTTGGGCGGCACCCGAGACGCCGGTGCCAACGCGATAGACGATCTCCGCACCATACGGGGGACCAGGAATGACGAGCGGCGCCTGGCCGTGTCCGTTGCCAGGAATGCCGAGCGTCGGCGGCTCACTCCATTGATACGTCGTTTTCGGTTTGAATAGATACGCGCTGCCGGCCAACGTCTTGGTCGAAATCTGCTCGAGCGCAGCGATCGGTACGATCCAGAATCCGCGGCCGTGCGTCGACGCGATCAGCTCGCGGTCGCGCGGATGAATCTTGAGATCAAACACCGGCACCGACGGCATGCCGGCACCCAACCGAGCCCAGCTGGCACCGCGATCAATCGACGCGTACACGCCGATCGAGCTTCCGACAAAGAGGAGGTCGCGGTTGTACGGATCTTCGCGCACCACGTGCAGATAGTCGGCGGGGCTCGCTTTTGGCAAGTTGTTGCTGATCGACTTGAATGTCTTGCCGCCGTCGTTTGTCATGTAGAGGTACGGCGTGAAATCGTTCCAGCGATGCCGCTCGAGCGCAACGAAAAATGTCAGCGTGTCGAAGTGTGATGGCTCGACTCGCGTCACGTAGAGATCTTTCGCTGGCAGTCCTGGAATGTTGTTGGAGACTTCCTCCCAGCTACCGCCGTCATTGTGGGTGATCCACACGTTGCCGTCATCGGTGCCGGCAATGAGCAGGCCGGGCTTGACGTACGACTCGGCAAGCGCGACGACCGTGCCGTAGGTCTCAGCACCCGTTGGGTCGAGCGTTACGCCGCCGGTCCACCTGGTGGCCGTGTCGTTTCGCGCGGTGAACTCGACCTTGTACTGCGCCATCGCCGCCTTCGACAAGTCCGGCGAGATCGGGAACAGCTCTTCACCACGCTTCAACGATTTGAGAACGCGATTACCGGCAAAGTAGAAGACCTGCGCATTGTGCGGCGACAGGAAGAGCGGAGAGTTCCAGTTGTAGCGAATTGTCAAATCGATCGAATCCTGCTTCTGCCTGGAACGGAGTTGCGCGATCGCGGTGTTCACCGCCGCCGTCGCTGGCCGGAGCGGATCGCCGCGAAGCGTCGCGACTGAATCCTCCCACTTGCGGTAGCCTTCCTGCCAACTCGGCTTGGCAATGCGCAGCTGCTGGCCGGTTTTGAGGTTGCGGCCGGAAACGTTGCCACCCTGCGACTCGCCCCAGACCCAGTTCGGATCGGTTGGATCTTGCGCGGTAAAGAAGCCGTCGCCGCCGGAGATGGTGTACCAGTACGAGTTGTTCATCTCGCCGCGACGCCTGCTCGGTCCGCACCAGGCGCCGTTGTCCTGCGCGCCGCCGCAGATATTGTATGGCACCGCGAAGTCGTAACTCACTTCGTAGAACTGCGCGATCGGGAGATTCATCGGGTAGAAGAAGTTCCCGCCCTTGTCGAACGTGATTTCGATACCGCCGTCGCTCGCCTCGGCGAAGCGTTCCGGATCGTTCGGGTCGATCCACAGCCCGTGCGTATCGGTGTGCAGATTCTGCGCAGGCTGCGTCATCTCAGTCTTGCCGCCGTCGTTCGATATGTGCATCGATGTCGACGAGTAGTAGACGCGATCCGGGTTCTTGGGATCAACGCGAACCTGCGAGTAGTAGAATGGGCGCTCGTTCCACCGCTGCGTGCGCGCCCAGGTCTTGCCAGCATCATCGCTCCGGTAGAGACCGTTCGCTGCCGGTACCGACGCGGGAGTGTACGTCGCGCTCGGCGCCATGCCGGATGCTTCGACCATGGTGTAGATGACGTCCGGATTACTAGGGGCGATTCCAATGCCGATGCGACCCTTCACGCCCTCGGGGAACCCACTTCCCTTGATTTCGGTCCAGGTCTTTCCAGCGTCGACGGATTTCCACAGCGCCGATCCAACGCCACCGCTCTTCAACGAATACGGCGTGCGCAGATTTTCCCATGACGCGGCGTACACAACGTCGGAATTTCTCGGATCGAGTGCGACGTCGATGAAACCGGTGCGATCGTTTGCGCCCGCTTTGATCATCGTCCAGGTGGTGCCGCCGTCCGTCGTTTTGTAGAGGCCGCGATCGGGACCGGCCTTCCAGACCGGACCGAGCGCCGCGACGTAGACGATGTTCGCGTTGCGCGCGTCGACGACGATTCGACCGATGTGCTGCGTCTTCTCGAGGCCCATCAACTTCCACGTGAGGCCGCCGTCGGTTGACTTGAAGACGCCTGCGCCCGGCTCGATCGTGTTGCGGATATTCGGTTCGCCGGTACCGGCCCACACGATGTTCGTGTCACTGGGTGCAATGGCGAGCATGCCCATTGCTACCACTGACTTGTCATCAAAAACCGGGCGCCAGGTGACGCCGTTGTTGGTGGTCTTCCAGATTCCACCGCCAGCGGCGGAGACGAACATCGTCTTTGAAGGTCCGGGAATCCCGACCACGTCGGAGAGGCGGCCCATGAAGTTCGCCGGACCAACCGTGCGCCACCGGAACCCGGCGACGGTTGCGGAATCGAGCGTTTGCGCCGAAGCAACCTGCGCGGTGACGAGCAACGCGGTGCCGGCGGTGAGCGAGAGTAGACGGCGTTTGAGCATGGACATCCCTGCGGGGGAAAGAGTGGGTATTGCAGGCTATAACGGTATAGATAGGTCGGGGGGGCGAGTAAGTCCCCTCTTGAACATCCGGCGAGCGGTTCGTCAGGTTTGAGCCGACCAACTGACTAACGCAGTTGTCTACTCTTTCCGTTGAGAACTATGCCCCGCGCGGTCGTATTCCCCGGCCCAAGTCAGCCCCCTGAAGTCCGCGAGTACCCGCGCCCCGCACTCGAACCGGGCGCGGCCCTCCTCGCGACTCTCTACTCCGAGGTATGCGGGACCGATGTTCACCTCCATCACGGGAAGCTCGACGTCCCATTTCCGATCATTCCGGGCCATGTCTCAGTCGGCACCGTGGCCGAGGCGCGCGGGCAGCTTCGCGACGTCCACGGCCGGGCGATCAAGGAAGGGGACGTCGTCACCTTTCTCGACGTTCACGAAACCTGTAACCACTGCTACCACTGCCTGGTGGCGAACCAGCCCAACCGCTGCCCGTCGCGAAAGGTCTACGGCATTTCCTACAGCGCAAACGAAGGGCTGCTCGGCGGATGGTCCGAGATGATCTGGATGAAGCCCGGCGTGAAACTGATTCCTATTCCAAAGAATCTCGAGCCGGAGACGTTTATCGGGGGCGGGTGCGGGCTGGTGACGGCGCTGCACGCGGTCGACATGGCGCAGATGCGGCTTGGTGAATCGATCGCCGTGTTGGGGGTCGGCCCCGTGGGTCAATCGGTGATCGCGTATGCGTCATTGTCGGGCGCAGGCGAGGTCGTCGCGGTCGGGGCGCCGGCCGATCGGCTGGCGTTTGCGCGGCGCATGGGAGCGACGACGGCGCTGTCGCTCAACCTGCCGGCGGCGGATCGACTGTCGAGCATTCGCAAGCTGACTGGCGGTCGTGGTGTTGACGTTGTTATTGAAGCGAGTGGCGCGCCCGAAGCGGTTTCACAAGCGCTCGACATGGTCCGAGACGGCGGGCGGGTAATCGTGTGTGGCCACTACACCGACAATGGCGCGGTGGAGATTCATCCGCATTGGCAGATCAATCGCAAACACGTCGAACTGCGCGGATGCTGGGGGTCGCGCTACGAACATTTTCATCGCGCGGTGGAGCTGGCGACCCGGTTTCAGCACCAGAAGCCGTGGCGTGACATGGTCAGCGGTCGATATTCGCTTGACGATGCTGGTGCCGCACTATCGGCGATCGAGCAACGAACGGCACTCAAGGCGATCATCGTCCCGAACTAGTACTGGCTGTCAGTTGACAGACTGAAACGTCGGGTAGTTGCGGCCGGCGGTAGGCCTGTCCGTGCAGCGCCCTTGCACTTCCCGGGCAATTCCCTGCATATTGCTCGCACTTGCTCGGAAACACGATCGCCGAGTCCGGCGCGTGTCTGCCTCGTCTACGAAGCGAAAAACGCAGGTTGCTTCGAAACACGATGAGCGTTCCGGCAACTGTCGCGCTTCCGGGAGCGCGGCGCGGCTGGGTACGCGGAGGGACGGACCGCCGTCAGGCGGCGGCGCGGATCCCGACGACAGTCAGGATGGCCGTCGAGACGCCCCACCAGATCAAGGCGAACGCGATTGCACGCTCGCGCGTCGTCTTGCCAGTGATCTGGACGCCGATGGCCATGATGACAAGGCCCCAGATGCCGAACACATCGATCTGCTTGAGCACGGCGTACAGCGCCGGTGACGCGGTCGCCTTGTCGAGAAAGCGGGCGGCGCTGAACGAGAGTTGGTCACGCGACGTCAGCGCCGATACGTCCATCACCAGTGCCTGCGCACCAACGACAATGGCCTGAAGGACCGAGATGATCGACGAGTAGGCCAGGATCACCAGCGCGCCCGTGTACGTGGTCTTTGCGCCGACGATCTTGGCGCAGAGCCAGACGAAAATGGCTGCGATGAGCACCCCTAACGGGAAGCCGACGACGCCCCACTTTTGTCCGGTCAAACTGAACGAAATGGTTTTGTCGGCGATGTCTTGGGTCATCTGCGGGTTTTTCGCCATCGCCTTCATCAATCCCTGACGCAATTCCGCCTCGATTGCCGGCGACATGGCATTGAACGTCAGCACCGTGACGACGGTGAGGAGCACGGTGACAATGAAGATCATCGGCCACGGGCTTTGATTCTGACGGCGCTCGTAGACGCTTGCCGGCGCGTAGAAGACATCGATGAAATCTTCCCACATGGACGCGGACTTCACCGGTGTTGGTGGGATCGTTGGCGCGGATGTGGGCGATGTCATTGAAGGCTCAGGGCGAAGGGGGACTGACGATCACCCAAAAGTTGTACACGGAGGCGATTGCCGCAAGCAGCGATGACCGCCGCGAAAGACAAAGGCTCCCCGATGCGGGGAGCCTTTGTAATGACTGTCCCAGGAATCAACGCGAAACGATGTCTTTCAAGGCCTGCTTGATGCGCGGGTCGTCGGAATTCGACAATCGAGAAATCAGGCTTCTCCTGACGTTGTAATTCGTCTCCGTCTTGAGGATCGAGATGAGCTTATCCGTCGATGCTTCGTCGCCGGCGCGGACGAGGAGCGACAGCACCGACTCTTTGAGCCGCTGATCGGCGGTGCCATCGTACAGCCTGATAACTTCGGCCGTCGACACGCCCGCGCGGTTCGCCGCCTCCAACGCGTTGCTTCGGCGGGACTGGTTGGTGCTGTCGCTCCGCGCCAGATCCATCAGCCATCGGGTGTTCTCCGTTCCACCGACGTCGCCGACGGCGCTGATCACAGCGCTCTTTGACCGATCGCCGCGCAGCTTCGGATAGACCGACCGAAGGAGCGCGGCGTCTTGCGACGTGGAATAGTCCTGTCCGATCGAGCGGATAACCGTCGCCATGACATCGTCGGGCAGATCAATTCGCTGGACCGTGGTGCGCAGGAACTCGCGCGCTCGCGGATCGCCAGAGCGGGACAGCGCGGCGATCGCTTCCTTGGCGAGCCAGGAGTATCCCTGCTGGCGCGACAGCTCGACCAGCGCGGGGATACCGACACCGTGTTCGAGGCGCGACAGAACGGACAGGGCCTGCTGCCGAACGGACTGATTGTCCGTCTCGTCGCGTGCGATCGCGACCATTGCGTCCGCCGCACGGGTCGGCAACACCTGACCGGCGGGAACCGAGTTGCCCATGTGGGTCAGCGCGGCGCGGCGCGTGTCACGCGACAGCGACTGGCTCTTCGCGATCACGATAAGTCGGTCGGTGGTCGAGGCGCTATCAGCGATCGTGGCCGGGAAAATGGCATCCCGTCCCACGCGGCCTTCGGCTCTTGACGCAACGTCGAGGAGGTAATCCGCGGCTTGCTGGCCACCGACGCGCCCGAGGTTTGCGGCGGTGGCAGCTGGGGGAGCGGCCGGCGGTTGCGGTTCGCCGACGTATGTCTGGATGGCAATGATGTCGCGGCCCGCGCGGTCGACGACAACGTGCACCGGTCCGTTCTGACATGCTTCGGTGCGGATGACGTCATTGGACGACGTGGTTGCGTAGCCCACAGTGAATGAGCCGTAGGAGGTCGAGCCGCCTGTCTGAATTGAGCCACGACCGTTGCCGCAGACGCCCGGCCGTGCTCCGAAGCTGAATTGCACCGCCCCGGCGGGCGCGCCGTTGACCCGATCGGCAAGGGACTGCGCGCCGCAGGCTGGGGCGACGAGGGCCACCGCAACGGTGGCTCTTGCGAGTTGCTGGCGAATGTCGATCATCGGTCGATGAGCGCGAAGAGCTTCTTGTTGATTTCCGGATCCTTTTTTCGGATCAAGACTTCGATCGCCGACGCCCTGACGTCAGGATCGGTGGACAGCTTCACAATGTCGAGCAGTTTGTTGACGGCCGCGTCTTCCTTGCGGTTGCCGAGCGCGCTCACCAGCGAGCGACGCATCGTGCGCGAGTCCGAGGCGTCGTAGAGCTTGATCACGTCTTCGATGCTGAGATTCATGCGCGAAATGCGGTTGAGCGCGCTCGAGCGCAGCGACGACGATTCGTTCGCATTCTTCGCGATTCCCAGCAGAAAGTTCACATTGTCCTCGGCCCCGGTGCGGCCGAGCGCGGTGATGATCGCGTCCTTGACCCGCTCGCTTGTCTCGCGTCCGTACAGGGCACGGAGATAGATCGCATCTTCGGCGGTCGTGTTTTCCCGATCGTAGCTCTGGATTGCCTCGATGCGCTGCTTCTCGGGCGAATCCTTGCGATCGATGAGCGAACGCATGGCCGTTCGTGCCTTGGGATTGTCACTCCGCATGAGCGCACGGACCGCCGATGCCTGGATCTGTTCATCAGGGTCGCGCATCAAGTCTTGAAGCGTGTTGATCGCGATGTCGCCTGGCATCCGGGCGAGGACTTCGATCGCCTGGCGGCGGACGTCGCGAACGGTGTCGCTTTTCACGAGCTGTGCGATGATCGCTGCCTTCGCCTCGTCAGGCCGGTTGGCAAGAAGGAACACGGCGGTCCTCCGAAGATCGCCGTTGCAGGCGTCGCGCGTCTCGAGCTGCTTCCGGATCACGGGCATGGTGCCTTCTGGATCGGACTGATACATCGAGTTCAGCACCTGCGACTTGATCTGGATTTGCTCCTGATCGCAGATCGCCGGATACTGGGCGTAAAGCTTTTTCAGCTCGTCGTCGGCGCCGCGCTCACCGCGGCTGGAGAGCGCGCTGAGAATACGTGCGCGAAGCGCCGGCACGTCGGATTTCCTCGACATGTACTCGACGCGTGACGTATTGACGTCGAGCGCCTTGATGGCGAGGCGGAGTTGCTCGAGCGTGCCGACGCGGTACCGAGCGAACGCTTCCCAGTACGCGGCCTCCGGTGCATAGCGCGACCCGGGGAATTTCGTCAGAAGCTCGTTGAACTGTGCGGCGGCTCTGGAGTAGTCCGTCCGATTGACCGTCTCTTTTGCCAACCGATAGAGCGAGTCTGCCGGGTCTCCCTGGGCAAAGGCCGGTCGCGGCCCGACCTCGCCAAAGGTGTTGAAGCCAAAGCTCGTAGCGAAACGACTGTCGCTCTCGAACGCGGCAGAAGAACGAAGGCTTTCCAGCGAAAACTGCATCTCGCGGCGCGCGTTTTCGCCGGCGCGGCGGAGGTCTTCAGCGGAGAGGCGGATCTCGTCGAGTTGGAGCCGATCAAGCAACCGGCCGGCCGCGCTCAGCGACGGCACTGGTGGCACTGGTGGCACTGGTGGCACTGGTGGCACTGGTGGCACTGGTGGCACTGGTGGCACTGGTGGCACTGGTGGCTGCGCCGTCACCGGCGGACGGGG
>Ga0315281_10006655_pt1 | contig 16397 bp, 14 predicted proteins | sample YL17G07_0_MG_FD_204540 | JGI IMG/M metagenome (GOLD analysis project Ga0315281, IMG submission 204540) | Sediment microbial communities from Yellowstone Lake, YNP, Wyoming, USA - YL17G07_0 | ecosystem: Environmental > Aquatic > Freshwater > Lake > Sediment | place: USA: Wyoming | collected... | reverse complement strand
CGGTGAAGGCACGCATGTCCTGCCAGACGCGCGCATAGTCCGCGTGCCCGAGGTCGCGCACCATCGCGACCTGCGAATCGAGGTTACTCGACTTTGCCGGCGCGGAAATCACGGATGTAATCCTGATAGAGTGCATGCAGGCGTGCATGCAGCGCGCCGGGTTTGCCGTTGCCCACGGGTTTGCCATCGAGGCGCGTGATCGGCAGCAGTTCCTTGGTGGAACTCGACAGCATCAATTCGTCGGCGCTGCGCAATTCGGATTCGGTCACGGCGCGTTCTTCGCACGCCAGTCCGTGCGCGCGCGCCAGTTCCAGCGCCAGGTCGCGCGTGACGCCGGGCAGAATGTACGGACCCTTGGGTGGTGTCACGAGCACGCCCTTCAGCACGAGGAAAATGTTGCTCGCCGAGCCTTCGGTCATGAGGCCGTCGCGAATCAGGATCGCTTCGGCCGCGCCCTGCTCGGTGGCCTGCTGGCGCATGAGCACGTTCGGCAGCAGCGCAATCGCCTTGATGTCGCAGCGCTGCCAGCGGATGTCCGGCACCGTGATTGCGGCGACGCCAGCGGCGAGTTGCGCCGGCTCCGGGTATTTGAGTGGCTGGGAATACGCGAACACCGTCGGGGTGATCTGCTTCGGGAAGGCGTGGTCGCGTTCCGCCGGGCCACGTGTGACCTGCAAATACACGTACTGGTCGGCACCGCCGCCGGCTTCCACCAGGCGCGTGAACATCGTCTGCCAGTCGCGCGCCGCCAGCGGATTGGACAGGTGGATGCCGGCGAGGCTGTTGTCGAGGCGCGCCAGATGCTGCGGCAGGCGGAACAGCCGGCCGCCGTAAGCCGGAATCACTTCATAGACGCCGTCGGCAAACACGAAGCCGCGGTCGAAGGCCGAGACCCTGGCCCGGTCGGGCGGGAGAAACTCACCATTGAGATAAACGAGTGGGGGATACATGGTTGGGCGTGTCGCAAAAGGCGGGCAGGCCCGCGGTGCAACAGATTCTATCCCGAAGCGACGCAGCCGGTCGACGCTACACCCGACCAAGTCGCCCGAAAAATAGCGGAAGGGTAGCGTCTCCAAATAGCCATGGTGACTTAAAAGAATAGGGCCGGCAGCGCCGGCCCTCGGTCACGTCACCTTCACATTACTGCTTGACGAGGACATTCAGCCCAAACCGCCTTCCCGGGGCTTCAGCGCTATTAGTATCTCCGACTTCAACAGCAAAACCCACACCGCCGCGTTTGGAGATGTAAACCATCAAGGCAGATCCTACGGCAGGGGTAACAGTGATCGTACTGGTTCCCGCATTAAGCGCCCAAGTCCCCGAGACAGCTTGATTGAGATCGTTTACAGCCAGGGATGTGAAACTGGCGGAGCTTTGGCTGCATAACGAGGCTGAATATCCGTGGGCATGTGGCTCCCCGCCTGGGTTGGCGGGGTCTGTGGTGAACGAGACTGAATATCCGTGGGTATGCCACCCCCCGCTTTGGGTGGCGGGGTCTGTGGAGGTGGCGCTGTCTACGCAGTTCTGCCCTTGGGCGGTGAATTGGTTCGACTTGTTGCTTACCACGCCTGCGAAGGTGCCGTTGACGTTGAAAGTAAAAGTCCCCTCATCGGCCTCTGACGCCGATGCAACATTTCTGGTAGCTGCAAGGCTGCCTGTCGTGCTGGCGATGCCCAAAACTTGATAGGTGCCGGCGACGTCCGCAGCAGTGAGCGGAGTGTTGACGCTCTCCAACGCCGCCACTTTGGTTTCCAAGGCGGTTACCGCAGTGACGAGCGCGGCGAAGTTGGCATTGACCTCGGCTGCACTGGCAGTAGTACCTGCCGTAAATGTATTCGGAACCGATGCCGCCAGCGCCGCTGTGCTGAACAACGACAGAATAGCGAAGCGAAAGATGTTCTTGTTCATGAATTGTTTGCTCCCGTAGGTGAATAGCTGAAATTTAATTCCATGTGACCTGATTCCAGGTCCCCTGATCCCACGTGAGAGGCGTGGTTGGTGCTGGTGGGTTGCCGCCTCCACCGCCTCCACCGCCCCCACTACAGGCAAAGAGCAATCCAGACATCGCTACGATCAAAAACGTGGCAATAGTTTTAATCATATAAACCTCTTGCGCTGAAGGTGGTCGGTAACCCGTGCGTGAGCGGCCGAGGAATCCGCGCCAGCGGAACCGGCGTCCGTTCGATGCACTCAAAGAGGACGCTATCGGCGGAGGCCAAAATCAACCTTTGGAAATTTCTTTGGTGATTACGCATTAAACACTCCTCCAAGCTAGCGTTTTGGGGTATCCGCTTGCGGCTGATCCCTAGCGGGTTCCCAAGAATCAACTGACTTCAGAGGAATGTTCCTGAACCAACGGGCGCCATCTTTTGGCACTGTTAGCCGCGCTACTTGCTAGGGAACCTCTGATTAATGGCCATGTTGTCATTTCGACCGCAGGGAGAAATCTTCATGTTATTGAATTGGCTCGAAGTTCAAGAATCAGGATTTCTCGCTTTGCTCGAAATGACAATTAATCAGAGGTTCCCTAGCTGCTATCCTTAAACATATAGGCCACAGTCCTCATGTGGCTAGAATGATATTGCTATTCCACGATTGACGGGACACGTTCAGCGGTTGTCTGTTCAGTGCGCCGATACCAATGTACAGGGGGCTTATGACGCAAGACGCGGACGGCGAGATTCGTGATTCGTTAAACAAACCCACAAGCGATGCGTCCGCGGAAGGTGACGGTGAAACGATCGAGTGGCAGCGTCCCGCCACGCTGCCGGGTGTTGAGTGGCTGGTGGCCGAGCGTTCTGCGCGGCGCTGGCATGCGTTCCACGAGAGTTACGTTATCTGCCCGGTCGACAAAGGAGACTCGGATTACCGTTACCGCGGGAAAACCCAGATTCTCACTATGCCCCACGGCTATATGCTAATGGAGCCTGGCGAGACGCACGCCACCACTGCTGTGCGCCGGCCTGCCGATTTCAAGGTCTTGTTCATCCCCCCCGGGATCGTCACGCACGCGGCGAGGGAGTGCGGGATATCGCAGACTCCGCATTTTCGCGCATCGCATGGAAGTAACCCGCTATATTTCCGGGCACTGGCGGAGCTTTACGCAGCGGCCAAACAGGGCGAGACTGTGCTCGAACAGCAATCGAGATTCGCCGTGTGCCTGCAATTCCTGTTTGGTCATTACATCGAGCGTGCCGTGCCGCTGCGTGTTAACAAAGAACACCATGCGCTTGCGCGCGCATGCACCCATCTGCAAGAGCGTTTCAGCGAACCGGTAAGTCTCGAAGAGATTTCCTCCATTGCCGGACTGAGCCGCTTCCATCTGCTGCGAGCGTTCAAGAAACGTTACGGTGTGCCGCCGCACGCCTACCAGGTGAACTTACGCATCTCGTGCGCGCGCCGGTTGCTGCGGAAGGGAGTATCTTCCGGCGAAACCGCGTTATACGTTGGCTTTGCCGACCAGAGTCACTTCACGCGCCACTTCAAGCGTATCCTCGGCGTGACGCCAGGCCAGTACGTGCGATCTATCGGATGATGGAAGAAAACGGTGGCGAAGTCCGGCAGCGTGGGCACGTAGTTCGTGCCCACGCTGCACCACCGTGTCACGGTGCGGCCTGAACGTTACCCCGTTCCCGGAACCACTGGCGCAGCCGGTCGGCGGCGCGTTTGGCAAGGCTGCCCGCCGGCACGGTGGCCAATGCCACGAGCGGCAACTCAGTGAGCGCCTGGCCGTTGTGCACGAGTTTCACACGGCCGAGGGTTTCGCCACGCGTTACCGGCGCCAGCCGGTTTTGGGTCAGCGTCATTTCAACGCCAAGCGTCTCAAAAGCGCCGCGCGGCAGGGTGAGCCAGGCATCCCGCGCAACACCGAGTGTTACGGTATCGGTCTGGCCTTGCCAGACGGGCAGCGTCGCCAGTAGTGACCCGGCGGAAAAAAGCCGGCGCGACTCGAATTTTTTAAAACCGAAGTCGAGCAGCCGTCGCCCGCTGCGCGTGCGTTCCTGCTCGCTGTCCGCCCCGAGCACGGTGGCGATGAGGCGCATGCCATCGCGTTGCGCGCTCGCCACCAGGCAATAGCCGGCGGTCTCGGTGTGACCGGTCTTGAGCCCGTCCACGCCGGGGTCACGCAGCAGCGGGTTGCGATTCGGCTGCACAATGCCGGCCCAACTGTACTCCTTTAGCGCGAACCAGCCGGCGTATTCGGGGAAGTCGCGCTTAAGGGCTACGGCGAGGCGCGTCAGGTCGTGTGCGCTCGAATAATGTTGCGGGTTGTTGAGTCCGGTGGCGTTGGCGAAGTGCGTACGGGTGAGCCCGAGTTCATCGGCCATGGCGTTCATGCGCGCCACGAATACCGGGAGCGTACCGCTCACGCGCTCGATCAGCGCGAAAGTGGCGTCGTTGCCGGATTGCACCAGCATGCCTTTGAACAGCTCTTCCGCCGGGACTTGATCGCCTTCGCGCAGAAACATGCGTGCCCCCGGCAGACGTGCGGCGTAGCGGCTCACGCTCACGAGTTCGTCCAGCTTCAGTGTTCCGGCGCGCAGATCGCCGAACAGCAAGTACGTCGTCATGAGCTTGGTGAGCGAGGCCGGTGGCAGACGTTCGTCGGCGTTGAACGCAGCCAGTTCGACGCCACTCTGCGCCTCAACCAGCACGAAGGCACGCGCCGGCAGTTCCGGCGCCGGAATGTTCCATGGATTGGCGGAGACCGGGCCAGAACCGGGAAGAGTGAACAGAAGGAGGAGAAATGAGAGGAGGGACTGTGAATGGCGCGCGGTTACTTTTCTTTTTTCTCTTTGCTCAACCCTCTGAATTTCTGATCCGGTTTCCAAACAGTGCGCATCGCTTTTCTCCCTCTCCCCGTGGGAGAGGGTTGGGATGAGCGCCAGCAGCGCAACAGCGGCCCTCATCCTGTCCTTCTCCCGCAGGGAGAAGGAACTTTAAGGCATGCCGGGGTGCGCACTATTCAGCGTTCTCTTTGACAATTTCATTATTGCTCGACGACCACAATCGGGTTCGGCAGGCCCTGCGCCACGACACGCGCGGCGAGCCGGTCGCTTTCGTCCACGCTGTCGAGCGGGCCGATGCGCACGCGGTAGAGCGGCGTGGCGTCGAGACCGGTATTCTGGATGTGCACGGACTTGAGATCGGCGCCCGCCAACCGCGTCTTCAAGTTTTCGGCGTTGTCGCGGCTGGTGAATGCGCCGACCTGTAAATACAAGCGCGGTGGCGCAGTCTTCGGGAGCGGCACAGATTCCGGCGCGCGCGCGGCGGCCGGCTCGTCGCTAGTGAGCGCCTCGACTTCGACTATGCCGGTGCCGGTACCGAGGATGCCGAGCCGGGCCGCCGCCGCGTACGACAGATCGATAAGCCGGTTGTTGAGAAACGGGCCGCGATCGTTTACGCGCACGACCACGCTCTTGCCATTGTTGAGGTTGCGCACGCGCACGGTCGACGGCAGCGGCAGGGTTTTGTGCGCCGCCGTCATGCTGTACATGTCGTAGGTCTCGCCGCTTGAGGTCCGCCGGCCGTGGAATTTTTTTCCGTACCACGAGGCCACGCCGCGTTCACGGTAGCCATCGGCGCTTCTGAGCGGGTGGTAGCCAACGTTAAAAACAGTGTAAGGATTGTTGCCGTGTGCGCTGAGCGGCTCGTCGCGCGGCACGGCGTCCGGAATTTTCGAGACATCCACCCCGGGGCGGGCGTGCGGGCCGTCGTCCTGATAGTACCCGCCACGCGGCACGCTGGCGCAAGCGCTGGCCAGCGCCGTGACCACCAGCAGCAGAACACGCAATCTCATGTTCACTCTCCGTAATACAACTTGCGCAACTGTTCACTCAGCTCAACCACCGCCAGCGAATAGTTTTTACTGCGGTTGTAACGCGTAATCACATAGAAATTATTATAGCCAAGGCGATGAACGGGCGCGGTCTCGCCCTCGAAGGCAACGAGCGCGGCGAGTTGACGCGCGTCGATGCGTTGCACCGGCAGGATGCCGTAACGCGACAGGTGCTGGACACTGATGCGCGGCTCGGTGCCGTTGTTCTCGATCCAGGCGTACATCGAGCCCTCGAGCTTCACGTCGCCGACAATCGGCTCATCGTGTTTCCAGCCGTGCGCTTTGAGAAAATTGGCCACGCTGCCGATCGCGTCCTCGACATCGGTCAGATCGCGTTTGCGGTCACCGTCGAAGTCCACGGCAAAGCTGCGGTAGCTGGACGGAATGAACTGCGGTATGCCCATGGCGCCGGCGTACGAGCCCTTGATGCTGAGCGGGCTCACCCCGAGTTCGCGCGCCAGTAACAGGTACTCGATGAGCTGATGGCGGTAGAAATCGCTGCGTTCCGGATAACGCAGCGTCAGGGTGACGAGCGCATCCAGCACGCGGTAGCGTCCGCCCTGGCGTCCATAGAAAGTCTCGACACCGATAATGGCGACGATGATCTCGGGCGGCACGCCGTACTCGCTGGCGGCGCGAAACACCGCCTCGGCGTTGGTCTTCCAGAACTTGAGCCCCGAGCGTGCGCGATCGTCGTTGACGAACAGCTTGCGATATTCGTGCCACGGCAGATTTTCCTTCGGGCGGTAGACGGCCTCGATGATGTCTTCGCGAATCTCGACCTGTGACAGCCAGTCCTCAAGTTCCTTGTGCGTGAAGCCGTGCTTCGACGCCAGCTCGTCGATCAGCAAGCGCAGTACGGGATGTTCACTCACCGGCACGGCGTGCGCGCTGAACCAGATACCAGGCACAAGATACAAGCTACAGGCCAGGAGCAGGGTTTTCCCTGCAACTTGTATCTTGTGCCTGGTATCTGGTTTTAACATTATCCTGTCATTTTCCGGTGTGTGTGGATGCTCATCAACATGCCGAACGCCGCCATGAGCGTGACCAGCGCGCTGCCGCCGTAGCTGATGAGCGGCAAGGGCACGCCCACCACTGGCAGTATGCCGCTCACCATGCCGACATTCACGAAGAAGTAAAAGAAGAATACCAATGTCAGGCCGCCGGCCAGCAGGCGCGTAAAGCTGTCTTGCGCGAGCCAGGCAATCACGAACCCGCGGTAGACGATGAACAGATAAATGCCGAGCAGCACCAGAATGCCGAGCAGGCCGAATTCCTCGGCGAACACCGCGAATATAAAATCGGTTGAGCTTTCCGGCAGGTAGTTGAGGTGTGCCTGGCTGGAGTTGAGCCAGCCCTTGCCGAAAAACCCGCCCGAACCGATCGCGATCATGCCCTGCAAGGTGTGGTAGCCGGCGCCGAGTGGATCGGAGGATGGGTCGAGCAACGTCAAGATGCGCTTCTGCTGGTAGCCGTGCAAATGGGTCCACACATAAGGAATGGCCACCGCCGCCAGCGCGGTGAGCGCCGCCAGGACCCGCCAGTACATACCCGCCAGGAACAGCATGGCAAAACCAGAACCGAAAACGAGAACCGCGGTGCCCAGATCCGGTTGTCGGGCTATCAACGCGACCGGCACGAGGGTGATCAGGGCGCCAAGCGCCAGTTGCCGCAGCTTGGGCGGCAGTGGCACGCGCGCGAAATACCAGGCGAGCATCATCGGCAGGGCGAGTTTCATGATCTCGGACGGCTGGAAACTCATGCCGCTCACGCCCAGCCAGCGGCGCGCGCCCTTCGAGACAAGGCCGACGCCGAGCACGGCGATCAGCAGCAACAGGCCAGCGCCGAACAGGATCGGCGCCAGGCGGCGCAGGTTTTCGGGCCGCGCCTGCGCGATCATGAACAGAATGCCGAAGCCCATGACGATCCGCAGCACGTGTTTGAACAGCATGGTGAGATTCTCGGCGCTCGCGCTGTACACCGACAGCAGGCTGATGCCGGTGAGCGCCAGCAACGCGTAGAGCAACGGGATGTCGATGTGCCAGCGATAAAGACGAGTCATGCGCGCAGCCTAGAACAGAAACCGGTGGAGCGGAAGGGCGCGCGCAGGGCCAGCCCAAGGCACAACGGATTAATTATCATCGGCCGCCAGGACACCAACAAATGGCATTTGAATTAATCGGCGTCGCCGCTCGCCGGGACACTGACCTTGACCGCCGCGCCGCTGTTGCCGATCAAATACTGATCCATGATCTTGCGCGCAATCGGCGCCGCTACCGCGCCACCGTGCCCGCCGTTTTCGACGATGACGGCGATCGCAATCTTCGGGTCGTCGACCGGGGCGAAGGCGATGAACAGCGCGTGGTCGCGCAGATGTTCGGCGGTGCGAACCTCGCTGTAACTCTCGGCCTGGCCCACGCCCTTCACCTGCGCGGTGCCGGTTTTGCCGGCGATTTTGTAGGGCGCGTTCCAGCCAATGCCGCGCGCCGTGCCGCCTTCGCCGTGCACCACGTCGGTAAGATTGTGCACCATGATTTCAAATTGCTCCGGCGTATAGGCCCCGGATGGTTGTTGTGGCGACGGCGCCAACGGGGTGCGTACTTTGGTGGCCGGATCCTCGACCGCCTGGACCAGGCGCGGCTGCGGTCGCAAACCGCGATTGGCAATGCCGGCCATGGCGGCCGCCAGTTGCAGCGGTGTAACCAGAACCGCGCCCTGGCCGATGCCGGTAATCACGGTTTCGCCCGGCTGCCATGGTTGGCCGCGCCGCTGTTTGGCGTCCGGTTGCGGCAGGGCGCCCTTCGACTCGCCGTACATGTCCACCACGGTTGGGCTGCCGAAGCCGTGACCGGCCAGGTAGGTGTTGAGGCGCTCGATGCCGAGCGTCACGGCGAGCCGGTAAAAGTACACGTCGCACGATTGCACCACGGCGCTGTGCAAATCCACCGTGCCGTGACCGGCCTTCTTCCAGCAACGGAAGCGATGGATGCTGCCGGGCAACGAATACCAGCCCGGACAGACGATCTGTTTTTCAGGCTTTTCTCCCGCGTCGAGCGCCGCCATGCCGAGGAACGCCTTGATCGTGGAACCCGGTGCGTACTGGCCGTTGAGCGCGCGATTGAGGAGCGGCTTGTCCTTGCTGTCGCGCAATGCCGCGTAGGACTCCGTGTCGATGCCATTCACGAACGGGTTCGGATCGTAAGTCGGAGTGCTGGCGAAGGTGAGCAACGCGCCGGTTTTCGGATCGAGGGCGATTACCGCGCCCTTGAAATTGCCGAGCGCCTGTTCGGCAATGGCCTGCAGGCGTGCGTCCAGGCTCAGGTGCAGATGCCGGCCGGCGACCGGCGCAGTACGCTTCAGCTCGCGCCCCTCGCGCCCGTGTGCATCGGTTACGATTCTCTTGAAACCGACCTCGCCGAGCAGCGTACTCTCGTAGCTCTGTTCGATGCCGAGTTTGCCGATGTGCTGGGAGCCACGGTAGGCACTTTTGTCGATGTTCCCCATTTCGTCTTCGTTGATGCGCCCGACGTAGCCGATGGCGTGCACGGCCAGTGCGCCCTGCGGGTAGTGGCGTTGCAGGCGCGCGCGCAGGTGAGCGCCGTTCCAGCGATGGCGCACCAGCGCGAAGCGCGCCGCTTCCTCATCCGTGAGATGCGTGCGCAGCGTGAGCGACTCGAAGCGCGGCCGCTCGCGCAACTGGCGCGCGAACAGCTTCAGGTCTTTTTCGTTGAGTGAAATAATTTTACCGAGCGCGCTGAGCAACCCGCCCATGTCTTCCACCTGGTCGGGAATCACTTCGAGCGTGAGCACCGGGTAGTTCTGCGCCAGCACCACACCATTGCGGTCGAAGATGGTGCCGCGCACCGGCGGAATCGGGATCGGTTTGACACGGTTCTCCTGCGAGAGCGTGGCGAAGTGCCGGTAGTTGACGATCTGGATGTAGGCGAGCCGCAGAAACAGCAAGGCGGTCAGCGCCACGACCACGCTTGCCACCACCGACAGGCGCGCGCCGAACAGACGCGATTCGCGCAGGTGATCGCGGATTTCGCCAGCGCGCATGCCCTAGGAAACTCCTGAATAAGAAGTTTTCGCCGCCAAGACGGCCGCTCTCGCGCATCCATGCGCTTCGCGACATTGGTGCGTCCATGCACGGCACGAAGGGCGCAAAGAAAAATACCGGGCCATCAACAAGAAAATTCTTCGCGCCTTGGCGCCTTGACGGCAGAAAATCATGGCAACCGGCGCTTCTCTAATTGACGTTGCCGTGGCGGCGAATGTCGCGCAGGATCACGAACAGCCACGGCCACAGCAGCATGCTGACGATGCTCGGCGTGAGATAGCCCCAGGTGGCCGGTGCCTGGCCGGCCAGGTGTTTGATCCACAACACCAGCAGGTTGTTGGCCGCGACCAGCAGCAGCACGACCATTGCCTGTTGCCAGCGCGGGAACATGCGCAGTTGCAGATGAAAGTGCACGGCCATGAAGGCAATCAGTGATTTGGCGAGCGCGTTCTCGCCGAGCATCGAGCCGTAGAGCACGTCGAGTATCAGTCCCACGCTCCAGGCGGTGCCCACGCCGACGCGCGTCGGCAGCGCCATGCACCAATAGATGAGCACCAGCGCTACCCAATCGGGACGAAACTGCTCGGTCCACACCGGCCACGGCAGAATCGACAGAATCAATGCCACCAGAAAACTGCCGGCAATGGTCAGACGCGCGCGCGTGTTGTGGCCGAATTTCATGGGGCGGCGCCTTCCACCGGCTTGGCTGGCCCGGCCGTTGCCGGCCTGGGTGCTTCAGCCGGCGCTGTTATCTCAACCGGTTTCTTCTGTTCAGCCGGTTTTTTTTGCACCAGCGGTTTTTTGATGTCCGCCGGTTTCTTGGTGACGGCGGGCAAGCTCGACTTTGCCGGCCAGATGAGCAGCACTTCCTTGTTGTGCGAAAGCTGTGCCACCGGTGTCGCGATAATGTCGAGGAACAACTCGTTCGGGTCGTTCACTATTTTTTTCACCTTCGCCACCGGATAGCCGAACGGGAAGCCGCCGCCGATGCCGGAACTCACCAGCAGATCGCCCTGTTTGATATCGGCCGAGGCGGTGAGGTAGCGGATCGAAACCGTGTCCGGCTCGCCGGTGCCGAAGGCAATGGCGAGCAGGCCGTTGCGATTGACCTGCACCGGAATGGCGTGGCCCGGGTCGGTGATCAGGATCGCGGTGCTTTGCAGGACGCCGACCTCGCTGATCTGGCCGCGGATACCATAGGTGTCGATCACCGGCTGGCCGGCGTACAGGCCATCTTTCCCGCCCTTGGCAATGACGAGTGTGCGCCGGAGCGGTTCGCTGGTCACTTCCAGCAGCTCGGCGACCACGGCGCGATCGGCAACCAGCGCACTGGTGCCGAGCAGCTGGCGCAGGTGGGCGTTTTCCGCTTCGATGGCCTCGACCTTCTGCAGACGCGCGACCAGGATTGGCTGTTCGGTGCGCAGACGTTCCGCTTCCGCGCGCAGGCTTGTGTCGCTGCGTGTGAGCTCCACCAACCAGCCGCCCACGCGTACCGGGATGGCGGCGAGGATTTGAACGGGCCTGAACAGCACGGTCAGGCCGGCGCGGATTTTTTGCAGGTGATGACCGCGCGCGTCGAGCAACATCAGGCCCACCGACAGCAGAGCCAGCAGCACGAAGCGCGTCAGGTTGGTCGGTGTGCGAATCTGCCAGCCGGAGAGATGCAGCATTTAGGGTAAGCAGGCCTGCACAAGAATAACCATCCAGAAAAATAATGGAGACAAGATGCCGATCCAGATCCCGTGCATACGCGGGATAATCGTTACTGGACGGTCGCCAGCTTCGGCGCTGCCTGTTGCATGCCGTGCTTGACGAGGATGGTTCCAAACTGTGGCGAGGTCAGTGCCTCGATGAGTTTCTCGCGCGCCACCTGTTGCCGTGCTGACCAGTCGCCCTGGATGCGCACCGCGTAGTGCGCCCCCGGCTTGTTGCCCGGCAGGGGTTGCGGATTTTCCACCGTACCGCCGAGTGGCACGATCTCGAACTTGTCCGGGAACTGGCGGACGGCGTGCAGTGCGAGATGGTAGTAGAGGAGGCCGACATCCGCCTTGCCGTAGGCCACCGACCACGGCACTTCACGGTGGTGGATGCGCGCACCGGTCAGCCACTTGTCCGGGTTGCCGGACACGCCATTGAAAATCCGGTTGAACAGGATGTCGGCCGTCAGTCCCGCGGGCGGCAGCGGATCGTTCGCGGCGATTCCGTAAATGACATCGCGGTAACTTTCAAACGAGCCCGCTTCCTTCTCCGGATTCGGAGTGGCGAGATTTACGTTCTTGCCGGCCAAATCCCAAATGCCGCGAATGTGTTTCGGGTTGCCCTTCTTGACCAGCAGGACACTGCCACGGTTCACGAACACCTCGACCGGCGCGCCGTCGGTCACCCCGCTGGCCTTGAGTTTTTCGATCAGGCGTTTCGGACCCACCGCCACCTGCGGGCGACAGGCACTCTGCAAATTGCCGATCTTGAGGTTGTGGTTGGCGATCTGCTCCGGGGCCACTGGCGGGCTGGTGGTGAAGAACCAGTTTCTGGGCCGATCGGACTCCGGGAACATGGCGAGGTAGTTCGGCCAGAGCTCGGTCAACGCCATGTGGTAGTTGCCGGCCGTGCTCAGCATGATGTCGCAGTCGCGGATATTGCCGGTCAGGTCGTTCAGGGTATTGGCGGTGGGTTCGGAAATGTCCGGCTTGACCGCGTTACCGTACTGCGGCCACGCCAGGAGTTTCGGCAGATCCACGACCGGTTTGGCGGTGATCGCCGGCATGTCGGCGTGCACCGTCGACAGCATACCGCTGGCCAGAAGACCGATGGACAGAACGTGTTTCCATTGCATGCAGCGCTGCTCCTCAGAATGAAGGTGGCCTCGTCACAACGAGGCCACCGAGTTGCCAGTTAAACGGCTTGGGTTACTGAACCGGGGACGTCGCAAACGGGCTTACTCGCCATATCAGCGTATGACCGGGCCGATCCGGGTATATCAGAACGGGCGCGGGCGCCGAAACAGGGCACCGCGCGCGATCATTCATGCACGAACACATCGCTCAACGATTCGGTTTCTTCCAGCGCGCGACCGCAGCCACGCACCACGCAGGTGAGCGGATCTTCGGAAATCACGATCGGCAGACCGGTTTCCTCGCGCAGCATGATGTCGAGGTCGCGCAACAGCGCGCCGCCGCCGCTCACCACCAGACCCTTGTCGGCGATGTCCGCCGCCAGTTCCGGCGGGGTCTGTTCGAGTGCGCCCTTGATGGCGGTGACAATGCCGGCCAGGCATTCGGACAGCGCCGCCAGCACTTCCTTGCTGTTGATGACCATGCTGCGCGGAACGCCGTCGGCGATATGCCGGCCCTTGATCTCCATCTGCCGCAATTCGCTTTCGTGCCAGGCGGTGCCGACCTGAATCTTGATCCTCTCGGCGGTGGCGTCGCCGATCAGGAGACCATACTTGCGGCGCACGTAGCCGATGATCGCCTCGTCCATTTTGTCGCCGGCGATGCGCAAGCTGGTGGCGTACACCATGCCGCCGAGCGAGATGACGCCCACCTCGCTGGTACCGCCGCCGATGTCGAGCACCATGGAGCCGGTCGGCTCGCCGATCGGGAGATCCGCGCCGATGGCCGCCGCCATCGGTTCTTCGATGAGATACACCTCGCGCGCGCCGGCGCCGATGGCCGACTCGCGGATCGCGCGCCGCTCCACCTGGGTGGAACCGCACGGCACGCAGATGACGATGCGCGGGCTCGGCCGGAACAGGCGCTCCTCGTGTACCTTGCGAATGAAATACTTGAGCATCTCGCCGGTGACGGTAAAGTCGGCGATCACGCCGTCCTTCATCGGGCGGATTGCCTGGATCGAGCCGGGCGTGCGGCCGAGCATGCGCTTGGCCTCGGCACCCACCGCCAGCACCTGGCGTCCGCCGCGCGGACCGAATTCCTGGCGCACCGCGACCACCGACGGTTCGTTGAGGACGATGCCCTTGCCGCGCACCCAGATCAGGGTGTTGGCGGTGCCGAGGTCGATGGCGAGATCGTTGGAAAAATAACCGCGCAGGTTTTCAAACATGAATGAGGTGTGGCCCTGAAGTCGTGTCGTTGCGGACAAATACCGATATCCCGCTTACTGTAGCAACCGCCGGGGGCCGGTTCAACCGCCAAACCGAATGTGGTAACGTGCGGAACGCGTTCCAACCGCTGTTTCTGGAAGATTTCCATGGCACTCGACAGAAAAGACGTAAGCAAGATTGCCCTCCTGGCGCGCCTCGACATCACTGAGGCCGAGGTCAGCGCGACCACCGAGTCGCTGTCGCGCATCCTCGGGTTGATCGAGCAGATGAACGCCGTGGACACCAGGTCGGTGGCGCCCATGGCGCACCCCCAGGACGCCGCGCTGCGCCTGCGCGACGACCGCGTGAGCGAACCCGACCAGCGCGACAAGTTCCAGAAGATTGCCCCGGCCACCGAGGCCGGGCTGTACCTGGTGCCAAAGGTTATTGAGTAAGAACTTCCGCCGCAAAGGCGCAAAGGACGCAAAGAAAAGCGGTTCACGCCAAAAATCTTCTTTGCGTCCTTTGCGCCTTTGCGGCAGGTGTTTCATCCAGAGATCGGGAAAATGTTAGAGAAAACCGTCGCAGAACTGTCCGCCGCCCTCAAGGCCAAAAAGGTCTCGAGCGTTGAGCTCACCCAGGGCTACCTCGACCGCATTAATAAGTATAAGGACCTGAACGCCTTCATTACGGTCGATCCGGAGAAGTCGTTGCGCCAGGCCCGGGCCGCCGATGCGCGCCTCGCCAAGGAACAGGGCGGCCCACTCACCGGCATCCCGATTGCCCAGAAGGATATTTTTTGCGTCGACGGCTGGCGCACCACCTGCGGCTCGAAGATGCTGTCGAACTTCGTCGCACCTTATAACGCCACGGTCATCGAGAAATTCAACGCCGCCGGCGCGGTGACGCTTGGCAAAACCAACATGGACGAGTTCGCCATGGGCTCGTCGAACGAGACTTCATATTATGGTGCGGTGCAAAACCCGTGGGACGTGAAGGCCGTCCCCGGCGGCAGCTCCGGTGGCTCGGCCGCCGCGGTCGCCGCGCGCCTCGCCCCGGCCGCCACCGGCACCGACACCGGCGGCTCCATTCGCCAACCGGCGGCACTGTGCGGCATCACCGGCATTAAGCCGAGTTACGGGCGCGTGTCGCGTTACGGCATGATCGCGTTCGCTTCCTCGCTCGATCAGGGCGGGCCGATGGCCCGCAGCGCTGAAGACGCGGCACTCTTGCTCAACGCGATGTGCGGCTTCGACCTGCGCGACTCAACCTCGGTAGATCAGTCAGTGCCGGATTTCACCGCGAGTCTCAACAACAGTATTAAAGGACTGCGCATCGGACTCCCGGAAGAATATTTCGGCGAAGGCCTGGGCAAGGATGTGGCGAAAGCCGTTGAGGCCGCCATCGCGGAATACAAGAAACTCGGCGCCGAAATCGTGTCAGTTTCGTTGCCGAATTCGCAACTCGCCATTCCCTGCTATTACGTGCTGGCCCCGGCCGAGGCATCGAGCAATCTCGCGCGCTTCGACGGTGTGCGTTATGGCCACCGCGCGAGCGAGTACAAAGACCTCAACGACATGTATTGCAAGACCCGCGCCCAGGGCTTCGGCGCGGAAGTGAAGCGCCGCATCCTGATCGGCACCTATGTGCTCTCCGCCGGTTATTACGATGCCTATTATTTGCAGGCACAGCGCCTGCGCCGTCTCATCACCGATGACTTCAACCGCGCGTTCGAAAAGTGCGACGTGATCTTGGGCCCGACCACACCCACCACTGCGTTCAACCTCGGCGCCAAGACCGACGACCCGGTGGCCATGTATCTGAGCGACATCTACACCATCTCGGTGAACCTCGCCGGCCTGCCGGGCATGTCCATCCCGGCCGGCTTCGGCGCGGATAACCGGCCCGTTGGTTTACAGTTGATTGGAAAATATTTCGACGAGGCGCGGTTGCTCAACGCCGCGCACCAGTACCAGCAGGCGACCGATTGGCACCGTCGGGCGCCAAAAGGATTTGATTGATAACACCTGCCGCAAAGGCGCAAAGGACGCAAAGGGACTCCTGATAAAATAATCCACGCTTTTCTTTGCGTCCTTTGCGCCTTTGCGGCGAGAATTCATATATGGAATGGGAAACGGTCATCGGTCTTGAAGTACACGTGCAGCTGCTCACCCAGAGCAAGCTGTTCTCCGGCGCGGCCGCGCAATACGGCGCCGAGCCGAATACCCAGGCCTGCGCGGTGGATCTGGCGCTGCCCGGTGTGCTGCCGGTGATGAACCGCGAGGCGGCGCGCATGGCGATCAAGCTGGGGCTGGCGATCGGCGCCACGGTCAGCCCGCGCTCGGTGTTCGCGCGCAAGAATTATTTTTATCCCGATTTGCCCAAGGGCTACCAGATTTCGCAGTACGAATTGCCGGTGGTGCAGAAGGGCACGCTCAGGATCGAGGTTGATG
>Ga0315281_10006654_pt1 | contig 16403 bp, 15 predicted proteins | sample YL17G07_0_MG_FD_204540 | JGI IMG/M metagenome (GOLD analysis project Ga0315281, IMG submission 204540) | Sediment microbial communities from Yellowstone Lake, YNP, Wyoming, USA - YL17G07_0 | ecosystem: Environmental > Aquatic > Freshwater > Lake > Sediment | place: USA: Wyoming | collected... | reverse complement strand
TCGATGCGCTGCGTCTGCATCCGCAAGTCGACTTTCGTTTTGTCGGTCCCGGCGAAGACCTTCCCGCCACCGATCTGATAATTCTGCCCGGCAGCAAAAGCGTGCGCGCCGATCTGGACTGGCTGCGCACACAGGGTTGGGAGCACGCGCTGCTGCGCCACCTGCGTTACGGCGGCAAGGTGCTGGGTATTTGCGGCGGCTTTCAAATGCTCGGCCAACAGATTCACGATCCGCACGGACTGGAGGGCGCGCCCGGCAGCACGGCGGGGTTGCGGTTGCTCGACGTTGTCACCACGCTGGCGCCGGACAAACAATTGCGCCGCGTCACCGGCGTGCTCGCGTTGGAGCAGGCGCCGGTCACGGGTTACGAAATTCACCACGGCGTGACGGAAGGCGCCGGGTTGCGGCGCCCACTGGTCACGCTCGCCGCGTGCAACGACGGCGCGATCTCGGCGGATGAGAAAATCATCGGCACCTATTTGCACGGCGTGTTCGACTCGCCACCCGCCTGCGCTGCCCTGCTGCGCTGGGCTGGTTTGCGCGACGTACAAGCATTCGATTACACGCAGCTGCGCGAGCAAGGCATCGACCGTCTCGCGGATGCGTTGGAGCAACATCTCGACATTAAGCTTGTCGATGCGTTGCTTGGGCTGGGTCACCCATGAAAGAACTGATTCTCGGCGGCGTGCGTTCGGGCAAAAGCCGTTACGCGGAGCAATGCGCGCTCGCAAGCAAACTGCCTGTCATCTATGTGGCGACGGCGACTGCCGGTGATGCGGAAATGCGCGCGCGGATTCGCGCGCACCAGGAACGTCGCCCGGCAACGTGGACGCTGGTCGAAACACCACGCACGCTGGCGGCGACGCTGCGCGCGCATGCCGCACCGGAGCGCTGTGTGCTGGTTGATTGTTTAACATTGTGGCTGACGAATCTGCTGTGCGCCGAAGATGAAACTGGCTTTCTCGCCGAACGCGATGCGCTGCTCGAAGTCTTGCCGACATTGCCGGGATACATCATTTTAGTCAGCAACGAAACCAGCATGGGCGTGATCCCGCTGGGCGAACTCGCACGCCGTTTCGGCGACGAGGCCGGATGTCTGCACCAACAACTTGCTCTGTTGTGCGACCGGGTGATGCTGACGGTCGCCGGTCTACCACTCTTTCTAAAAGGAGCCTCGCCATGACAAATACCGATTGGTTGTCCACTCCCGTTGCCACGCTGGACGAAACCGCGCGGCGCGCAGCCGAGCAGCGCCAGACGCAACTGACCAAACCACCCGGTGCGCTCGGACGACTTGAAACACTGGCGATTCGACTCGCCGCGATGCAAGGCACGCCGCGCCCGACGCTGGAACGCGTGCACATTGCGGTGTTCGCCGCCGATCATGGCGTGGCCGCCGAAGGCGTGTCGGCGTTTCCGCAAGCGGTGACTGCCGAGATGGTGCGCAACTTCGCGCGCGGCGGCGCCGCGATCAGCGTGCTCGCACGGCAACTGGGCGCGACGCTGGAGGTGATCAACCTCGGCACGGTGGTCGACACCGGGCCACTGGCGGGGGTGCTTGACATTAAGCTCGGCCCCGGCACCGCCAACTTCGCGCAAACAGCGGCAATGACCAGCGAACAACTTGCATGCGCTCTCAATGTGGGACGCGAAACCGCGCAGCGCGCGCAACAAAGCGGCGCGCACTTGTTCGTCGGCGGCGAAATGGGCATCGGCAACACGACGTCTGCCGCAGCGCTGGCCTGCGCGTTGCTCGACGCACCGCCCGAACTGCTCGCCGGTCCCGGTACCGGGCTCGACGCGCACGGCGTCAGCCACAAGGCAAAAGTCATTCGCGCGGCGCTCACGCTGCATCGTGTGCCCGGTCTTGATGATTCCCACCGCGCTGGCTTTCCCCCTCCCCGCGTAAATCCAACGCGGTGGGAATCAGCGCGGGGAGGGGACTCTATTGAAATACTGCGCCGCCTCGGCGGATTTGAAATCGCCGCGCTTGCCGGCAGCTACGTGGCGTGCGCCCAACTCGGCTTGCCGGTACTTATCGACGGCTTCATTGCCACTGCGGCAGCCTTGGTCGCAACCCGCATTTGCCCAGGCAGCGATCAGTGGTTCGTGTATGCGCACGCCTCCGCCGAACCGGGACACGCCTGCCTACTCGAAGCGCTCAAGGCACAACCGCTGCTGGATCTCGGCCTGCGTCTGGGCGAAGGCAGCGGCGCCGCCGTGACAGTGCCGCTGCTGCGCCTCGCATGCGCGCTGCACAACGAGATGGCGACGTTCGCCGAGGCGGGTGTGTCGGGCAAATCAATATGACCGGAACCCGCGTCGATCTGCTGCGCCACGGCGCAACCGAGGGCGGCGAGCGCTATCGCGGCAGCACCGACGATGTGCTCAGCGCGCGCGGTTGGGAACAAATGCGCGCGGCGGTGGGTGATGCATGCTCCTGGTCGCGCATCGTCAGTTCACCGCTGAAGCGCTGCGCGGAGTTTGCCGCTGAATTGGCACAACGGCATGCATTGCCGGTGGAGTTCGATGCGCGTCTACGCGAGATTCACTTCGGCACCTGGGAAGGAAAAACCGCAGCCGAATTGTTGGCCGAGCATCCCGAACACATCGCGCGCTTTTGGAATGATCCGGTCCACAATCCTCCGCCCGACGCGGAAAACCTGCTGCACTTCGAGGCGCGCGTGCTGGCCGCGTGGAACGAACATCTCGCTCGACACATTGGGAAGCAGGTCTTGATCATTACGCACGGCGGCCCGATTCGCGCGATAGTCGGCCACATTCACAGCTTATCGTGGCCGGATCGATTTGGGATTGAAGTTCCGCACGCAAGCATCCGCCGCGTGCATGCGCCCGCAGCGCCGCCAACAACGCGCTGATGATGTTGCGCCCGCTTTTCATCGCTGTGCAGTTTCTGACACGCTTGCCGGTTCCTGCGGTGCGTGATGTCAATAATCAACACCTCGGATATTCGCTGTTGTTTTACCCGCTGGTCGGGTTGATCATCGGCGCGGTACTCGCAACCCTGCAATGGTTGTTGATCGGCACGTCGGTCACGCTTGCTGCGGCGCTGCTTCTCGTGACCTGGATTCTAATCACCGGCGGTTTACATCTGGATGGACTGGCCGACAGCGCCGACGCCTGGGTCGGTGGACTCGGCGATCGTGAACGCACGCTGGCCATCATGAAAGACCCCTGCTGTGGGCCGATGGGCGTGGTCGCACTGGTCGCCGTATTGATCGTGAAATTCGCTGCGCTGGACACCTTGGTTACTGCGGGTGATTGGATCGCACTGCTGATCGTTCCGGTGGTCGCACGAACCGCGCTACCCGCATTGTTTGTTACCACTCCTTATGTTCGCGCCAACGGATTGGGCTCATTGATCGTCGCGCACCTGCCACGGCGCGGCGCCATCGCAGTGGTTTGCGTGGTCTTGCCGGCACTACCGCTGTTTGCCGGTCTGCACGGACTATGGATGCTCGTGTCCGGCCTGGTCGTGTTTATTGCGCTACGCGCCATGATGATCACGCGCATCGGCGGAACGACGGGCGACACGGCCGGAGCATTGGTGGAATTGCTGGAAGCCTCGGTGCTGGTTGTTGCCAGTCTTGGCTGATCGAACGAGAGTACGTACCCTATGCCCCGCCCGGCTATTTATGGTCAAATATGCGCTTCTGATCGGCGCCCGATACAAACGCCAGGAATTTCCAAGGAGACGAAGTTATGACGATGGACGACCGCGACGGCGTCATCTGGTTTGATGGCAAGCTGGTACCGTGGCGTGATGCCAAGGTGCATGTGCTCACGCACACCCTGCATTACGGCATGGGTGTGTTTGAAGGCGTGCGCGCCTACAACACCACCCAAGGCACCGCGATTTTTCGGCTGCAAGCGCACACCGATCGCCTGTTCCGTTCGGCGCACATCCTCGGCATGCCGATGCCGTTCGACAAGGAAACCATCAACGCGGCGCAACGTGCAGCGGTGCGCGAAAACAAACTCGAATCCGCCTACATCCGCCCGATGTGCTTCTACGGCTCGGAAGGCATGGGACTGCGTGCCGACAATTTGAAGGTGCACGTAATTGTCGCGGCCTGGCCCTGGGGTTCTTATCTGGGCGAAGATGGCCAAAAAAACGGCATCAAGGTGCGCACCTCGTCGTTCAACCGGCATCACGTCAACATCGCGATGTGCAAAGCCAAAGCCAACGGCAACTACATGAACTCGATGCTGGCGCTGCGCGAAGCGATCGCCTGCGGCTGCGAAGAAGCGTTGCTGCTCGACACTGAAGGCTTCGTAGCCGAAGGCAGCGGCGAAAATGTGTTCATCGTGCGCGACGGCGTAATTTACACGCCGGAAATCACCTCGGCACTCGACGGCATTACGCGCGACACGATTTTCCGCATCGCCGCCGAAATGAATATTCCGTTGCATGAAAAACGCATCACGCGCGACGAGGTGTATATTGCCGACGAAGCGTTTTTCACCGGCACGGCCGCAGAAGTCACACCGATCCGCGAACTCGATGGCCGACGCATCGGCAGCGGCACCCGCGGCCCGATCACCGAACGCCTGCAAACCCGTTACTTCGACATCGTGCATGGCCGGCACGTCATCGATGCAAAATGGATCACCCCCGTAAAATGAGTACGCATCCCACCATGTCAATACGCGACACAAAAACACCCGTACAAGCCAACGCGCAAAACCGTTATCAGGTGACGCGCGCCAACCTGCCCTTGCATTGCCCGATGGACGGCATGACGTTGTGGGATTCGCATCCGCGCGTGTATCTGCCGATTGAAACCACCGGCAAAGCCAAGTGCCCGTATTGCGGCGCGGATTATGAGCTGGTCGAAGCCGGCGAAAAGCGTTAGCGTGTCATTCGTCCCCCCGCGCTCCATCCACAGCCTGCGATGAACACCGCGACCTTCATCCGCGCCGCGCTGGCTTTGCGTGGTTTCGTGGCTTTTCGCGCTGTGTGCATCGCGCTGGTTTTCGCGTTCCCGGTGACGGTCTTGGTCGCCAGCGATATCGGCAGCGTTTTTTTCTTCCTGCTCGCGTTACTGGGTTTGGCAGCCTTGTCGAGTCCAGGCACTCGCGCACCGTTGTCGCGCGATGCAAAACTGATTTTCGTCGCGATGCTGGTATTCATGGCCGTCGCGGTGCTGTCCTACCTGTTTGTGGACATGTCGGAAATCAGCCTGAAAAAGCTTGGGCGCTATGCGCGCTTTCTGCTGTTGATCCCAATCTTTTACCTGTTACGGCGTGTGCGCGTGCCGCCGCAGACGCTGTGGTACGGCTGCGCCGTGGGCGCCATCGTGGCGGGCATCACCGCCATGGATCAAGTCTGGTGGCACCTGGTGTCGGCACCGCTGGACCGCGCCGCCGGCAGCGTGCACCCGATTATTTTCGGCGACATGGCGCTGTTGCTGGGCGTACTGAGTCTCGCCGGCGTGAGCTATTTTTGGCAACAACGCCGCGCATTGATAGCGCTACCGATATTGGCCGCGCTGTTGGGTTTGTTAGCCAGTTTTCTGTCGGCGTCGCGTGGTGGCTGGCTCGCGCTGCCGGCTTTTACTGTGTTGTTCGCGTGGTACGGCCAGCGTCTTGTGCAAGTGCAACGCTGGCACTATGCGGCGGCGGCAACCGCACTCGTCATCATGGTTGCGGCAGCCTATCTCGTACCGCAAACCGGTGTGCAAGCGCGCATCGACGAAGCCAGGCTGGAGGTGAGCGACTACTTCACCTATCACATTGCGGATACTTCGGTCGGGGCACGTCTGGAAATGTGGAAGTCCGCCTGTCGCATTTTTCGCGACCATCCGATCATTGGCACGGGATTGGGTGACGGCTACGTGGCGGCCAAACAGGCGCTGATCGACAGCGGTGACGCCGACCCAATTATTGCAGAGTTCGATCACCCACATAACGAGTATCTGGCCGCGCTGGCCACGCGCGGCCTGATCGGCCTGACTGCGTTGCTGGTGTTATTTATTGTACCCGCGCGCACGTTCTTCCGCTGGGCACGCGACGGCGCAGCGGAACAACGCGCCGCCGGTATTGCTGGACTGATCTTGATGCTCGCGTTTGTACATTTCGGCATCACCGGCGACACGTTCGATCGCGCACTGCCGATTACCTTCCTGACGTTTTTTCTCGCGGCGCTCGCCGCCGTCGGGGCGCACGCGGCGCCTTCAAGTAACTAACATTCAGTAGTTCGACGACCGCGGCCAGTCGATGTGTTGATAACCTTCGCAGCGACTCGCATACAAGGTACGGACCACGACGCCGTCTTGGTCGACCGCGCGCACCGGTGCCAGCTCACGACAGGTTTGGAAGGCGCGCGCCAGTTCCGCAGGCCGCTCTTGGTTGTAGTGCACGAACACCGCGCTGCGCCCTTGCTCGCGGGCGATGCTTGGCCACAAATCGTGCTGGTTCATGCGCCGCTCGGGATCACCCTCGATGTACACCGGCACGCGCTTGGGCCAATAAAATGCGAGGTCGCCGGCCATCACATAATCGGTGACCAGAATGAAATCGACCTCGCCGCTTTGACGGTAGAGCTCCGCGACCGGAGCACGCCAGGCTTTCATTTTTCGGATCGGCGCGATACTCGCGCCGTTGATGCCGAAATTGGCCGGAAAACACAGCACCGCGATCATCAGCGCGGACGATGCCATCGCGACCACCAGCCCGCGACGCTTTGCGGTTGACCATGGCGGAATATGGCCGGCAAATAAGATTAGCAGCCCGATGAAGCTGGGCGCCGGCCAGTTGATCTGTAATTTTCCGCCCATGGCTTTGAAGAAAAAAAACGCGATCCACAACAGGCTCAGGCTCCACAAAAACATCTGGCCGGAATTTTTTGGGCGGCGAACAAACGGTCCGACCGCCAACAGCACCACCAACGGCGAAAATACCAAGGCCTGCGACGCCAGCAACTCGAAGCCGCGTGCCACCGAGAACGTGTCGTTGCCGACGTGGCCCAGCTCATGTCGAAACATGACCCAGTTATGCGTGGCGTTCCAGTACAGCATCGGACTCATGACCAACAGCATTAACAGCAGCCCCCCCCACAGCGCCGGACTTTTCAGATGGGAGCGCAAATCCGCGTGCGCCAACACCCACAGGCCGGCAAACGCCGGCAACAGGCCAATGCTGAGTTTGGTGATCGCGCCCAGACCAACCGCGATGCCGACCTCGATCCAAGCGCCGGGTCTTGCCATAAACAGGGCGCGGTACATCGCCCACAACGCCCAGATCCAGAACACGAACAGATAATTGTCGGTGGTCATGACCAGACCGAGCGTAAAAAACAACGGCGTGGTGGCGGCGAGCAGCGTCGCCCACCACGCGGCGGCACGGTTACCCCACACGTCGCGCGCGAACAAAAATACCAGCACCAGAAATATGCCGTGAGCAAGCCAGCCGAACAGACGCACTTGCCATTCGCCGTCCCCGAACAGCCCGGTCGACAGCGCGATCAACCACGCGACCAGCGGCCCTTTGGAGTAATAACCCCAGTCGAGTTGCTGTGCCCATTCCCAGTATTGCGCTTCGTCGTAATGCAAATCGAAGCCGGCAGTGGAAGTCAGCCAGGCGTTGAGCAGCACGCCGCACAGGACGAGCATCGAGAGTAGAAAACGGTCGGCGCGAAGCAGTTTGGCGTTCATTGACTAGTCGGTATCAAACCGTTCCCACCAGCGCACGGGGTACGGTTCGGGTGTTGCGGGAAGCGGCGCATTCGCCGCAGTCGGCAAGACGCGGTACAGCGCCAAATGTTGATCCTGATGCAGGTCGAGCACCAGTTCAAGATATGGCGCCTGCGGTGTGGGCACCAGCGATTCGCCATTTGGTGTTTCGGTCGGGCTCAGTACGTAACGCTGGTCGGCCAACACATAGTCACCGGCCTGCAACCCGCCGGAGTTCAGCGCCGCGTACAGATCACGCGCCGAACGAAAGTACGGCAACGGATGGCCCAACTCGTACAACATCATCGCGCGTGGCCATTGATAGGTGTACAGCTTGCCGGGGTGCTCTTTGATCACCGTGCGAATCTGCGCAAAATCGCCGACGCCGCCGATGCGCTCCGCGTAACGCGGCAGCACCAGGATCGCCAACACGCCGGCGACCGCCAGCAATCCCCAAGCCCAAACGACGAAACCGGTGCGCACGCGACGGCGGATGGTGTCGGACCACGCGCCCACGAGTGGCATTAACGCCAGCACCGCCAGTGCCGGTGCGGCGGGCATCAGATATTTGCCTTGCTTCGATTGTGATATGGAAAAGAACAAGATCGTGTACAACAACCACAACACCGGCAGGCGTGCGTTAAACTCCCGGCGCTGGCGCCAGGCCATGACTAAACCAAACGGCAGCAATAACGACAGCGGAAAAAAGTCATACCAGATGGTGCGGGCGAAGTACCACAGCGGCTGCGGGTGCGAGTAACCTTCAAAAAAGCGCGTGAAGTTTTGATACACCAGCATCGCGCGGCAAAATTCCCAGCCTTGTTGCACGCCTGCTGCGAGATACCACGGCGCGTTGCACAACAGGATCAGTCCGGTTCCGCGCAACCAGCCCATGCCCCACAGTTCCTGCCACGCGTCGCGCCAGCGGAACTGTTTGGTATTACCCGCCGCAAACCACGGCGCATGGGCGAGCGCAATTTCCAGCACCATCGCCGGCAAGGTAATGACGATCCCGACCGGACCTTTGGCCGCGACCGCCAACGTGACGCCCAACCATAACTCCCACGTAAAGCCGATCGATGCGTAGCGCAATCGATAACGCGCGAAGCCGGTAAACGCGATCAGCGCGCCCAGCGCCAACAAGCCATCGGTTTGCGCGATGAAAAAATTGTAAAGCACGATCGGGACAGTTGCGCCCAATAACGGCAACAGCACTTTGGGCCACGCGGGGAACAGCAATTGCTGCAAGCGCAGCATCCACACCAGCCAGAGCAGGAATGCGATGAAGGCTGGCACGCGCACCGCGTAAGTATCCGGCAATCCGGCCAGACTACCCGCAACCGCCAGCCAGTAATACAACGGTGGGTATTCGATGTAGGCCAAACCGTTTTTGATGGGGATCAGGTATTGACCACTGGCGATCATCTCGCGCATCGCTTCGCCGAAGCGTGGTTCCATCGACGGAATAAACGGGTGATTGCCCATCGAAAACAGGAAAATTACCGCGACCGCCAACAATAACCAGTAGACGGGAACGAGATCGGAGCGCGACGGGTTGGGCACGTTAACGGGTGCCTTGTAACGCCATCACGCCGGATCGACCGGGAATTTCGCCGTACATAATCGGCAACTGCGGCAGCGTGGCAATATCCAGTGTATTGAACAGATCTTCGGTCGTGCCAATGCTGGCACCAAGCGCACGCCAGCCATCCAAAAGTTTTTTCAGCGTCGGCAACAGCCGCATGCCTTCGAGTTCCGCGTGCAGCGTGTAGACATGGCCGTGCGGTTGCGTGACCTGACTGAGCGCGAGGATGTGTTCATGCACATTATCTTCGGTCCAGCCATCCAGCCCGATCACTTCATCCAAGGTCGGCAACGTGGTCGGCAGTTGCGGACAAGCGCTGACCTGCCCGTCGATCACCGGCAAAAACGGTTGCGTGCCGCGGCAGTCGCTGGCGTAACGAAAGCCGTATTCCTGCTCCAGACGAAACGCGTGCGCATTCATTTGCCAACCGGCAGCACCGTGCGTGTGTGCCGGGTGTTGAAAAATATCCTGGTAGACCGTGCGCGCTTTATCCATTTGCGTACGCGTCCACGCGGCGTCACGATTGCTCACAGAGTCTTGCCAGTAAATGTGATCGTAGGTATGGATGCCGGTCTCGTGGCCAGCGGCGGCCACGCTGCGCATTACCTGCGCACCACGTTTGCCGATATGCGGGCCGGGCAGCAAGGTGCCGTAGAGCAAGGTTTTAATGCCGTAGTGACTGGTTACCGAGGTGCGCCCGACCTTGCTGAGAAAGCCGGGCCGAAACACGCGCTTGATGGCGCGCCCGGTGTGATCTGGGCCCAAGCTAAACAGAAACGTCGCGCGCACGCCAAATTGGTCGAGCAGGCGCAACAACGCCGGCACGCCTTCCAGCGTGCCGCGCAAAGTGTCCACGTCTACTTTGAGCGCGATGCGCATTGTTAATGCGTCCACAACAATTGTAGGAGCGCCGCCCTCGGCGCGATTGCTCAAATATCGCGCCGAGGGCGGCGCTCCTACCGGACTACGCCTGATCGATCAGCGCGCGCGCCTGCCCGACTTCGCCACGATAGGCGTCGAACACTTTAGTCAACGCGGCACGCAACGTGGTCGTGGGCTCCCAGCTCAATTCTTTCTGGGTGTTTTCGATCCACGGCACGCGCGTTTGGATGTCTTGATAGCCTTTGCCGTAGTATTTCTGCGCCGTGACGTCGACCAGCTTTACCTTCTCCGCACCGGCGCGGTACTCAGGGAATTCACTCGCGATGTCGAGCATCAGTTGCGCCAGCTCGCGTACCGACAAATCATTCGCCGGGTTGCCGATGTTGTAGATTTTTCCGGTGGCGACTTGGTTTTTGTTTTCGATGATGCGCATCAACGCGTCGATGCCGTCGTCGATGTAGGTGTAGCTGCGCCGCTGTGCGCCGCCGTCCACCAAGCTGATGGGTTCGCCGCGTGCGATGTGGCCGAGGAACTGCGTCACCACGCGCGAGCTGCCTTCTTTCGCCGTATGCATGCTGTCAAGGCCGGGCCCAATCCAGTTGAATGGCCGGAACAAGGTAAAGTTAAAACCTTGCTCCTGCCCGTAGGCCCAGATCACGCGATCCATCAGCTGCTTGGAACACGAGTAAATCCAGCGCTGCATGTCGATTGGCCCGAGCACCAGCTTGGACTCGTACGGATGGAACGGCGTGTCGTCGCTCATGCCGTACACTTCCGACGTGGACGGGAACAACACGCGCTTTTTGTAGCGCACGCAGGCGCGGATGATCGGCAGGTTGGCTTCAAAGTCAAGCTCGAACACCGACAGCGGCGCACGCACATAACTGGCGGGCGTGGCGATGGCCACCAGCGGCAGCACCACGTCGCATTTCTTGACGTGGTATTCGACCCACTCGCGGTTGATGCAAATGTCGCCTTCGAAAAAATTAAAGCGCGGATTGCTGGTCAGCGGCGCAACACGCTCGCTGTACATGTCCATGCCGAACACCTGCCAATCGGTCGTGTCCAAAATACGCCGCGACAAGTGATGCCCGATGAACCCGTTCACGCCCAGAATTAAAACTTTCATGTGACTCTTCTCCAGTTACTAAAAAATTCCCAGCCGCTTATCAATGTAGGGTGGGTTAGACGCATTGGTTCGCGTCGTAACCCACCGGCCGTGCCGCCGGCACTCCACAAAAAAGTGGTGTGCTGCGCACGCTTGGTGGGTTGCACCCACCCTACTTTAAATCTAACGCGCGCGTGCCGAAGCGTTGTTCAAATGCCTTTGCTGTTAACGGCGCGCCGTTCATCACCAGCCGTAAAACCTGCAATCGGTGTCCGTCGCTGCAATCGACATAACACGCGTCGCCCTGCCAATACAGGCGCGGCGTGCCAGCGCGTTGTGCCGCAGGCTCGGCGCAATAGTGGCTCAGCAACACTTCCACGCGCGCACCCTGGTATTCAAAAAACGCACCCGGATACGGCGGCGCGACCGCGCGGATGAGATTGTGAATGTCCCAGGCGCTGCGCGTCCAATTGATTCGGCCATCGTCGGGACGGCGGCGGCCAAAATAATTGCCGGCTGTTAAATCCAGCGGCGTGTGTTTGGCGCTGCCGTCCAACAGCGCGGGCAATACATCGTATAAACACGCCTCGGCGGCGTACGTGACCTTGTGCATCACGTCGTGCGCGGTGTCGTTCGGTAAAATCGGCACGCGCTGCTGCGCGACCAAATCACCGGCGTCGGGTTTTTCGACCATGCGATGCAAGCTGGCGCCGGTCTCGCACTCGCCGTGCAGCACCGCCCAGTTCACCGGCGCGCGCCCGCGATACTTGGGCAACAACGAACCGTGCATGTTGTAGGCGCCGCGCGCCGGAATAGTCAACAACTCCGCCTTCAGCAGGTTGCGGTAGTAAAACGAAAATAAAAAATCCGGCCGACAGGCACGCACATGTTCCACGCTGGCGGCGTCGTTGGCATCGTCCGGCGTAATCACTGGAATGTGATGCAGCGCGGCGAGCCCGGCGACATTACCGAACCAGATATTTTCCGCGCTGTCGTCGCGATGCGTGACCACCAGCGGAACATCCACGCCGCGCGCCAGTAATACCGCGAGGCAACGCACGCCGACGTCGTGGTACGCGAACACCACTGCGCTAGGCATTCCGCGATTCCGTATCGTCCGTCGTTGCTTCGAGCACCGAGTGCACCAGATAACGCGGGCGTTCGCGCACCTGCAAATACAGGCGCCCGAGGTATTCACCCAGCAAGCCGATGCCGAACAGCAGCAGACCCATCACAAAAAACGCGATGGCAAACAGCGTGAACACACCTTCGACTTCCGGGCCGACGATCAGGCGGCGCAGCGCCAGGTACAACACGAAGAAGAACGAAATGATCGACACCACGATGCCGATCAACGAAAACATTTGCAGCGGCACGATGGAAAAGCTAGTGACCAAATCGAAATTCAGGCGCGTGAGTTTATACAGCGAATATTTGGATTCGCCCGCTGCGCGCTCCTCGTGCTCGACCGTGATTTCGGTCGGGTTGGCCGCATACACGAATGCAAGCGCGGGAATAAACGTGGTCACTTCGCGCGAGCTGAGCATCGCCTGGATGATGTCGCGATCGTAGGCGCGCAGCATGCACCCCTGGTCGGTGATGTGAATGTGGGTGATGCGCTCGCGGAGACGATTCATCAGGCGCGACGCGACATGGCGCCACAGGCTGTCGTTGCGTTTGCGGCGAACGCTGCCGACGTAGTCGAAGCCTTCGTCCATCTTGGCCAGCAAGTTGCCGATTTCTTCCGGCGGATTTTGCAAATCGGAATCCAGCGTGACCACACGCCGCCCGCGCGCGTGCTCGAAACCGGCAATCAGTGCCATGTGTTGACCGGCATTCATTTTCAGATACACCACACGCGTGACATCGGGGCGCAACTGATATTGCTGGCGCAACAGCGCGCGCGATTTATCGCGACTGCCGTCGTCGATGAAAATGATTTCGTAGCTGCGGTTCAGCTTGTCGAGCGCGGTGTACAAACGCGCAAACAGCGCGGGCAGCACCGCCTCTTCGTTGTAGACCGGAATCACCACCGACACCTCAATGGCGGATTGATTTTTATCAAGCACCGGCACGGCTGAGCTCCTCCAGTACGCTGTGCAGTGCAGCGCACACCCGCTGCACGTCGGCGTCGCTCATTGCCGGGAACAACGGCAAGGTTAACGTTTCCGCGCCAATGCGTTCCGCATTCGGGCAGTCGCCGGACTGGTAGCCGAGTTTGCGGTACACGTCGAACAAATGCATCGCCGGGTAGTGAAAGCCGCTGCCGATGCCGTGGACTTGCAGGCGTTGTTGAAAGTCATAGCGCGTCACGCCCAGCGCCGCGAATGCGATCAGCACGGTGAACATGTGCCAGCTATGTCCGGCATCGTCGGCCGGGGGCAACAGCGCCGCATGTTTGGGCAGATTCTGGTAATACAAACTCACCAGTTCACGGCGCCGGGTATTGAATTTATCCAGGCGTTTAAGTTGTGAGATGCCGAGCGCCGAGTTCACATCCGTGAGGTTCATTTTGCCGCCCCACTCGTGCACGTCCATATTACCCTCGGCGTCTTTTTCGATGCCGAAAAACCGCAAGCGTTCCATGCGCTGCGCCAGAGCCGGATCGAAGCACGCGACTGCGCCGCCCTCGATGGTGGTCATGTTTTTGTTGGGATGGAAGCTGAAGCAGATCATGTCGCCGGATGAACCAATCAGGCGGCCATGATCGCGTGTGCCGATCGCGTGCGCCGCATCTTCGATGATGCGCAAGTTGTGTTGGCGGGCGAGCGCTTCGATCGGCGCCATGTCCACCGCCAGCCCGGCGTAATGCACTGGCATCACGGCCCGCGTGCGCGCGTTGATGGCGGGCGCAACTACCGCCGCAGTCAGGTTGCGCGTGTGCAAATCCACATCCACAAACACCGGCGTGGCACCGGCACTCAGCACCACGTTGGCGGTCGCGACGAAACTCATTGCGGGCACAATCACTTCGTCGCCGGGGCCGATATCGGCGGCCAGCAAACATACTTCCAGCGCGCTGGTGCCGGAGTTGAACACCCGCACCAGCGGCGTACCGCCTAAATAGGCGCTCAACGCGCGCTCGAACTCAGCGGCTTTGGGGCCGGTGGTTATCCAACCGGAGCGCAACACCGCCTCGACGGCAGCAATATCTTCAGCTTCAATGGTGGGGCGAACGAAGGGCAGCATGTCAACCTCGGGCCAGCACGTACACGCCGACGATAATGATACCGATACCGACCAGGCGCATCGGCGTCAGCATTTCACCAAACAACCAATACGCAGCGAACGCGTTCACCACGTAACCTAATGACAACATCGGATACGCAATGCTCACGTCGACGCGCGATAACGCGAGGATCCACACCACCACACTGATGCCGTACAAGGTCAGGCCGGTCCACAAGTACGGTTCGCCCATCAGGCGCAGCGAGGTCGGCACCACCTGGTCCAGGCTCAGGCCGATCGGGCCTAAATCGCGCACGCCCGCCTTCAGCGCCAGCTGCGCGACGGCGTTGAGCAGCACACCGAAAATGATCAGGGAAAAACTGGTGACATTCATGGATCGCAATCGGTCCTAGTGGTGGCGGGAACATCGGCGCGGGCCATTATAAAGCGTCGCTGGTGTTTTCACACGATCAGCGCGCCCACTTGTTGCTTTGCACCAGCTCGTAGGAAATTTGATCGAGCGCGAGCAGTTTGCGTTCGATGGTATCCAGCTCGGCCGGTGTCGCTGATGGCGGACGCAGCGCACCGGTTTCCAGGCGATTTTTCAGACTGTGCTTCAGATAGGTTTGCGGCGTAATCAGGCCGATGATGTCGCCGCCCTCGGTGACGAACGCGTAGTCGTCACGCTTGCGAAACAGCGACTCGCCCAACGCAGCAAACGGCTGATCGAAGCCCAAAATGTCGATCACCGTGGGCATGATGTCCAACTGCGAGCCAACGGTTGCGAGCGTCTGCGGTTTATAAATCGCCGGTGCATAAATCAAAAACGGGATGCGGAATTTTTCGACGAAGGTGCCGACTTTCTGATAATGGCCCCAGGTGTGGTCCGCGCAGAAAATGAATACGGTGTTGTCGAACCACGGACTCTGCCGCGCCGCTTTAAAGAACTCGCCCAAACTCCAATCGGAGTAATACAGCGTGTTGAGGAAGCCGTCTTCGCTGGTCGGCGAATGCGGACGCAGCTCGAATTGTTGGCCGACGCGCGCGTATTCGATGTGGGTGGTACCGGTGAACACCATGCTGACGAACGGGCCGGACAAAGTGTCAAGCTTGCTCTTGAAGAACATCAACGTTTCGTAATCCCAGCCGAAGCGCGCGCCTTTGGGGTCAGGGTAGTCGCGCAACAACGGCATGTCTTCCATGCCGTAAAACTGGTCGAAGCCGGTGGCCGACGCGATGGAACTCATCCGAAACGAAACGCGCTGCGCGCTCTGCACCATCAACGTGCTGTAGCCGTTGCTCTTGGCGATGCTGCCCAGGCGCGAGATGTTCGACAACTCCAGGCCGCTGCCGATCACCGGCATGCCGGTCAAAATCGGCAAGCCCGTCAACGCCGCCTGCGCACCTTCGATGCTGCGCTGGCCGGCCGCGTAAAAATTGTCAAACTTCAGCCCCTGCGCGGCGAGCGCATCGAAGTTGGGGGTCAACTTCAGGTGGTCTGCGCCGAAGCTGTCGATGTATTTGGGGTCCCAGCTCTCCAGCATCACGAACACGATGTTGTAGTTGGTCTTGTGCGCCGGATAGCGCTTGAGCATCGGAAATTCCGCATCGACCGGCGGCGCCGCACCTTGCACGCTGCGCAACGCGTCGGCCAGCGGCACGAAGTGGTGATTGACGCTCTTGCTGTTGTTACTGGCGTGTGCGGCGGTAAACACGCCATTGAGCACCAGATTGCCGAAGCGGGTTTCGCCCGTGGTGAACGCGTCGATGGTGCTGATCGGTTTATTGGTGATGCCGCCGCGCCCGATCACGATCAAACCCAACAGCATCACAACGTATTTCACCGCCATGAAGCGCATGGTCTCCAGCTGAAATGTCAACACCTTGCGCCAGAGCACAAACAACAACGCAGCGCCGATCACGAACGCCAACACCATCCACTTGTAACTGCCGAACGCCATGTCGA
>Ga0315281_10006653_pt1 | contig 16404 bp, 20 predicted proteins | sample YL17G07_0_MG_FD_204540 | JGI IMG/M metagenome (GOLD analysis project Ga0315281, IMG submission 204540) | Sediment microbial communities from Yellowstone Lake, YNP, Wyoming, USA - YL17G07_0 | ecosystem: Environmental > Aquatic > Freshwater > Lake > Sediment | place: USA: Wyoming | collected... | reverse complement strand
GATTTGGCCTGGAATTCATTCTCGAACCATTCGCGCGCCTGGCGCAACTTCGCCTCGCGCCGAAGATCGTAGAGCCGCAACAATAGCTCGGCATCGTGATGATCGGGGTGCTCACGCATCTTAGCCTACATCAGTTAGCTGTCGGACGCCGAGGGGGACGGCAGCAGCGCCGTAGCGACGGGCTGCTTGGCTCGCAGGGCTTCGAGGTCCACCGCCAATTCACGCGCCGTCTGGTACCGATCCTCGGGTTTCTTGGCCAGGCAGCGGGAAAGGATGGCTTCCATCTCGGGGGGCAGCTCGGCGTTCAATTCCCGCGCAGGACGAGCCGGGGTGTGTACTACCCTGTAGGCCACTTCCGTGATGACCTCTCCCGGGAAGGGCCGGCTGCCCGTGCACATCCAGTAGAGCAGAATTCCGAAAGCGAAGATGTCGCTTCGCGCATCGACCACGCCGCCGGTAATTTGCTCGGGCGACATGAAGGCCGGCGTCCCCACGATCAACCCGGCGTGCGTCATCTGGGTACCTGCCAGCTTGGCGATACCAAAGTCCGCGATCTTGGCCTGGCCCTCGGGCGTGACCAGGATGTTGGCCGGTTTGATGTCGCGGTGGATCACGTTGCGGCGGTGGGCGTAGTCGAGCGCGTCCGCCACCTGGACGGCAATGCCCAGCAACTGCCGGAGACTCCAGGCCGCCCCCGGCTGACCGGGCTGGTTGGCAGCCAGCAGCTTGTCGAGCGTGGTGCCCTGCACGTACTCCATCACCAAGTAAGGTTGGCCCTCGTCGTCCTCCGCCACGTCGTAGATGGTCACAATGCCGGGGTGGGACATCTGGCCGGCCGTCTGCGCTTCGCGGTGGAAGCGCTGCAAGTATTCCTCGCGATCCTCCGGAGACTGCCCCTCCACCAGGATGACCTTGATGGCGGCCGTGCGACCAATCTGCGGGTCGCGCGCCTTGTAAACAGCGCCCATGGCTCCGTGACCCAGCTCCTGCACGATTTCGTAGCGGCCCAGCCGGCGTGGCTCTCCGGCGCCGGGGCGAGGCTCGGTCCGGCGCGCGGCGCGGGGACGCGCCGGCTCGAGACTCCATTCATAAACCGGCATGCCATCCACGCCCCCGCTGACCAGCCGGAAACTGGATTTGTCTGCCAGCAGCTTGTAAACATCCGCACCCACCCACAGGCTGTTGGGATTGCCTGCCTTCTGCATGTGGCCCGCCACGTCGATGACGTGGTCCGCCACTCTCTCCAACTTGCTGTCTTCGAAAATGGCCACTTCCCCGTAGTTCAACCCGCTGCGGATTTGGAACGGGGTCCGCAGCTTGTTATGCGCTTCATTGAACTTCTGCAAGCTTTGCAGGATGCGCTGGCCGGCCGCGACCGCCAGGTCAAGTTGGAGGAAACAGACCATCACCCCATCCGGTGTCCAAGCCACCTTCCAGGCGCCATGCTGCTCGAAGATCTGATTGAGCATCTCTTCGTAAGCCTGGAAGGTTGCCTGGATTGCCGTCTCCTCCTCGCCTTGTTTCATTTGCGTGGAACCGACCACGTCAATCGCCAGGAAGGCGCAGGACTTGCGCTTCGAGGCCTTGAGCGCATCCTCGATTTGCCGGTAGCGTCTCAGGAGTTCCTCGCGCCCTCGCTCCGAATCGGCGGGGAGACCTCCCAGCCCCGCCAGATCTACCAAGGTGCCCTCCGTGGTCACCCGGCCCTGGGCCTTACCGAGCCGCCGCCCGAGCCACAGCAGCGCTGAATCTACGCCGACTTTCACTAGCCACGTGGCGAACGCCAACAAAACGGGAAGGAAGCTCACCCCGACCGCCGGCCAACCCACTCCGACCCAATCGCCGGTCTCGGTGAGAACCGGATCGCCCCAGCGATGGAGGTAAATGATGAACCGTAAGGAGTCCACCCGGGTGGAGTGAGGAAATTGCAGCCCGAAGAGAATCAGGAAGCCCAGGATAATGAGAATGAGCGCCCAGCCGACCACCCGTTGGATGGCCCGGATGAGCGTGAGGACGGCAGAACGCACACTAGCTGCCAACGGCCTTGCTCCTGGTCACGAAGAGTCTCTTGCCTTGCCGCCGATGTTGACCTGCTGGGTCGAGGCCCTAAGGGCTAGGCGCCTGCCCACGCCCCTCGCTACGACGCTTGCCCAGCGCGTGGCCAGCATCATAGCACACCTCAAAATGGACCACTTGCCTTCTCGGCCGCGGATGTCCCTGCCGCCCGAGACTCGTCCAGGTCGCTCAAAAGCGCCGCAACCTGACGCTCGATCAAATCACGAACCGTCCGGGAAAATACGAGGTCTCGACTGTAAGGGTCCGGGATATTCCACTCGATCATCCGCCCCTTGAATCCCGACGGCACAGGGCACACCACTTCACATCCCATACCCACGACCACGTCCATCTGATCAATCGGGACGTCGCGCAGTCCTTTCGACCACTGCCCCTCCAGCGAGATTCCCTTCTCCCTCATCACCTCGTAGGTTTCCGGGGTGATTTCGCCCAGCGGATGCGACCCCGCGCTCCAGGCGCGGACCTTCCCCCCGCCCAAATGGTTGGCCAGCGCCTCCGCCATCTGGCTCCGGCAAGAGTTGCCGACGCAAACGAAGAGAATGTTCAAGGGCCGGCGCCCGGCAGCCTCAGCCATGGCCATTTGATATCACAAAACGCTGAATGAGTCATTCAGCCATGGAGTCATTGATTCATTGACTCATTGAAGGAATGAATCAATGGTTCAATTTCGCGAGGAAGTACCGGTGGATGGTTTCGTCTTCGGTGAGTTCGGGATGGAAGGTCGCCGCCAGGATGTTTCCCTGCTCCACCAGGACCGGCAGACCGTCCGAGCGCCCGAGCACGCGCACGCCTTCTCCCACGCGGCGGATGATGGGGGCGCGAATGAATACCATTTCCACCGGTCGCTCCGCTAACCCCGGACACTCCCCCAGACGCAGGGAGCTGTCCACCTGCCGCCCGTAGGCGTTGCGCTCAATCGAGATATCCAGCAATGCCAATCGCTCCTGAGGCGGGTTCAGGACCTCTTTGGCCAGCAGAATTGCTCCGGCGCACGTGCCGAAAACCGGCTTGCCCGCCGCGGCAAATTCCTGGATGGCGGCGCCCATACCCTCCTGCGAGAAGAACTTGAGCATGGTGGTGCTCTCGCCGCCCGGCAAGATGAGTCCGCGCACTTCGGCGAGCTCGGAGGCATATTTGACGAGCTTCCAGGGCGCGCCGATGCGCTCCAGCATCTTGGCGTGCAGCGCGAAGTCGCCTTGCAGGGCGAGAATGCCGACCGCTTTGCGGTCTGATTGATTCATTGATTCATTTCTCCATTGAATCATTGGAAGAGCGCGTTCATCAGGCCATTGATTCCAAACCCATCGGCTGGCGTCCATTGGTTCAATGAGCCAATGAATCAATGATTCAATTCTTCACTTCCATGCCATTCGCTCGCGCAATCCCGTGATGTGGGCGACGTGGTGACAGCCGTGCCAGGCGTAAGCGCCCAAATACCTTTCCAGAGTTAATTCCCCAAGCTCCGGATGCTGCAGCTTGCGCTTGAAATCCTCGGTGCGCAGAGACTTGAGCAGCATCACCCAGCGGCGGTGGAGCGACTCGAGCAAGGTGAGCGAGGTCTCGACGGGCGCGGTCTTCGCGTCCACCAGTTCCGCCCAGCGCTTCTCGTCATAGGTTTTGACGGTGGGCTGGTCTTCGGTGAGCGCGAGCTTAAAGCGCACGTAGGCGTGCAGGTGACTGTCCGGGAGATGGTGGACGACCTGCCGCACCGTCCAGCCACCCTCGCGGTAGGGCGTGTCGAGCTGCTGCTCCGTAAGCCCGGCAACGGCGGCGCGCAGTTTGGCCGGCGCCTCGGCAATCTGGTCAATCATCTCGTGCCGCCGCGCGTCACTCAATCCGTCTTCCCACTGGAATTTTCCGATTGGGTAGCGTAGACCGTTCATCGAAGTCCTCTCGTGGTCAGTCAGAGCCCCCTGACCAACCCAATTGTGTGAGAGCTGCCCTTACCGCGGAGGTCGGCTCAGCCCGGCACGCCGACGCGTCCTTCGTCACAAAATCTCCCACGGCCTCGGAGTGATTTGACTTAGATCCCGTCCACCGTGAATTACCATCAGCACCAGAATCCGAGTCGGTTCAACTCGATACATGATTCGGTATTTGTGAAAAAGGATTTCACGCATGGTGTCGTTATCGGCTTCCGGCACCTTGCGGCCCAGAAAAGGGAAGGTTGCAGCTTTCTCGACAGCCTCGATGATTTTCTGCACAAATCGGTCGGCGTAAGCTTCGGAGTCGTGCGAGATGTAATCTCGCAAGCTTCTGACGTCGCTCACGGCCGAGCGTGTCCATTCAATCTTCGTCATTTTGAGAAGAGTTGTTCTTTCGCCGTCTGGTGTGAAACCACGTCGCCCGCCGCTGCTTCTTCCAAGGCCTTCGCGAGTTTCTTCTTCACGTAGAACTCATACATGATGTCGTCCCACGTCGCATGATCGGGCAACAGGTCGATCAGCCTCTTCGCCTCTTCTTTTGCAGCCCCCATTTCAATCGGCCTCCCTACCCCCTGATTCTAACATCTCCGAGAGCGGAACCATGACCCGAGGGGCGGCGCACATCCTACTTTGCTGTAGCCCCGGTGTCCCCACCGGCGTCATCTACAGATAGCGGTCATAGACCGCCGCTACAACTGACCACTGACAACTGACGGCTTCCTCACCACCCCCGGGTCTGCAACAACTCCTTCGGGTCGAGCTTGGCCACATCGCTGCCGCGCATGGCTTCGCCCAGGTTGCGCGCCCCCACAGACGCCGCTTCATCCGGCCCGACTCACCACGGGCCCGACCGTGCGGTCGTATTGCTCGCCTCGGGCGATCTGAGCGGCCCAAATCACGAACACCGTCTTATGCGCCAGTGCCCACGCAGCAAAGTAGGCAGTCCACGCGGGATGATTCACCCACAAGGCCCATACCAGGGGAATCACCTGGATACCAGGCAAGTACAAGAACAGGACCTTCTCGGCCAGGTTGCGGCGTGCCAGCCAGATCTTCTCTCCGTCAACCATGAGCGTCATAAGGCTGTCCCCCTTCTTCGGCGGCGGGAACCAGAATGGGTTTGTGATGCTCGCCACCGCGGCAATCGCCACGAGCGTCCATGAGTGATACCAAAGCGCCACCCCGAACAACGGGAAAAGCAAAATCCTCGTCCAGCCACTGGCAGGATTGCGGTGTCGCCGCCACATGATCTCGGACAGCTCCTTGCAGGCAGGAATTCTCATCCGCCACCTCCCAACAACGGACAGGTCTAATCTACCACCCCCGTGTCTGCAACAACTCCTTCGGGTCGAGTTTGGCGACGTCGAGGCCGCGCATGGCCTCGCCGAGGTCTTCCGAGCACTCGGCGACGACGGCGGGCTCGTTGTAGTGCGTGGTGGCGCGCACGATGGCTTTGGCGCGTTTCTCGGGGTCCGAGGACTTGAAGATGCCGGAGCCGACAAACACCGCCTCGGCGCCCAGTTGCATGACGAGCGACGCATCGGCCGGCGTGGCGATGCCGCCCGCAGAAAAATTGGGCACGGGAAGCTTTCCGTTCTGGCTGACCCACTTCACCAGCTCAAAAGGCGCCCCCAGTTCCTTGGCCTTGGCCATCAACTCGTCTTCGCGCAAGGTGGTGAGTAGGCGAATCTCGCTCGTGATAGCGCGGATGTGCCGCACCGCTTCGACGATGTTGCCGCTTCCCGCCTCGCCCTTGGTGCGGATCATCGCCGCACCCTCGCCCACGCGCCGCAGCGCTTCGCCCAGGTTGCGCGCCCCGCAAACAAACGGCACCTTGTACGGCCACTTGTTGATGTGGTGCTCCTCGTCGGCAGGCGTCAGGACCTCGCTCTCGTCCACGTAGTCCACACCGACAGCCTCCAGCACCTGGGCCTCGGCGAAATGTCCGATGCGCGCCTTGGCCATCACCGGGACGGTCACCGCGGCCATGATCTGCTTGACGATCTTGATGGACGCCATGCGGGCCACCCCGCCTTCCTTGCGGATGTCGGCCGGCACGCGCTCGAGCGCCATCACCGCCACCGCGCCCGCGTCCTCAGCAATCTTGGCCTGCTCGGCCGTGGTCACATCCATGATCACGCCGCCCTTGAGCATTTCCGCCAAACCGACTTTGAGTTTCATTGTTTGATCGTATTGCCACATGGTTTCCCCCTTGTCCGAACGTACCGTAGCCGCCATCTGTGTGTCGTCCTAAAGGACGACGCTACACCAGCGCCACTCCCGAGGCGACCGGGGCGCGCTTCTCCCCCGTTTTCCCCTTACGGATTTCCTCGGTTAGCAGCTCGCCGAGGATTCTGACACCCGCCTCAATCTGCTCGTCGGTGGAAGTCGTAAAGCACAGCCGAAAGGCGTTGTGCTGCGGGTTCTGAAAATAGAAGTACCGCGCGGGCGCGAAGATGACCTGCCGGTCGCGCGCCTTCACCAAGAGTTCACCCGCGTCCAGCCCCGCCGGCAGCTCGATCCAAACCGACATTCCACCCTCCGGAATGTCCCATTTTGCCCCATCGGGTAAAAACTGCTCGGCAGCCCGGCGAAAGACATCCAGCTTGTGTGCATACACCCTAATAGTCCGGCGAATCAGTCCATCGAGCCAGCCTCGGCGGCCAAATTCCTCAAGGACCGCTTGGCCTAACAGGTTGGTGTGCAAATCGGCCTGCTGTTTAGCCTCGCGCAGGCGCGCAATCACGCGCCGCGACGCCACTACATAGCCCACGCGCAAGCCCGGAAAACCAACCTTCGAGAAGCTGTTCAGATGAATCACCAGCCCGGCTGTGTCCAGCGCCTTCAAGGGCGGCAACGCCCGGCCTCGATAACGCAGCGTGCCGTAAATATCGTCTTCAACCACGGGGACCTGCGCGTGGGTCGCCAGCTCCAGCAGGCGCTGGCGGGCGGCGAGCGGCATCGTCCGCCCCGTCGGATTCTGAAACGTGGGACTCGCCAGGATTACTTTGACCTTGTTCTGGCTGAGGACCGCTTCCAGGAAGTTCAAATCCATGCCTTCCGCGCCCACCGGGACTCCGATCAGGCGAACCCCCGGCGACTCGAACACGTGCCAGCGGCCAGTGTAGGTGGGGTTCTCCGAGACTACCGCGTCACCTGGCGCGACCAGTACGCGGCGCAGCAGGTCGAGCGACTGCTGGCAACCACTGGTGATGAGGAGTTCGTCGAGTTCCACCGCCATGCCGTCGCGCCGCAACCGCGCCTGCAAGTACCGCTTGAGCGGCGGGTAGCCGTCGCTCGAGCCGTATTGCAGCAGCTTCGCCCCCTCGCGCCGCAAAGCCGCGTCCAGGGCGCGCCGGACCAGATCCACCGGACTCAGCTCGGGCGAAGTGTGCGTGGCCGCGAAGGAAATCATCCCCGGCTCAGCAGCGCTCGCCATCAGACGGCCGAGTGAGTCGTCTTGCGGCTCCGGCGGAAAGAAGCTCTCCCAGTAGAAATCGTTGGCAGGACGGCGGCGCGGTGGGCCGGAAGCGCGGAGCGTGGCTGCCAGAGGCGAGACAAATGTCCCCCGGCCCACAGTCCCCTGAATCAAACCTTCGGCTTCCAGGTCGGCGTAGGCGTTGCTGACCGTCGTGCGGTGGACACCCAGCCGCTTGGCGAGTTCGCGGGTCGGCTCCAGACGGTCTCCGGAAGCAAGCGCGCCGGAGATGATCCGCTCGCGGATCTGGTCGCGGATCTGAACATAGAGCGGCTTGCGCAGACTGGGATCGAGGTTGATGAGCACCGACGGCAGGCCCTCCCGGCCTGACTTGGCAGTCCAATATAAGCCAATCGTGGCGGATTGTAAAGAGCCAATGAGGCCAAGCGTCGAGCAGGCCAAGCTTTAGAATGAGACCAGTGAGACTGGTGAGACAGCCGCTTCCCTCAACCGGTTGGCCATGCCGTCTGGCTGTCCCCGGGGCAACCCTCACTGGTATAATCCCCGGCCGAATAGACCTGCACACGGAGCGAACTCTCATGGCCACTGGTCAAGTGCCGCACGCGAGGTTACTCGATCGCCACAGCGTCGCGTTGGTGGTGTTGGACCTGCAAGCGAAGTTAGTGCCCGCGATCTTTGAGCCCCAGCGCGTTGTCCGGAACACCCAACTCTTGCTGCGACTCGCGCGGCTTCTGGAGATCCCCACCGTCTTGACCTGCCAATACCCCAAGGGGCTGGGGAACATCATCCCGGAAATCACCCAGTCCGCGCCCGGCATCGAGCCCATCGAGAAAACGAGTTTCGGGTGCTTTGGTGAGCCCGACTTTCTCCGCCGCCTGAAGCAACGCGCTCCGCAGGCAAACTCTCTGCTGGTGGCCGGCGTCGAGTGCCACATCTGCGTAATGCAGACGGTGCTGGGTGCTCTCGAGGCCGGCTATCTCGTCCACGTGGCGGCGGACGCGACCTCGTCGCGGACTCGGGAGAACTGGCAGTTCGGCTTGAACCGCATGGAGCGCGCCGGCGCCGTCGTCAGCTCAACTGAGATGATGGTCTACGAGTTGCTCGTCGACAGCAACACGCCCGAATTCAAGGCAATCCTTCCTTTCTTGAAGTGAAGTCGCCGGTCAGTTGCCCGTTGTCAGTTGTCAGTTGCGCAGGGCGAGGAATCAGGAAGAGCTCACGCCTAGAGCCCGCGTAAGAAGGGATTGTATTCGCGTTCCTCGCCGATGGTGGTGGCTGGCCCGTGGCCGGGGAAGACCGGCGTATCATCGGGAAAGCGCAGCAGGGTATTCTGGATGGAGCGCAGGATCTGGTCGAACGAGCCACCCCACAAGTCCGTCCGACCGATGCTGCCCTGAAAGTGCGTGTCGCCGCTGAAAATCCTCCCGTGCTCGCCGGTCAGGTGAAGCGACAGGCTGCCGGGCGAATGGCCGGGCGTGTGCAGGACCTCGAGCTGGAGCGACCCCCAGCGCAGTGCGTCACCCTCGCGGAGGAACTGATCCACTTCGACCGTGCCCGGTGGCCGCACGCCCAGCCAGGCAGCCTGCATAGCGAGGTTCTGATACAGCGGCAAGTCGCCCTCGTGCAGCAACACGGCGGCGCCGCTGGCCCGCTGGAGCTTCTCGATACCCGCCACGTGATCGATGTGGGCGTGCGTGGCGACGATGTATCGAGCCCGCAGGCCATGTCGCGCCAGAATTTCCTGCACGCGCTCGATATCGTCGCCGGGGTCGATCACCACGGCTTCTCCCGTTGCTTCATCTCCGACCATCGAGCAGTTGCAGGCCAGCATCCCGACGGGAAGGATTTCATGGATCATGGTGGCGTTCTCACCGCCACCCCATTGTAACTGAGGCTGCGCGGGCGTGAAGGGAAACCTCCGCGTTGGCTGCCCGCACACGCGTTTCCCAAGTGGCCCACGGCGCGAAGTTCCCCGCCTCACCGAAAAAGCGGCGTACCAATCGGTAGATTTCACATGATGCTATGGAGAGAAAGGCCTTGACCGCTCATTGAACATTGTCCTCCGTGGCGTAAGCGTCTAGAATGCACCGACTCTCCAGGAGGCGAAGGCGTGTCCTCTCTGGTCCAATGGATTCACGTGACCGCTGCCGTGATCGCCGTGGGCGGGATCGGGTTCTTGCTTGTCATCCTCTTCCCCTCCGCAGGAGTGCTGAATTCCGAGCCGCGTGACCTGCTTCTCAAGCGCGTCCTGGGACGCTCCCGTTGGGTCGGCTGGTCAGCCATTATCCTGTTGCTGACCTCAGGCTTGTACAATATCCGCTTGCGCGCCTGGGAAGCGATGTGGGGACCGTATTGGAGGTGGCTGACGGTAAAGATTGTTCTCGCCTTTTCCGTCTTCGCGATTTTGCTGCTTCTGACGCTTCCCCTTAAGGTGCTGGCCCGCTTCCGCGCGCGCCGCCAGATGTGGCTCTCGATTGCCTTCGCCCTGGCCATGGTGGTTATCTTTATCTCTGCTTATCTCAGGGGCTAGTCCATGCCCACCTCCGCCCGCAGCCCGCTCGCTGATTACCACCTCTCCCAAGGAGCGAACCTGGCGGATTATCACGGCGCTCTGGTCCCCGGGCGTTTCTCGGACTCGCGCCAGGAACATGAGGCTGTGCGCAAAGCCGCGGGCCTTTTCGATTTCTCTTTCCGCGCCAAGATTGCGGTCACCGGGGCGGACCGCGTTCGCTTCCTGCAAGGCACGGTGACGAATGACGTAAAGACGCTGGCCCCGGGCCGCGGCACCTACGCCGCGCTGCTCAACCCCCAGGGGCACATCCTGGCGGACCTGCGTATCCACAGCGCCGCAGACCGCTTCTTGATCGATACCGACGCCGACCTGCGCGAGAAAGTCCTCGCATGGCTCCAGCACCACATCATCGCGGATCGGGTGAAGCTGGAGCCTCTGGAAGTTTACGCTCTGGCCTTCCAGGGGCCGAAGTCGCGTCCCTTGCTGGAAAAGACTCTGCACGTTGATCTGCCCGCCCTGGAGGAATTCGACCACCTGGCGACGAACTACGCCGGCTTCCCCATCCGGGTTGTGCGCGCGTCGAGCACCGGCGAAGAGGGCTACGAAATCTGGGTGGGAGAAAAAGGTCTGTGGGGCGTATGGGGCGCGGCGTGCGGGCAAGCGCCGACTTACGACATGCTCCCCTGCGGCGTCGAGGCTCTGGAGTCCCTGCGCCTCGAGGCTGGCATCCCCCGCTACGGCCCGGACTTGAAGGAAGACACGTTGCCGCTCGAAGCGGGCCTTCTGAACGCCCTCAGCTTCACCAAGGGTTGTTACATCGGCCAGGAGATTGTGGAACGCTCGCGCCGCCGCGGCCACGTCAATTGGAAACTGGTGGGCGTGGTGGTGGAAGCACCGGCGGCGCCCGCACAGGGAGAGAAGTTGTTATCCGACGAGAAGGAAGTCGGCGAAATCACCAGCGCCTGCGTTTCCCCCACACTCGGCAAGACCATCGCGCTTGCCTACGTCCGCCGCGAAGTCTCGGAAGCCGGCACAACGCTCGTGCTCGCCTCCGGCCCTGCCGCAGAAGTCGCCGCGCTTCCCTTCTATCACCGCGCGTAGGCCGAAACTCGAAATTCGGCGGCCGCACGGCGCTGCGCTTTGTAGCGCTGGGCTTTAGCCCAGCATCTTGCTGCCCTGAAGGGCAGCGCTACAAGAGCAGCGCTACAAGAGCAGCCGCCCAGTCGCTGCTACTCACTACGCTTTTCGATTTTCGCTTTTCGCTTTTCGATTTTCGAGTTTCGGGAAGGTTACTTCGTGTGGAAGACGGCCCGCTTGAACGATCCACGCTCCTGCTCGATCTTCTTCTGCAACATCATGATGGCGTAAATCAACTGCTCGGGCCGGGGAGGGCAACCGGGGAGATACACATCCACGGGGATAAACTGGTTCACTCCCTGCACGACGGCGTAGTTGTTGAAGACGCCCCCCGAGGTGGCGCAGGCGCCCATGGAGATGACCCACTTCGGCTCGGGCATCTGCTCGTACAGCCGCTTGATCACCGGGGCCATCTTCTGCGAGACGCGGCCGGCGACGATCATCAGGTCGGCCTGCCGGGGTGAGCCGCGAAAGACCTCCGCGCCGAAGCGCGCGATGTCAAACCGCGAGGCGCTCATCGACATCATCTCGATGGCGCAGCAGGCCAGGCCGAAGCTGAAGGGCCAGAGCGAGGACTTGCGGGCCCAGTTCACCGCCTGGTCGAGCTTGGTGAAAATCAGGCCTTCAAAACCGGAAGCTTCACTCACCTGCATGATGCTCAGCCTCTAGGCCGCGGATTATCCCACGCCGGCCGCTGCCCTTCAACCCATAATGCGCGCCCGGAGCGCAACCGAACGCCCACTCGCTGGAGAAGAACCTGTGAATCGAGCCACGTTCCTCTTCAAACTTGCCCTCTTTGGGATCGCGCTGAGTTTTCTGGCGCCATTGTCCGCCCACGCCCAACACCTCCAACCCGCCGGCACCAAGAGCGGCTTTGTGACAACCTCAGATGGCGTGAGAACCCATTATCTCGAGGCCGGTTCGCGCGCCACCGCCCGCTTATTCGATAGGACGGTATCGGGCGTCGGGGCGGTTCAACTCTTTTTCCGCCTTCGTTCTCTTGATAAGAGTAATCACCGCTATCGCGACGGCCACGGCCATTGACCCAAACACGATGGCCAGCCCGCCGAAAACGGCAGTCAAGATGCGGACGACAAAGCCCTGCCCGATCGCCAGGACGACCTCGGGGCCCTCCCGGCCTTCTGGATACCCGGCGGACAACTCATAGACCCCCGCGCGGTCAATCGTGAAATCCAGGACGGCTACGCCGCTGCGACTACCCACCGTGTAGGAGGAACTTGCCGTGACGCGGGAGAGGGGTATGCTGGAACCCGTGGTCTTCGAGACCAGGTGGCACTCGAGGCCGGGCAGGCTCTCCTCCGTGGAGAAAATCCTCGTACCCACCACGCTCCGATATTCGTAATAGATCGTGTACTTCCCCGGTTGAGGGAGTGTGAGTTCAACGTTGCCGGGCACCACGACCTGCTGAAGCGTGTCGGACAAGCCGCTCAGGTTCTGGAAGAGGAAGAGCGCGAAGAACACCCACCCCGCCACAAACACCAGCCCGGCAAGGCCGTAGTACCAGCGACTGGGCCTTATCTCGTCCTCGACCATGGGTCGCCTCCCTCCGTCAAGCCAGCCGCGGCTCCGCTGGGAAAAGGGCTAGAGTTCTCTGTGGGGTATTCTACAGGCCAGGCTGTCTCTTTCCAAGCGCCTGGGGCTTCGTTGACAATGGTGCGAGTGGCGTCTAACCTACGGGGCGGGGCTATGGACATCTTCCAAGAGATCGCGCGGTTGAGAAAAGAAGGACGCAAGGCGGCACTCGCCACCATCATCCAGGTCGAGGGCTCCATCCCGAGTTATGAGAGCTCCAAGATCCTGATTCGGGACGATGGCTCGATTCTGGGCACCGTGGGCGGCGGGTGCGTCGAGGCGGAGGTCTGCTCCGCCGCGCAGGAGGTGATGCGCCAGGAGAAGCCGCGCCGCCTGCACTTCAACTTGAACGACAAGCCGGAATATGAAAACGGGCTGATCTGTGGCGGCTCGCTGGACATCTTCGTCGAGCCCATCCTGGCCATTCCCACCGCGTACATCTTCGGTGGCGGCCACATCTCGCTTTATGTTTCCAGGGTGGCCAGCGTGGCAGGCTTCGACGTCGTGGTCAGCGACGACCGCCCGGCCTTCGCCAGCAAAGAACGCTTCCCGGAGGCTGTCGAGATCCACGCCGGGCCCTGGGAGGAAATCTTCCCCCAGCTCAAGATCAACGGCGTCTCATATCTGATTATCGTGACCCGCGGCCACAAGGGCGACCTGACCTGCCTGCGTTGGGCGTTGCAGACGCCCGCGCACTACATCGGCATGATCGGCAGCAAACGGAAGGTCAGCGAGATCTCGAAAGTCCTCGAGAGCGAAGGCGTGCCGCCAGAGAGGTTGGAGCAGGTACATTCTCCCATCGGCCTCGGTATCGGCGCGCTGACCCCCGAGGAAATCGCGGTGTCGATTGTCGCGGAGATGATTGCCGTGCGTCGCAATGCTGTGCCGTCGGTTCCCGCCATGACTTACAAACGCCAGGCTCAGCCCGCCCCATGAATAAAGAAGAAGACCGCCAACAGAAGGCAGTAGGCAGAAAACAGACCGCCCTTGATCTAAGACCGAGCAGAGGTGGGCAGTGATTGCGGGCCTGATTCTCGCTGCCGGCGAGTCCTCCCGCATGGGGCAAGACAAGGCCCTGCTCACTTATCGCGGGCGGACATTCCTTGAAACCATCGTCGCCACACTCCACAAGGCTGGCATCGAGCGCGTCGCGGCCGTTCTGGGCCATCATGCGGAGCAAATCCTGCAGGCCGTGAAGCTCGAAGGCGTCGAGACGGTCATCAATCGCGACTATGTCCGAGGCCAAACCTCGTCTCTGCAAGCCGGGCTGCGGGCTCTGGAAAGTCCGAGCCTCGAGGCCATCATGCTGTGCCTGGTGGATCACCCGCTGGTCTCCGAGGACACGGTGCGCGCACTCATCGCAGGCTTTGGGGAGAGGGACGCCCACGTCGTCATTCCAACCGTTCGAAATCAGCGCGGACACCCGGTGGTAATCAGCCGCACCCTGTTCGAAGAGCTGTTGCGTCTAAGCCCCGACGAAGGCGCCGATACCGTCATCCGCAAATACCGCGACGCCACCCAATTCGTGGAAGTGGACGACCAGGGAATCCTCCTCGACGTGGACGATTCGGAAGCTTATCGCCGACTGTCAGAGACTTAGATTTTTCACTGAACAAGGGAACTCTCCGGGCCGCTGGTGGGTCGATTCGTCTCGGGATATGCGGATTCGCGGTGCCACCTCCTCTTCAGATACGCTGCCTGCGTCTTTTCTGGGGTCTGGTTCGTATACAGGGCTAGAATGGACGCCGCAGTTTGCTGGTTTGTGAATTCGGTTACGAGTCCGATGGAACATGAAGGCCAGGCCATAGCCCGAGGGCTCCGGCGGCGGGACCCGGACCTTCTCGACCGCTTGATCGAACACTACCAGTATCGTCTCTTCCGGTACCTGCTTCTCCTCACGGGAAACAAAGAAACCGCGGAAGACCTGTTCCAGGAAACCTGGATGCGGGTGCTGGAATGCGGCCGTCAATTCGACAGCCGATGGAAATTCGGGACGTGGCTGTTCACCATCGCTCGGAACCTGGTGATCGACGTCCGGCGGCGCCGGCACGCTCCACTCGCCGATGCCGGAGACACCGAAGCGCTGGGAGAAGTCCCGGCTACTGGCGAACCGTCGGCTTTTGACCTGCTTGCCCGGCGCGAAGCGGGCGCGCGGGTAGCGGCAGCGCTGGCCCGTTTGCCTGCCACCTACCGCGAAGTCCTGGTGCTGCGCTTCCAAGAGGATTTGGCACTGGAAGAAATTGCTGCTGTGGTGGACGCGCCGCTTTCGACCGTGAAGTCGCGCCTCTACCGGGGCTTGGACACCTTGCGGCAATTGCTGGAAGGAGGCAGGGCATGAGCGACGATGTTCACCCGCGGGCCGAACATCTCATCACCGCCGCGAGGGTGGAAGGAATTTCCCCCGCCGAGCGCGAATGGCTCGACGCGCACCTGGAAAGTTGCGCCCGCTGCGCCGAGCGCGCCGCTGCTCTGGAGCGCGCGTTGGCCTCACTCCGCTCGCTCTCGATTCCCCTCGACCCGGCGCTGGTGAGCGCCACCCAGCTTCGGGTGCGCCTGCGCGCGCAAGGACTCCAGGAGCAGGAGTCCAGGATGCGAGGCCTTTGGGTCTCCTGCGCGCTGTCCTGGTTCTTGGGGGCGCTCAGTGCCCCGCTGCTGTGGCGAGGATTTGAATGGGTGGGGCGGCGCATTGCATTACCGGATTTGGCTTGGCAGACCGCCTTTCTGTTCTGGTGGCTCGTGCCCGGGGCGGCGGTCGGCGCAGTGTTCGCCTGGCAGCGTGCGCGTGGCTCAAGCGACAATGGCCATGCAGCGACCCAGTCCCGCTGAACTTCCGGGAATGAGCGGAAAGGCGGGGTTTCAGCGGGGCCCGGGGAGGTTATATCTTTGAGTGGAGTTGGGTGACTTATGATCGAAGAAAAGCCGCAAATCGGTAAGGAAGTACGACTGGTTCCCTGGTGGGCCATCGGCCTCGCCGTCGCGCTGTTGGTGGGAATCCAGGTGCTGATGCACGTGGTCATGTTCCCTCGCGAGCCCCATCCGCCACCGTTTGTGCTCCGGCTTTTCGTCGGATTCATGGCGGGAACCGTTCTCGCCTTTTTCGTGCTGCTGGTCGGCTACGTGAACCGCGACGCAAAACGGCGAGGCATGAACGTGGCATTGTGGACGCTGCTGGTAATCTTTGTACCCAATGCCATCGGGTTCATCATCTATTTCTTGCTGCGTCAGCCCTTGATGACCAAGTGCCCGCAGTGCGGCGCGATGGCGAACCCGAGCTTCAACTACTGCTCGAAATGCAAGTACAGGCTGCGCCCCACCTGCCCCCAGTGCAAGCGCGAGGTGCACGCTGATGATAAGTATTGCCCTTACTGCGCGCGGGAACTGGCAGAGCCCGCAGCGTAGCCTGCGGGCGATGGCAGGAGAGCACCTTTACGGTGCTCCTGAACTGGAAAGCAAAAACGGGAGGAGCGTGAAGCCCCCCACTTGCCTTTCAACTCTCAACTTTCGACTTTTAACTTGCTCCCTCACACCACGAGGTAGCCGAAGAACAGAAGCCGCAGCAGGATCACGAGGGCCACGCCCACGGCGACCGTCAGGGCAATCCTCGGTCCGGGGCTCTTGTTGACTTCCGGGATGAGGTCCGAGGCCGCGACGTAAAGCGTGGCTCCCGCCGACAGCGCCAAACCATAGCTCGCAAAGCGGTGGGCGAACGCCATGGCCAGGAT
>Ga0315281_10006652_pt1 | contig 16406 bp, 14 predicted proteins | sample YL17G07_0_MG_FD_204540 | JGI IMG/M metagenome (GOLD analysis project Ga0315281, IMG submission 204540) | Sediment microbial communities from Yellowstone Lake, YNP, Wyoming, USA - YL17G07_0 | ecosystem: Environmental > Aquatic > Freshwater > Lake > Sediment | place: USA: Wyoming | collected... | reverse complement strand
TGGGTTCAGCAAGGGGGGTTAAGTCGTAACAAGGTATCTGTAGGGGAACCTGCAGATGGATCACCTCCTACGTAAAAACCGGAGGGGCACTACCCCTCCGCCAAGAAGTTGGTGGGGTTCCGAGCACCTAAGACTAAAGCATTCTATCATCGAACGTCCAGCGATATTTTTCTTCAAATCATCGAAATAGCCCTCGGGCTGTGCGCATAAATGAATTAAAATTAAAGAGGTTTCAGTGGTTTGGCTTCGCAGCTTCGGCTCAAGGCATCGGCGGTGCCGGGGCTTTGCCCTTCCTGCCCATCATCATCATGACCGCGAGCAGCACAATCACGACGATAATCAGGATTAGGTTGACATAGCCCATCATGCTGTTGCTGTCTACCGAATCCTTCATCTCGGTCGTCTTGTCGTCAACGGCGGAGAGCTGCTCGTTCAGGCCTGCCAGAGTCTCCTCGAGGGCGTCTATCTGGCTCTGCAGAGCGGTCAGGTTCGCATCCGATTTGTTCATCTGCGCCTTCAGGGCCGCGATCTGCGCCTCCAGATCAGCTATGAGCGCGTCGGTCGGCTCGGGCGCGGCCAGAACCTGCAGAGGCAGCTCCTGATCCTCGACTACCTCGTACACGCCCGCAGCATATATGGTCCAGCTCTCGACTACGACCATATAGTCCCCTGGCGGGGCGAGCACGGGGATGTCCACGGTGATTGAAGCAGTCGCGTTCGTCGGGATCATGATGCTATCGAGGCTGTAGACTGTCCCGTCAGCCACCGACTCCAGGTACCATGACACTATTGAGACACTCTCGTCGATGTACGTGAACTGAGCTTCGAGAGTCAACAGGACCGTCTCCCCGGCCCTCGCGGAGGACGCCGACAGATCAATCGTGTACTGGAACTCGTACAGCTGCAGCGATTCGACCTCGTCCAGGACTGCGGACGGCGTGTTCCCGCCTAGCGCGATGATCCTGCCATCGGGAGTCGTTGTTGCTCCGAGATACTTCCTCGCATAGTTCATGTCGGCCGCTGAGGACCATTCGTCGGCTGCTGGGTCGTAGACCACTACAGAGGTGAATGCGTCCGCTCCGGAGTTGTAACCATCGGAGGAACCGCCAACTACGTAGATCAACCCGTCAACTCCGACGACCATGGCATGCGCTGCGCGCGCGATTGGCATAGGCTGTAGAGTAGTGACCCAGCTGCCCGCAGAGGCGTCGTACATGTAGAAGTTCGTCGTCCCAGTGTAGCCACCGACACCGCCTCCCGAGTAGTACAGGTCGTCCCCGACGGCCACCAAAGCGCCGCATTCGACAGCTCCAGGAGCGGGACTTCCGACGGACCAGGAGTCACCCACGGGGTCGTATATCTGCGCGTATCCGGCTACGACTCCCTCTCCGCCCACGACCCATATCGACCCGTTCGTCACGGTGGCGGCCTTGGCCTCCCATACGCCGTCCAGCATCGAGGCTCCGAGGGACCACGCGTTCGTCTCGGGGTCGAAAATCTGGGTGTAGCTCGATCCGCCAGAGCCACCGAACACGTAGACCTTCCCGTCGAGCCCCATTGAGCCCGCTGCCCCTCTGGCCGCGTACTGCATGGGTGCCAGCGCACTCCAGTCACCAGTGTCGGGATCGTAGGCATAAGCAGTCGCAACAGGGGTGTATCCTATGTCAGCCACTCCGCCCATCACGTAAACAGTCCCGTTCGCCGCGCCCACAACGGCCGCTTGGGCAATCGTCGCCCCCATTGGCGTCTCCGAGGTCCATGAGAAGACCGACGAAGCGCTGGCGTTCGGCGCAGACGTCGAAACGGCGACTGCGATGAAAGCCAGGGTCAAGGCAAAGACGACCAGCCTAGCGGCCAATCTGTTATTCATTCTTATTCCCATCCTCAATCCCTTCTCGCAACCTTGGAACAGAGTCCAAGGCGCTGAGAAGACATTGACGAGCCCCATATAAATAGATAACAAACAGGCGAGCTAGTGGCCAAAACCCTTGCGACAAAGTTCCGAGCACTTTCGAATCGAGCCTAGGGAATGGGGCCTTTCTTCGAAAATCCTTCTGCCGCGGGCAACACACGTTTGATAGGATTTCCGAATGTTCTTATACCTCGGTAGTCTACACCGGGAACAGGGATCATCCGCGGGTCTGGACGCATTGATTTCAGGCACGCAGAAACGGGTGAGATCCGAGATCAGGGAAGAGATAGCATGATGATTCTGAAGATGAAGAAGGGGGACCTGTCGGCTTTCCTGGATGCCGCCAAGGAATGGGGCGAACTCTGGGGACCGACGAAGAAGGACGGCAGGGTCACCTACTCGAAGGTCGACGGCCTGTCGCAGATGGACCTCAAAGCCACGAGGACCATCATACCCCCGAAGAAGTTCCTGTACCCGCCCAGGTTCACGATGTTCGACTATGACCAGGACGGGTACGTTGACAGGCTGGGAGATGTGTCGAAGAAGGTGCTATTCGGGATACACCCCTGCGACATACATGGCATACTCATCATGGACCAGCTCTTCCTCGGTACATACCGGGATCCGTATTATGCCGAACGGAGGGACAAGACGCTCATAATCGGCCACAGCTGTATCCCAGACGACAAATGCATGTGCTTCGTGACCAACACCGAGTTCATCGCGGAGGGCTTCGATCTTTTCTTCACGGACATGAAGATGTTCTACCTGGTATGGGTAGGGTCGACCAAGGGCCACGATCTCGTCCGCATGAGACCTGACCTATTCAACAGGAACCTGGACAGGAACGACATCCTCGGCTACACCGAGTACAGGAAGTGGCACAGCGCTCAGTCCAAGGCAAAGGTTGACTTCAACGGCATGCCCGACATCTTCGAGCTCGGGTACAACAGCCCGATCTGGGACAAGCTGGGAGAGAAGTGCTTGTCATGCGGTCAGTGCAGCATGGTCTGCCCGACCTGCAACTGCTACAATGTTGAGGATAAGGTGGACCTCGGAGCGCTCGCTGGGACCAGAGAGCGTTTCTGGGATACGTGCATGTTCAGGGAGTACTCGCTAGTCGCTGGGGGTCATAACTTCAGGGACAAGAGGGCGGACCGCCTGAGGCTCTGGTACACGCACAAGCTACAGGCGTTCATCGGGGAGTTCGGCAAACCGGCTTGCGTGGGCTGCGGAAGGTGCGTCGAGACCTGCCCTGTCGACATCAACGTAGTGACAGTATCCACCGCGCTCAAGGATCAGGAGTTGGTCAAGTGAAGAAGATGTGTGTCCAGCTCGATGAGAGGGAGATACAGGACAACCCGTTCCGTCCCGACCTGTGGCGGATCGTGAGGCACTATCCCTTGACGTCGGATGTCAATTTCTACCAAGCGAGACCTGTCGACAATGACGAAGCGCTCCGGCTCGACTACATACCCGGACAGTTCGTCATGATGTCGATCCCGGGAGAGGGAGAGGCGCCCTTCTGCATCAGCTCGACGCCCTCGAGACCAGGCTTGCTCGAGTTCTGCATAAGGAACATGGGAACGCTGACGAGCACCCTCTTCACAATCAAGGAGAATCAGACCGTGGGCATTCGAGGACCCTACGGCAACGGCTTCCCGATAGACAAGATGGAGGGAAAGGACATCCTCATCGTCGCGGGCGGCATGGGATCCGCACCCCTTAGGTCGCTGCTCCTTTACGTCCTGGACAACAGGGACAGGTTCGGCCGGCTGATCTATCTCCACGGTGCGAAGAATGAGGGGGAGATGCTGTTCAAGGAGGAGTTCATCCAGCTGAAGCAGAGGGACGATGTTGAGATGCTCATGTCGGTCGACAAGGACGAAACGGGCACTTGGCCGTACAAGGTCGGTCTCGTGACGACGTTGTTCAAGGATCTGGGCAAGATCGACCCGAACAACACCTATGCGGCAGTGTGCGGCCCACCGGTCATGTACAAGTTCGTGATGCAGGAGCTGGTCAAGCTCGGGATACCGAAGCACCAGATACTGATGACCCTCGAGAGGAGGATGAAGTGCGGCGTCGGCAAGTGCGGCCATTGCGCGGTGGAGTACCTGTACACATGCATAGACGGTCCCGTCTTCTCGTGGTGGGACGTGCTCCGGATGAAGGAGCTCATAGGGAGGGGTGCGAGTGACAAAACAATTGCCTAAGGTGGGCATCTACGGATTCACAGGCTGCGCGGGCGACCAATTGATGATCCTCAATTGCGAGGACCAACTGGTGGACCTGCTCGGCGCGGTCGACATGCGCTCGTTCGTCATGGCAAAGAGCGACAACACCGAGGGCCAGCTGGACATCGCGTTCATCGAGGGGTCGATCTCGACCGATGCGCAGGTCAAGCGGATAAAGGAGATCAGGGAACGCTCGAAGGTCCTGATCACCATCGGCACATGCGCATGCAACGGCGGCCCACAGGCGATGAAGCTCGAGGAGGGCGGGTACGACGAGCGGTTCAAGATGGTCTACGGGGACGCCAAGATCACGATATCCAAGGCTTTCGAGGCTCAGCCCGTCGACGCGTTCGTCAAGGTGGACATGTACATCCCAGGGTGCCCGATCGACAAGGGCGAGTTCCTTGGCGCGGTCACAAAGCTGGTCGCGGGGAGACACCCGTACCAGTACAAGTTCCCCGTATGCATGGAGTGCAGGTGGAAGGAGAACCCTTGCATACTATACGCTGGCAGGTTCTGCGGCGGCCCTCTCACGAAGGCCGGTTGCGGCGCGGTCTGCCCATCTCACAACCTCCCATGCGTGGGCTGCTGGGGGCCAACCGACGACTTGAACATAAGTTCGGAGTACGAGCTGCTCAAGGAGAAGGGGTACAAGCCAGATGACATCCTGAGCAAGATCAAGAAGTTCGGAGGAGCCAACGTCGCCAAGCTCGTGAAGGAAATCGAGAAGAAGGGGGCGAAGACATGAGGGAGCTCAATGTGGAAGCCCTGGCTAGAGTGGAAGGCGATGGCGGCATCACGGTCACCCTCGAGGGCAAGAAGGTCAAGAGCGTCACGCTGGATGTGCACGAAGGGCCGAGGCTCATAGAGCAGCTCGTGAGGGGCATGACCCCGGCAGACGACCTGAACGTGATCCCGAGGATATGCGCCATATGCACGCTGTCCCACAGGTACGCGGCCATCAGGGGCCTCGAGAAGGCGCTCGGGGTGGTACCGCCGGAAAAGGCCCAGCTGACCCGGGATCTCATGATGCTCGGGGAGAACGTCGAGAGCAACTCGCTGCACACTTTCATGCTCGCCCTGCCCGACTTCCTCGGATATCCGTCTGCGATAGCCATGCTGGCCGACTACGGCGAGGACGTGAAGCGTGCACTGAGGCTCAAGAAGTTCGGCAATCACATTATGGCCGTGACGAGCGGAAGGATTGTCCACGGCGAGAACCCCATCATCGGCGGATTTGGCAAGTACCCGACCAAGAAGGCCCTGGACGAGATCAAGGCGAAGTCGAAGGAGCTCATCCCGGATGCCATCAGGGACGTCGAGCTGTTCGCATCGTTGAAGTACCCGACCTACTCAGAGGCCGAGATGGTCTTCATGTCCGTGAACGCCCCGAACAAGCAGTACGGCTTCGCGGGAGACACCATCCTCATCTCGAACGGAAAGGAGACTAGTGCTGAGGACTACAAGACGCTCACGAACGAGAGGGTCGTGACCCACTCATTCGCGAAGAGGTCCTTGTTCCAGGACAAGCCGTTCACGGTCGGCGCGAACGCGAGGATGGTCAACATGGCCAGGCGCCTGGATGGTCAAGCGGCGGACCTGTTCGAGAAATACTACGACGAGACCTGGCTCAGGAACCCGCTCAAGAACAATCTCGCCCAGGCGATCGAGATGCTGTGGTCTCTTGAGCACATTCCGGAAGCGTGCCGCCATGCCGCGTCGCTTGATGACCCGCCGATCGCCAAACCGACGAGGGAGAACGGCTCCGGGACGGGAGCGGTCGAAGCTCCGAGAGGCACACTCTACCATCATTACGAGATCAAGAACGGCGTGATAGACGTCGCGGACATCATCACGCCCACGGCCCAGAACCTCGACGACATAGAGCGGCACATGAAGCTCTGTGCCGAGAACATGCTTGCCGAGGACAAGAAGGACGAGGAGGTCCGGCTCGGGTTGGAGATGGTGGCGAGGGCGTACGACCCATGCATAAGCTGCGCGACGCACCTGGTGACGCTGAAGAGGATCTGAGGCGACAGATCGAGGACTTGGCCGGCGATGGCCGGCTCTACGTCCTCGGGCTGGGCAACACCGACAGGGCTGACGACGGTGCAGGGATACTCGTCGCGCTCGCGCTGAAGAAACGCTTTCCATCGTTCTCCTATTCTGAACATGACGGAGTCGAGGGCACGGTGCTCGACATATCCGAGAAGGAAGAAGATGCGACCGTGCTTTTCGTAGATGCATCGAACATGGGACTCGAACCCGGGTCGATCAAGTTCATCCCAAAGGACGAGATCAAGGAGACGGAGATCACGACCCACAGGGTCGCGGTCGCTCTGATGGCCTCGATCCTGGAGAAATCCGGGAAGAAGGCCGCGGTAATTGGCATTCAGCCTGAGACCATCGAGTTCAGGGGAAGAGTGTCGAAGCCCGTTCGGGCATCCGTCCAGAAGGTCGTCGATGCGCTCTTGAGACTCATGATGAGAATCGACCGTTGATCTTCCAGTCGGTTCTGGGTTCTGTGCACATCCCGCATTTGATTTCGACAACTACATGCGACACCCGATGACAGTGCAGAACCATCCTCGGCAAACCTTTATGTTGGGCGACCACCTTCTGCAAATCCCGTGAGACAAGAATGAAAGTTATTGTGGTCTCCGGTGGAGTTTTGTCGGGGCTTGGAAAGGGCATCACCGCTTCATCCATCGGACGGGTCCTGAAGGCCAGGGGACTGAAAGTAACCGCCATGAAGATCGACCCCTACTTGAATTTCGATGCGGGAACATTGAACCCGTTCGAGCACGGAGAGGTGTTCGTGCTGGATGACGGTTGTGAGGCAGACCTGGACCTCGGAAACTACGAACGGTTCCTGGACACCAACCTCACGAGCGACCATGTCGTGACGACGGGGAAGGTCTATGGAAGCGTGATAGAGAAGGAGAGGCAGGGGAACTTCCTAGGCAAGACCGTCCAGATCATACCTCACATAACGAACGAGATCAAGTCCATGATCTCGAACGTGGGTATCAAGACAGGCTCCGAAGTCACGATCGTCGAGCTCGGCGGCACCGTTGGGGACATCGAGTCCGCCCCGTTCCTGGAGGCAATGAGGCAGATGCACAGCGAGCTCGGCCACGAGAACGTCATTTTCGTTCACACCACCCTCGTCCCGATCCTGGGCACGCTCCAAGAGCAGAAGACGAAACCGACCCAGCACTCGGTGAGGGAGCTCAGGGCGATAGGGATACAGCCCGATGCGATCGTGGCGAGATGCGAAAGGCCTCTCGAAGAAGGTGCAAGGAAGAAGATCGCATTGTTCTGCGATGTCCCTCTGGAGGCCGTGATCAGTGCTCCGGATGCGAAGTCCATCTACCAGGTCCCGGTCTTCCTGGAGGAGCAGGGACTCACCGACTATCTCCTTGCCAAGATGAACCTCAAGAAGGAGCCAGATGGACTGGCCGAGTGGCGGAAGTTCCTCGCGAAGGTCATGAACCCGAAGCACGAGGTGAAGATCCTCCTTGTTGGCAAGTACATGGACCAGCGCGATTCATACATGAGCCATTACGAGGCGTTCACCCACGCGGGGGCGGAGCTGGATACTCGGATCAAGTTCCTCCGGATAGAGGCGGAGGACATCGAGAAGGGAGACCGAGGATCGGTCTTGGAAGAAGCGGACGGCGTCCTCATTCCGGGGGGCTTCGGGTCGAGAGGCACCGAGGGCAAGATCCAGGCGATAAAGTATGCGAGGGAGAACAAGGTTCCATTCCTCGGCGTATGCCTGGGATTCCAGCTGGCGAGCGTCGAGTTCTCCAGGAATGTGCTCGGGATGCACGATGCGAACAGCACCGAGTTCGATCCTCACACGTCCCACCCGGTCGTCGACATCCTGCCCGAGCAGAAACAGGTGACGAAGAAGGGCGCGACAATGAGACTGGGCGCCCAGCAAATCATGGTCGAGGCGGGTTCACGCGCGGCGAAGCTGTACGGCGCCACCGAGATCAGCGAGAGGCACAGGCACAGGTACGAGATCAACCCGCACTACATCGACCGGATCCAGGAGAAAGGGCTCAAGTTCACGGGGAAATCCCCAGATGGCAAGAGGATGGAGATAGCCGAGCTCGAAGGGCATCCGTTCTTCATCGGCTCACAGTTCCACCCTGAGTTCAAGTCCAGGCCTCAGAGGCCGGGACCGCTGCATTATGGGCTCGTGAAGGCGGCGCTGGAATACTCGCACAGAAGAAAGAAGTGAGCTAAGCCGCAGGTGTCTCAGCGGACTTGGTCTCCTCGAGCGACCCCGTCGAGGGCGAAGGTGGCTTGCACTTGGGCAGCATGATCTTGAACACAGTCCCCTTGGAGGCATCTCCCTTGACCCTGTCCTCCACCCATATGCGTCCGCCGAACTTCTTCACAATCGCGCTCACGATGGAAAGACCGAGTCCAAAGCCTTTGACACCCGTCACACCAGTGGCGAACCTCTCAAAGACGACGCTCTTCCTGTCGTCCGGGATACCCCTTCCGCGGTCCACCACCGAGATCAGCCACGAATCGCCCTGGGGAGATGCCTCGTCTTCGATGTTCACGTCCACCCTGACGCGCGTCGAGGTGTCGAACTTGACCGCGTTCGAGATCACGTTGAGGAAGACCTCGTTCAGGTACTCATTGGCCATGACGTAGTGTGTGCCCGGCGCGAGTGTGGAAACGACTGTGACCTTGCGATCGACAACGGTCTTCGTGACGTCGTCTACCGCGTCCGCGACCGCCTTCTGAAGATCCGAGGGAACGAAGCCCGAGTCCGACATGGTCCTCACCTTCGCGAGCTTCCTTATGTTGTCTATCAGGCGAGCGTTGTTCCTGACCTGGACAAGGGCGCGCTCAGCGTACTTGCTCTGATTGTCGTCGAGATGCTTGTCCTGCAGGAGCAGCTCGACGTACCCCATGATCCCTTGGTTGAAGTTGTTGATGTCGTGCGTCATCAGGTCATTCAGCAGTGCGATCTCGTTCGCTGCCATGACCTGCCCCTCGAACACTTTGAAGTTCTCGACCGCTATGGAGGCGATCCCCGCGAGGATCTCAATGACCTCTAGCTGGTCCGCGGACGGTATCTTCTGGTCATTGGGTTCGTCGACTAGGAGGAAGCCCGTCAGCCTGCCACTCCTATCCTTCATCGCCGCCATGAGCTTGTCGCGCTCATGCCAAGCGTCCGGTGCGGCACGGGGTCTGTCCGCCAGTTCAGGATGAGCAAGGAACGAGAAACTCTCCACGCCGTATGGCTGGTCCTCGTACTTCACTAGGTATGTCGTGGAACCGATCTTGAAATCGTCATCCAGATCCGCAAGCACGCCCGGCGCGGGTCTCTCGTTGCCCTTCTCGACCCAGGTCGGGTACCCCGTCTTCGCTCTGAGTACGAAGGAATCGCTTTCGAGGTCCAGAAGCCTTATCGAGGCCCTCCTGAATCCAAACGATTGGACGACCGCGTCGGTGATGCGTTGAAGGAGGATGTCAAGATCGTCCATGTACATCACGGATGTCGTCAGGTCCAACACCTTCGCCATTTGCTCGACCTTTCTCCGGCTGTCCCGCAGAAGTGACTCCCTCACGCTGTAGAGCTCTGCGTTCTCGACCGCCACTGATGCCTGGCTTGCGAAGAGTTGAGCGATCTCGAACTCTGCGTCAGTGAATCGGTTCTCTCCATCTCTGTAGAGCGTCAGCACCCCAATCACGTGGTCCTTCCCCGTCAGTGGGATTACAGCCAAAGCTTCTTTCACCTCTGGCGTCCCCTTGACATGGGCGACCCTGGGGTCCAGTGTCGTGTCGTTCACCAGCTCCGCCTTTCCAGTCCTGGCAACGTACCCAGTGACCCCGACATCGGTCGAGAATGTTTCACCCATGATCTCAGCCACATAGGGTCCGCGAGCAAGCACCGGCCGCACAATCGAATTCTCGTGATCGATCTTGTAGAACGTGAGACCATCGTACCAGACGACATCGCGAAGCTTCTCGGCAACGGCCTCGTAGATGCTGCTCGAATCGATTTGTCTCTGCATCGCGAGCGCGGTCTCCAACAATGCGAGCTGGGAGTGTACCCGCTGGTTCAGGGATGAGAGCAGGTTCGCATTTTCCAGCGCGATGGCCGCGTGGTCGGCAAGGGACGAGAGAAACAACGCATCGCTCTTTGTGAAGGGTTTTCCGCCGAGTTTGTTGTAGACATTGATGACGCCGATCCCTCTGCCTTCGACAACGAGGGGAGCCGTTATCATCGACCTGATATCGAACATCTCTGCCCAGCTCTCCTGACCATCGGGGTCGGCCAGATAGTCATTGACCACCTCGGCCTTCAGGTATCGAAGCGACCTTCCTGAAATCCCCATCTTCGTGCTGAAGGTCCGCCCGAGGATCTTGTCCTTGTCTATTCGATAGGGAGCCACATAGCGGAGACTCTCAGTGCCTGGTTCGATCAAGCCCACCATCGATTTCTCCGCCTTCAGAAGGTTGGCCGCATCTCGTGCAACTTGATCCAGAACGACTGCGGGCTCCAGACGATAGGAGATCTGCTTGCTTATCCTGTCCAGAACGGAGAGCGCCGCCTCGCGTTCCTTGGATTCGGTGTAGATCCTGGCGTTCGTGAGCGCCGTGGCGAGCATGTCCGCAATCATCTCGATGACGCTCACATCGTTCCTGGTGAACGCATCCTTTATGTCACTCTGAATGTCCAGCACACCTAGGATCTCCCCTCTGAACATGACGGGTGCTGACAGTTCGGACTTCGTACCTATCAGGTCCCTTCGAACGTACCTGGGGTCGGATTCCACATCCGCGCTGACCAGCGTCTCACCGAAGTAGGCGGCATGCCCGATGATGCCCTCTTTGAGCTTTATCCTAAGGTCCTTGGGAACGGCGTCCATGTGCCATCCGTATCCCGCCTTGAAGTAGAGATCGCCTCGTTCCTTGTCCATCATGATCATGGCCACGTGCTTGTACCCGAACCCCTGAGCGATAGACTTGACCAACTCGGTCATCAGCTCATCGAGGTCGAGCAATGAGGTGACCACCCTGCCGATCTTGTTGATGGTGGTGAGCTGGCTGACCCTCCGGGCGAGCTCCACCGTTCGAGCCTCCATCTTCGATTCGAGCTCGCTAGTGTACTTCTCGTACTCCACCTTCTCGGTCTTCAGTCGCGTTATGTCGTGCAAGATGCCGACCGAACCCAGCAACCTGCCTTTCTCGCTCTTGACTGGCAACGCCTCGACCTGCGCATAATAGCGCGTGCCGTCCTTCCTGAGCCCGGTCATCTCCCCTTGCCATCCGTGCGTCTGGGCTGCCTTCATTATCGTCGGCATTGTTCCTGGCGAGTTGGTGGTGTCCGTCATGCTTAGTCCGGCGACTTGCTTCTCATCGTAGCCGGTCAGCTGAACGTATGCCTTGTTGACATAGATGAGACGCCCTTCGAGGTCCGCAACGCACACGGCTTCCGACATCTGGTCGAACGAAGCTGTCATGATCCCGAGTCGGTCCTCAGCCTCCACTCTCTGCGTCACGTCGTGGGAGACGCACACGAAGAAGTCCCTCTTGGTCTCCTTGTCGACCAGATTCGTCACTACCAAATCGACCGTTCGCCCGCTGGCCGTCTGGACGCGCCTAACGTTAGGCCCTTTTCCGAAATCCCAGCCAATTCTGGTTGGACAAGAGGGGCAGGCTCCCTCGACCTTCCCGCAGCCAAGGACTTCAAAACATTTCTTGCCCGTGATGTCTCCCAGAGTCGATCTCATCCTTGAGTTCACGAATTCGATCGTGCCGTCCTTTCCCACCACCACGACGCCGTCCGCAAGCGAGTCGAATACAGCGAACCTGCTGGGTCTGGACTCTCCGGCCTCGACCGGTTCTAAATCATTCAAGGGATTGTTCGAACTAGGCGGTGTCAACATGCCCGGGAAATCCCCGCTGGGCGTGAGATGGGTCTGCCTTGTCCATAAATGTTTCGAGAGACATATCGGGAGATGGTCCTGGAATGGCCCTGAACCTATCGTGAGCCACAGCGCTCGCATGAAGAAGTGCGCTCCAATACCTTTAACTATGCCATGCACGATGAAACCACGATGGCCACGAAGGTGAGCTTCGACTACGAGACTCTTCTTGAGAGAGCGAAGAAGAAGCTTCCACAGACGCTCGAGTCGCACGACAGGTTCCAAGTCCCCGAGCCGGACGTGATGATCGAGGGAAAGACGACGGTCCTCAGGAATTTCGGGGACATCGTCGACACGCTGAGGCGGGAGCCCGACCATCTTCTGGGATACCTTCTCAGGGAGCTTGGGACCGCGGGTGCGCTCGAAGGAAGACGAGTGGTCTTCAAGGGCAAGGTCGCCACCGCAGCCATAGCTGACAGGATAGAGGACTACGTCGACGAGTACGTCCTATGCTCCGAGTGCAACAGACCAGACACGAAGATAGCCAAGGAGGGTCGGATCCTCATCCTGGTCTGCGAGACTTGCGGCGCTCATCGCCCTGTCCATGTAAGGAAGCAAGTCAAGGCGGAGAAGGCCAGGGAGATAGAGGCTGGCCAGGTTTATGACCTGATGATCGAGGATGTCGGGAAGAAGGGCGACGGCATCGCTCGGAAGGGAGAGTTCATTATCTATATCCCTGGGACGGCAAAAGGTTCCCAGGTAAGAGTCATGATCGAGAAAGTCTCCGGGACAGTCGCGTTCGGGAAGAGGGAGAGCTGAGCGGGCTCAAGGCACAACCAATCTTCCAGTGCACGATATCCGCGACGATCCGCCGACCTCGACCCTTCTTATCGTTGACCCTTTCTTCTCCACGCGCACCGCTATCTTCGACGGACGCCCGATCCAATGGCCTTGCTCCACAACTATGTCCTCGAACTCTTCCCGAGGAATGAAATCGTTCTCCACGAGGTACGCCCCCAATGCCCCCGCGGCCATTCCGGATGCGGGATCCTCGAATATCACATTCGATGGAAGAAAACATCTCGCATGGATTGTTGAGCCCTGGTCGAGGACGCTCCACGAGTAGACCTCTATCCCGGCGATGTCGAGCTCGCGCGAAAGGGCGCTGAGCTCGTCGTGCCTGGGTTCAAGCTTACCCATGATGTCGATCGACCTCACGGGGACCAGAAGGTACGGGACGCCCGTGGAGGTTCTGCTGAGCGGGAACTCGTCGTGGAACAGCGCGTCCACGCCCACGCCGAGTGCACTGGCGACTTCCTTTTCGTCCCCTTCTCGGGCGAACATCGGCCTCCTCTGAGTCATCCAGACACGTTCGAGAACCTCGGCTTTCTTCTCGACAGAAAACGGGAGGACGCCCACCTGCGATTCCATCCTGCGCTTTCCGCCCGGCGAGGAGCCAAACGCCCCCCTGTCAGCGAGACACCATAGTGCACCTATCGTGCCATGGCCCGAGAGCGGCTCCTCAGATGTGGGCGAGAAGAACCTGAGCCTCACATCGGCCTTCTTGGACCTCAGGACGAACGACGTGACTGGTGAGCCGACCTCGAATGCGATCCTCTGCATCTGCATCTCGTCGAGACCATCGGCATCGAACACGACTCCCGCTGGGTTGCCGGAATAGGCCTCCTGCGTGAACACGTCCACCTTGACGAAATCTAGTTCAGCCACGGCGGTGACACCGGTCTCAGGCTATTTGGAGGTTTTCCGTGAACCGCCGCTGCACAAAGTATTTCTAAACCCGTTCGTCTAGCTGGGCCGATGAAAGGGACGGTCAGGACCACTATCATCATGGCCTTGATTTTCTTGGTGGCCCAGCTAGGAGCCCTCGTGATGGTCTCTTCGATCCTGAGCACGGCGGACCGCGCTTTCTCCAATCCGAACGACCCGCTGATCCCGATCTATTACATAGGCGCGATAATCCTGTTCACCTTCGCCGTGCTGTACATCATAAAGAAGAAGCGCGAGGACATCGTCAAGTTCATCTTCATCGGGGCGGTGGCGTTCACCATCTTCTATGTCCTGTTCGCAATCGCGACCAAACTGACCTCGAACATCGTGGGCCTTATCGTTCCCCTCGTAATCACAGGCGCGCTGACGTACTACTTGATAAAGAAACCAGAATGGTACGTGGTCGATGCGTCCGGCGTTCTCATGGCTATAGGCGTAATCGGCATCTTTGGCATCTCGCTCAACATCCTGCCCGTGTTGATCTTGCTCATCGCGCTCGCGATATATGACGCTGTCTCGGTCTACGGCACGAAGCACATGGTGGCCTTGGCTGATGGGGTCACCGGGATGAGGCTGCCGATCCTCCTCGTGATACCAAAGAAACGCGGATACTCATATCTCAAGCAGGGGTCGCTGGTCAAGGAGCTGGAGGAAGGGGAGGAACGAGAGGCGATGTTCATGGGCCTCGGTGACATCATCATCCCCGGAGTGCTCATAGCATCCTCGTATAGCTTCCTCGCCGTATCAGGAAGCGGCCCATTCCACATAGGAGGCATCGACGCCAATCTACTGGTGTCACTCGGTACGCTCCTGGGAGCCATGCTGGGTTTCGCGGCCCTTATGACGTTCGTGATGAAGGGACGGCCCCAGGCCGGACTCCCACTCCTCAACGGTGGCGCCATCATCGGCTTCCTCATCTTCTACGCGCTCGTCTACGGCAACTTGAATTTCGTGACTTGGTGATTTCCTGAGAGAGCTTAACCTGCTTGTCTGCTCCGACCTGCACGGCTCAAGCCAAGCCCTCGACATGCTCGCGCAGGTCGCATCGTCCGACTCGTATGACGCGATGATCGTGTGTGGGGATTTCACCACCTTCGGCACGACCGAGTTCACTGAGAAGCTCCTGAAGAGATTCAAGCTCCGGATCTTCGGTGTCCCCGGCAACTGTGATGTCCCAGAGACCGTCTCCGTCCTCGAGGCGGCGAATGCGAGCATCCACAATGTCCGGGAGGAATTCATGGGCAGGCAGTTCTTCGGGTCCGGAGGCGCACTGCCCGGGGGCGGGACGCCGTTCGAGATCGAGGACGACATCCTGGAGAGGTCTCTCAGGTCGGTGGCGGTCAGAGATGGCATCATGATCACGCACTGTCCTGCATACGGAATGAACGACCTCACCAAGAGCGGGCGGCACCTGGGCTCCAAGGGGATACTTCGAGTCGCCAACGAATTCAAGCCCATCCTTGCCGCGTCCGGCCACGTGCACGAAGCTCGTGGCAAGACAGTCTCGAAGGACACCGTGTTCGTGAACCCCGGAACAGCCAGGCACGGCTCTTATGCCAGCGTGCGCGTGGGTGAGAGCGTGGATGTGAAGTTCCACGAGGTCAAGCTCCAGCGCTCGGGCATCCCATAATGTTTTAATAGACCTCCCACTTTCACTTGGCCGAGAGGTTACAGATGGCCATTTGGCAAGGCAGACCCAAGAGGAAGCCATCAGGCGGAAGGCTGAGGCTCGCCCGAAAGAAGAGAAGGTTCGAGGTCGGGAGAGAGAAGCAGTTCACACGCTTGGGTCCTCAGAAAGTCAAGCTCTACCGGGTCAAGGGAAAGGCCCAGAAGGCGCGCCTCTTGATGGCCAACACCGCCAACGTGGTGGACCCGAAGACGAAGAAGATCAAGAGGGTGAAGATCCTCACCGTCAAGACGAACCCATCAAACCCCAACTACGTTCAGAGGAACATCATGACCAAGGGCGCGACGATCATGACGGAGCTGGGGGAAGCCGTGATAACCTCCAGGACCGGCCAGGACGGCATAGTCAACGCTATCCTGATCCAATCCGCAGCGCCTGCTCCAGTCATCTAGGCGAGCTCTTTTCTGACAGCGGAACTCACCGACAAGGTTAGATAGCGGCGCCGTGTTCGCAAATTGGAGGTCCTGAGATGGCCGTCGACCCTGAGAAAGCCGTCGTGCTCTATCCCGCATACTTCGAGCTCAAGATCAGCAGGGGTGAGGGGCGAATGGTCGCCAAGAAGAACGCCATCGAGGGTCCAAGCGCTCAGATGATATACGAAGCGGTCAAGTCGCTGGGGCTCGACTGCATCCTCGAGCTCGAGAAGTCCTATCCCAGGTTCTGGTACAAGTCGAATGGGAGGGTGCTCGTAGAGCCCAAGCTGAAGAAGCTGGACTTGATGCAGAAGGTGGCTCTCAAGCTGAAGACCATGCCCAAACCGAAGCCTGAGTGAATCATCTGTCCTGAGGCGTTTCCACTTCCTCGACGAGTTTCTTGCCCGCGGAGACGCTGTCCAACGAGTGTATGACTGCTCCGCAATCGGAGATCGTCTCCTCGAC
>Ga0315281_10006651_pt1 | contig 16406 bp, 14 predicted proteins | sample YL17G07_0_MG_FD_204540 | JGI IMG/M metagenome (GOLD analysis project Ga0315281, IMG submission 204540) | Sediment microbial communities from Yellowstone Lake, YNP, Wyoming, USA - YL17G07_0 | ecosystem: Environmental > Aquatic > Freshwater > Lake > Sediment | place: USA: Wyoming | collected... | reverse complement strand
CCGTCATAACGACTGAGCCGAGCAGGATGCCCGCGCCGAAGCATCCCCACGTGATCCCGACGAACTTGTCCGATTCCTTGAGAACGTCCTGCACCATCAGGACGTTTGTCACGGCAAACGGCCCCAGCAGGAAGATGCCGGGCACGGTGCCGAGACAGAGGAGCCCAAGGATGGCCCGTTCCGTGCGGATGTAACGGATGCCATCGACGAGGTCTCCGCGGACGTTCTTTCCCGTGGGAATCGGCACGTCTGTGGCGATGCGCGAAAAGAAGAATGCCGCCAGCGAGAGCATCACCACTTCCGTGCCGAAGGCGAACGTAAGGCCAGGGCCGTCCGCGAGTACTCCCCCGAGGGTTGGCCCGCCGAACTGGAGCGTGGCCATGAAGGCCATCGTCCCCATGATCACGGCATTCTGAAGCTGGGTGTGACTGACCATTTGCGGGATCATGCTCTGGCGCGCCGGGTTAGTGAACGCACCCGCCGACCCTACGACCGCCGCGAGGAAGAACACCGGGAGGATCACCCGGACGTCGGCACTTGAGAGGACCACGTAGGTCGTCGAAACGAGCGCCGCCACCGCGTAGGTGCGGACGAGGATGCGGCGGCGTTCTACCCGGTCCGCTACCACCCCGCCGATGAGCGCGAAAAACGCCCCCGGCAGTGTCTGGCAAATGAGCGCCGCGGCGATGGCAATCGCGCGGTGGTCGCTGGAAACCCGGTCGCGAATGAAGAGCGGGACGGTGACCGCCTGGATGCCGACGCCCGTCCCGGCCACGATCGAAGCCATCCACCACTTGCGAAAGTTCGCGTTGGTGAAGGGGTTGCGCGAGCCTTCACCCGCAACCACCGATGGCGCGACCACGATGGCGGGCAGGGCTTCTTCGGTCACCGGCCCGAGTCTACACGGGCGCCGAGTGAGTTGCGAGCTAGGACGCTCCCCCGCTAGAAGACCTCAGGGCACCACGGCGCCGGGTCCCACCCCATCAACGTATCCGCGCGCCGCACAGCGCCGTCATCACCTTCGACCCGGCCCGCCCGGTACAGGCTGGCAAGGCGCGTGCCTCCCAGGAACACGGCTGCCAGCTCAACTGCCGAAAGCGAGATGTCGGCCGTTGCGGTGGTGCGTTCGCAGGTAGCGCCACCGGGGCTGGCGTCGAGCATGTAACGCCCCGCGTTCCAATCGCAGAACGGGTCCGAGAGTTCGAACACCACCCGCCCTTCGGAGCGGTAGCGCCGCCCTTCAAGCGCCCCCGGCACGTCCATGATCCGCACCCAGAGGGTGTCCTGTGTCCGCCTCACGAACCGGCGCGGGTCTTCGAGCATGTGCACGAGCGGTTCATCCACGGGCCGCCAGAGGCCGCTGATCGTCGCCACCAGGTCAACCCCGAACACGAACTCCCATAGGGCCGAATACGCGGCAGGTGTCTCCGAGACCAACTCGACTACGCGAAGCTCAGTCGTCGCGGATCCCTCCGCGTCGTTCCGGTTCAGCCGGTAAATCACGTAGCCGAGGACGTGATCCCCCTCTTCGTACTGCACCATGAACCGCTTCGACCACCCGGCAGGTTGCTCCTCCGGCTCACGTAGCGTCCGTTCCTCCCACCACGAAGGTGCCCTGCTGAGCCACCCCGGCTGATGCAATCTGACGCGGTCGTACACCGCCGGCCAGGCTGTCAATGCTTCATCGCGCGTCACGAAGCGAGTTCGCCCGCTGCTCGCGACGCGATGCCGCAGCCGGGTTCGAGTACGGTCAATGTGAAACTCGACTCCCTCGGCGGCGCACCCGTAGCCGAAGCGGCTGTAGATCGGCGACTCCGATGCCCACAGCGCCGCCAGCGGTTCCCCGCGTTCGCGAACCTGGTCCAACTGCTGGCGCATCATCGACGTGAGGACACCCTGCCGCCGGTGCGTCGGCCGCACTGAGACCCACGTCACCCCGGCAGTGGGGAGCGTCCCGCCCGGCACGGTCAGGTCGTCGAACGACGAGATCCCGGCGGTCCCCACCACCTGCGATCCTTCCCACGCCGACGTTGTCCGGTCGAACTGCATCGACCGCCCGAAGGTTTCGGCAACCATGTCCGCGTCCGAGGCGTCCCAGCCGAAGCTCGATGCGTTCGACCTGAGGAAAGCCGGGAGTTCATCCCGGGTGATAGGTCGGACCTCGATGCTCATCGGCTTCCTCGCGTATCGCTCGGGCGGATGGTACAGGACGCCTCTTCCGCGCGACCGCCCTCTTCACGACATGACGCGTCGCTGCTAGTATCCGCCGGCTATGCGGGGAGCGGTGCTCGTAGCGCTCTTTGCCACGGGTGTGGCGCTCCTCACGCTGTCCGCGATCCTGCCCGAAGCGTCCGCCACCCAGCTTCTCACCGACCCCGGCTTCGAAACCGGCACGAGCGACTGGATCGTCACCGGGTCGACGCCGACCGTGGTCGCCAGCCCGTCGGTCGCCGGGAATGCCCTCAAGCTCACCAGCACCGGGGCCATCGCGCGGCTCACGAAAGTGATCGCGGTGCAGGCAGGCGGCGCATACGCCGTTTCGCTCTTCGCAGCACGCGGTAGCACCGCCGTCAACGCCACCCTCTCCCTCACCCCCCACGATGCAGCGGGAGTGGCGACATCACCCCCGGCACTTTCCACGCTTGTCCTCTCGACCAGCTTCCAGCAGTTGTCGGTCACGCTGGTGGCGCCGGCCAATTCGGTTGACCTGTTGATCGAATTCAAAGTCACACCCTCAGGTGGCGCCGCCTTCACCGCCTTCGCCGACTCCGCCTCAGTGGACGAACAACTTCCTCCCCCAACAGCGACGCCTACGGCCACCCCGACCGCCACAGCCACTCCTACGCAGACGCCAGCGCCGGCGCCCAACAGCACGGCCGCCCCCGGCGCGACAGCAACAGCCACCACTCCGCCCACGGCCACGCCAACGCCCACCTCCGCGCCCCCAGGTGTCCCGTTCTCGACGCCCACGCCCACACCAACCGTGACGCCCGCACCGACACAGGCCGCAGCTGGCCCGGCGTTCGAATCAACGCCCACGCCGGGCCCATCGCCCACCCCCGTGCTACCGCGCACCGCGACACCAACACGCACGCCGAGCCCGCTCCCGACCGCCAGCCCGACGCACTCACCCAGCCCCACGCGGACGGCGTCGCCCACTCGCACCCCAACCCCTCGCGCGACCCCCACCCCAACCGCGACGCCGCTGGCGATGCTGGACGACGGCCTCGCCGGTCTGAGCCAGAACGGCGGCTTCGAACAGGTACACGACGGCGAACCGCTTGGCTGGAGCAAGTTCGGCGGCGAGATGTTCGCCAGCGACCAGCCGCTGCACGGGCGGTGGGCCGCCGGTTTGCGGTCGGCGGGCGGCTCCACTAAGTGGATCTACCAGCTGATCACGGTCAAGCCGGGCGATTGGTACGCCGCGGGCGGCTTTGCGCGCATCGAAACCGGCAACGGGGAGGCGTTCCTGCGGCTGAGCTGGTACGCGAGCGCCGACGGCGATGGCGCCACCATCGACACCGCCGATAGCCCCGCCGCGACATCGGAGGAGTGGGCTGCGCTCTCCGTGCCGGCCGTGCAGGCGCCGCCCAACGCGGCATCGGTGCGCCTGCGCTTGATGCTGCGCGCCGGTGACGCAGCGACAGCCGCGTTCGACGATGTCGTACTGCGGGCAGCGACGGCCCCGCCGCCGGCAGCGGCGACGCCCATCGTCCCTCTGCGAGAGCCAGCGGCAGCCATCGCCCGTGGTGGGGTCGCCTCACCCATCCACACCCCCACCCTTTCCGTGACCGTCGCTTCTTTCGATCTGTCGGCCACGGTGCCGGCGCTGCGAATCAGCGAGATCCTGGCCAACCCGGAAGAAGCGGGCCGCGATAGCGCCTTCGAGTGGGTTGAACTGCTCAACACCACCGCCCTCCCACTCAACACAGCCGGTTGGAAGCTCGGCGACTCAAGCCAGCTCGACCCGCTGCCAGCAATGACCATCCCCGCTGGCGGATACGTGGTGGTCGCGGCCAAATCCGCCGCATTGCCGCCGGCCATTCTCGTCGTCCGTGTTGCGGATGGCGAAATCGGCGCTGGGCTCGGAAACAGCGGTGATGCCGTCCGGCTGGTGGCGCCTGATGGCACGCTCGCCGACGCTGTGTCCTACGGCGACAACGTCACCATTTTCGCGAACCCGCCGAAAGAGCCCGCGGAGGGCCAGACGCTCGGCATCCGCGACCCCGGCGCGGGGAGCGATTCCCGGAACTGGGCGGCGACGCTTCGCCCAACTCCCGGGGAGCCGAACGAATTCCCAGCCGCGACACCCACGGCGAAGAAAGGCGCGTCCGGGAGCGCTCCGCGCGGGACCCCTGGGCCCGCTTCTCTCGCCCCGCTCACCGTCGAACGCGGCGCCCGCGAAGCGAGTGTTGTACCTTCGATCCTGGTGGCGGTGGCCGCCGGCGCCGGCGCCCTCGCTTCGGTGCAACTCGGCGCCGCCTCACTCCCAAAGCTACGAAAGAAGCCCAGGCATGACCGTTGAACGGCTCCAGAAGATCCTCTCCAACGCCGGCGTTGCCTCGCGGCGCGTGGCAGAGGAGATGATCCTCAGCGGCCGCGTTGCAGTGAACGGAGAGGTGCAGACTACCCCAGGCGCCCGCGCCGACCTCGAAACCGACGAAGTCACGGTCGATGGCGTGCCGGTAATCCGCGAACGGTACCGATACTTTCTCCTCAACAAGCCGGCCGGCTTCATCACCACCGCCCGCGACGAAATGAACCGCGAAACGGTCATGGACCTGGTACCCATCGGCGACGTCCAGCTGCACCCCGTTGGCCGGCTGGATCGCGAGACCGAAGGGCTGCTCCTGCTCACGAACGACGGTCACCTGACCGGCCTCCTCACCCACCCGCGCTACGAAGTGGAGAAGGAGTACCTCGTCGGCCTTGACGGGCAACTGGGCCAGCGCGACCTCCAGCGGATGGTGCGTGGAATCGAGAGCGACGGTGACCGCCTTCGCGCTGCCGCCGTCCACCCCGCGCGCCCTCCCGCCGATGCGGAATCGGAAGAGATGCCGCCGGCCGCCATGTGGCTGCTGGTGACGCTCCGCGAAGGCCGGAACCGCGAGATCCGCCGGATGGTTGAAGCGCTCGGGCGCAAGACGGTGCTGCTCAGGCGGATCAGGCTCGGATCGCTCTTGTTGGGGAACCTCGGGTCGGGAGCCTTCCGCGAACTCACAGAAGACGAGGTAACCGCCCTCTACGGCGTAGCGAAACAGGCCGAATCACGGGCCGGCCAAGCAGCCACACCCTGAGATGGCCGTTCGAGGGCCATCGCATACGATGCGAGTATGCCTCTATCGACCGCGCTGGACCGCCTGCCCTCTTTGATCGCGATCGATGGGCCCGCCGCTTCCGGTAAGACGTCGGTCGGCCGGGCGCTGGTGCAGCACTTCGGTTACCGCTTCCTTGATACGGGCGTTACCTACCGTGCGGTGACCCTCGCGGCCCTCCGCGCCGGCATTTCGCCCGCCGACGAAGCGGCCTGCGCCGCGCTCGCGGGCCGGCTCGACATTCGCCTCGAACCCGATGGCACCCGCACCTCCCTCGGCGAAGAGGACGTTACGGAACTCATCCGCGGGCCTGAAGTCGAATCCAACGTCAGCTCGTATAGCGCGCTCCCGGCGGTCCGCGAGGTGATGGTGCGGCTCCAGCGCCGCTTCGCCGCCGAAGGGCACGCAGTCCTCGCCGGGCGGGATATCGGCACCGTGGTCCTGCCCGATGCACCGCTCAAGTTCTACCTCCAGGCTTCTGAGGCGGCGCGCGCCGAGCGCCGGAGCGCCCAGGCCACCAGCTGGGGACCGGCGCAGGCGACCGCCGAAGCCCGCCGCGATATCACCCTCCGTGACCGCAAGGACAGCAGCCGCGCGGTAAGCCCGCTACAGGCCGCGCCCGACGCCATCGTGATCGACACCACAGACCTCGCGCTCGAAGACCTCATCGCGCGGGTGATTGAAGCGGTCGAATGCGCCGCCGCCTGAGCTACGCCACCTTCGTGCCCGCCTTCTATTGGTGCTGCACCTACGCGCTGCGCGCCGTCCTCGTTGTCGTTGGCCGCTGGAAGGCGACCGGCCGGGAGCGGATCCCCGCCGAGGGCGCCCTCATCGTCGTCTCCAACCACTTGCACAATGCCGACCCACCGATCCTCGCCGCGGGCATCGCCCGCCGCCGCGTCCGGTTCATGGCTAAGGTCGAGTTGTTCAAGTACCCCTTCGGCGTCATCCCGCGCCTCTACGGCGCCTTCCCTGTCCGCCGCTTCGATGCGGACCTCGCGGCCATGCTCAACGCCGAACGCATCCTCAAACGCGGCGAGGTGCTGGGCATGTTCCCGGAGGGCACCCGCAGCCGCTCGGGTTTCCTCGGCAACCCTCACCCCGGCACAGCCGTCATCGCCCTCCGGTCAGGCGCCACCGTGTTGCCCTGCGCGATGATCGGCACCGAGCAGCTCCGTAACCCCCTCAACGTGCTCCGCAAACCCCGGATCAGCGTCGCCATCGGCACGCCAATCACCGTTGTCGCCACGCGCCGGCCCACGGAGGCGCAGGTGACCGAGCTTACCGAGCACATTTTCTCGGCCATCAAGGCGCTCTTACCGCCGAAATATCTCGCCACCTATACTGAATTGGGAGAGGCGGGAGCTACAGCCAATGGTGCAGATCCTCCGGGCGACTGAGATGGGCTTCTGCATGGGCGTGCGCCGCGCCGTCCAGATCATGGAAGAGGCCGCCACTCCCCAAAACCCGGTCTACAGCGTCGGCGAAATCGTCCACAACCCGCACGTCGTCGAAGGGCTGGAACGCGGCGGTGTCCGCCAGCTCCCCGGCCCGGATGATGTAGACGGCGATATCGGCGCTGCGACGGCCGCGCGGGTGAAGGACGGCCGCGTCGCCATCACCGCTCACGGGGTGGGCGAACGCGTGGTGCGCGAACTCCAGCAGAGCGGCCTCGAAGTTATCGATACGACCTGCCCGATCGTCACTCGCGCCCAGCGTTACGGCGCCAAGTTTGTGCGCGACGGCTGGCACATCCTCATTTTCGGTGACCCGGGCCACAAGGAAGTGCGCGGCATCATGGGCTGGACCTTCGACGAACGCGGCGAAGCGCACGCGACGATCGTCGAGAACCCCTCGCTCGATTCCCTGCGCCAGATGATGGACACCTTCCCCGGCGGCTTCCCCTCAAAAGTCGGCGTAATGGCCCAGACCACCCACAAGATGGAAGACTTCGCCCGCTTCGTTTCGAACCTCATGACCCTGCAGCGCGACCGCAACTTCGAACTGCACGTGGTCAACACCCTCTGCCACGCCACCACCGGCCAGCAGGAAGCCGCGGCGACCCTCGCCCGCAACGTCGATGTCATGGTCGTGGTGGGCGGCCGCAAAAGCGCGAACACTCGCCACCTGAAGGAAGTCTGCGAAGCGCAGGGCACCCCGGCGTACCACGTGGAGGGCCCGGAGGAGCTTGAGGCCGCCTGGTTCGCGGGCATCCAGCGGATCGGCCTCACCGCCGGCGCTTCCACCCCCGACTACTCCATCGACGAGGTTGAGTCGCGCCTCCGCGAACTCGTACCGGCATGAACAAAGAGCCCTCGCCGGGCCAGGTATCCGCCGTACGACCGGGCTCGCTGGCCGAAGAAGCCGGGATCGAAGCGGGCGACGCGGTCGTGTCGGTCGGCGGTCGGGTGCTCCGCGATGTCGTCGACTACCAGTTCTACCAGGCCGAGCCTGAAGTCGAAGTCCGCATCCGCAAGAGCAACGGGCTCGAAGACCTCGTCCTGTTCGAAAAGGGGATCGACGAAGACCTCGGCATCGAATTCGAGCGCGCCACCTGGGACGACGTGACCCTCTGCAACAACAACTGCTTCTTCTGCTTCCTCAAGGGGCTGCCGAAGGGCATGCGTAAGTCGCTCTATCTAAAGGACGACGACTACCGCCTGAGCTTCCTCCACGGCAACTTCGTCACCCTCACCAACCTCACCGAAGCTGACTGGGAGCGGCTGGAGGAACAGCGTCTCAGCCCGCTCAACGTCTCCGTCCACGCGACCGAACTCTCGCTGCGCCGTCAGATGCTGGGCAACGATTCCGCACCTGACATCATCGAATGCCTGCGGCGGCTCGGCTCGCTCGGGATCCGCGCTCACACCCAGATCGTCCTCTGTCCCGGCGTCAACGATGGCGCCCACCTGGAGCGCTCGGTCCGCGACCTTGCCGCCCTCTACCCCACTGTCCAGACCATCTCCGTAGTGCCCGTCGGGGCGAGTCCGAAGCTTGAAGATTGGTCGCTCAATCGTGACCACATCGAACTCGTGCGGCCCACGCCTGAGTACGCTCGCGCACTGGTCCGCCAGATCCGCCCGTGGCAGCGCGAGTTCACGGCGCGGCACGGCGCAACCATCGTCCAGTGCAGCGACGAGTACTACGTGACCTCGGGCGAGCCAATCCCTTCTGCCACCAGCTACGACGGCTTCCCCCAGTACGAAAACGGCATCGGCATGGTGCGCACGATGGTGGGGGACTGGGCGCGGACCCGCCGCCGCCTGGCGCAGACCGGGAAGTGCTTTGAAGGCCGCGAGGTCGTCATCGCCAGTGGCGCGCTCATCGCTCCACGGCTCGCGGCCATCGGCGCCGAAATGGCCGATACGACCGGCGCGCGCGTCACGGTGCGCGCGATCACTAACACCGTCTTCGGCGAACGGGTCAACGTCAGCGGTCTGCTCTGCGGGCAGGACTATGCCGCGCAGCTCAGTGGGCTCAAGCCGGACTGCTTCATCCTCCCCCGCGCCAGCCTCGACTACTTCGGCAAGAAGTTCCTCGACGACATGACCGTCGAGCAGCTTGAAGCGGCCCTCGGCGCGCCCGTCGCCTTTGGCAGCCAGTGGAGCGAGGTAGTGAACATCCTCAGCACCGGGACGGGGAAGCCGGGGCGGAACGCCGTGACCAACGGCGCCCTTTGGAGCGAGCAGCGCAGCCGCCTGCCCGCCGGCGCGGCCTGGCTCCGGTGACTTACCGCCCGGTAAGCGTTCGCATGCTACGATCGGTAGATGCCGCGCATTCGCGTTGAGCCCCTCGGTGTCGAAGTCGACGCCGCTCCGGGGGAGACTGTGATGGATGCGGCGACCGCGCAGGGCCTCTTCTGGCCGGTAGGTTGCCCGAAAAACGGCGAGTGCACCAACTGCGCGATGGAAGTCGTCTCTGGCCTCGGGCGGCTCAGCGCTATGGGGCGCTACGAGCGCCAGAACCTGCTTCGCCAGCGTGGCCCGCGGTCAATCGATGACCCGCGCTTGCGGCTGGCCTGCCAGGCGCGTGTCGAAGGCGACGTGGTGGTTTACAAACGGGGTGTCCGGCCCGAACACTGAGGCCGGCGGAGGGGGTGTGTCATGCCGTACGTGATTACCGAACCGTGCATCGGCGTAAAGGATGCCTCCTGCGTCGAGGTCTGCCCGGTCGACTGCATCCAATCCAGCGATGACTCGCCCCAGTACTTCATCAACCCCGACCAGTGCATCGACTGCGCCGCCTGCGAACTGGCCTGCCCGGTCAGCGCAATTTTCGATGAGACCGCACTCGAAGGCGACCAGCGCAAGTACATTCAGATCAATGCTGACTTCTTCAAGGACTGAGACGGAGGCCCGGGACGGCCGGGAAAACGCGTGGAACTAGCCCAACTCGAAGCATTCCTGCAGGTGGCGCACCACCGCTCCTTTAGCCGCGCCGCGGAGGCGCTCTTCCTCACACAGCCTTCCGTGACCGCCCGCATCCAATCGCTCGAACGCGAGATCGGCGAGCGGCTCTTCGAGCGCACCGGCCGCAGCGTTACGCTGACCGATGCCGGCTGGGCCTTCATGCCCCACGCCCAGCGTGCCCTCACCGCCGTGCAGGAAGGCACCGATGCCATCGAGGCCGTCCGCCACGGTGACGTCGGCAGCATCCGCATCGGCGCCAGCGATACCATCGCCACCTACGTGCTCCCCGCCACGCTGAAGCGCTTCCGTGAATCGCGCCCGCGAGTCCATATCCACCTCAACACCGGCTCCACGGAAGACATCATCGAACGCCTACTGGCGGGCGAAATCCACGTCGCCGTCACGCGCCTGACGCAGCACCCGGAGGTCGAATCGTTGCATTTGTACAACGACGACCTCGCCCTCGTGGTGGCGGCCGACCACCCAATGGCGGCCCGCGGCAGCGCCACCCTCGCCGAAGCGGGCAAGCAGCCCTTCCTCTTCTTCGAACGCAGCTCCAGTTACCACGGGCTGGTCTACAGCATGTTCCTGCGTGTCGGCGTCGTCCCCGAGTCCGTCATGGAACTCGATTCCATGGAAGCTACGAAGCACATGGTCGAAGCGGGCCTGGGCATCGCCATCCTTCCGCTCGCTTCGGTGGCGCGTGAACTCGCCGAGGGCCAGCTCAAGCGTGTGGAGATCCTCGATATGGAGCAGCCCGCCCAACGCGAGGTGGGTGTCCACGTGCTCCGTAACCGCGCCATCGCGCCGCCGCTGCGCGATTTCCTCAGGCTCCTGGCTGCCGACTACGGCCTCTCGGGCACCTTCGATTCCTAGCGGCCCGCGTTTCGCGCCCAATCGCCCCGCTCCGTAGAATCCGCGCGTGGCGAATGCCGCCCCGGAGGCCGAATGTCAGCACTGATCCTCCGGGGAGGCCGAGCCTGGGACGGGCTCGCAGCCGCAACCGTGGAAGCGAATGTCGTCATCGATGAAGGCAAGGTCGTCGCGATAGGAGCGGATGCCGGCGCCGCGGAGACGATCGACATCTCCGGCTGCACCGTCATTCCCGGCCTCGTCGAAGCGCACGCCCACCTCTGCTTCAACGCCCGCAGCGACTGGCGCCAGGTCTACGACAGCGACACCCCGGGCCGAATGCTCCTTCGGATGGCCGCCAACGGCCGCAGGATGCTCGAAGCGGGAATCACCACCGTGCGGGACCTCGGCGCGCCAACGGACCTCGCCATTGAGGTGCGACGCGCCTTCGCCGATGGCCTCGCCGCCGGCCCGGACTTGCTCGTGGCGGGCGCACCCATCACCACCACCGGCGGCCACTGCTACTTCATGGGCGGCGAAGCCGACGGCGAACTCGAAATCCGCAAAGCCGTGCGCGAGCGCGTCAAAGCCGGCTGCGACTGGATCAAAGTGATGGCCGGCGGCGGCAACATGACAGCCGGCACCAACCTCTTCGCCCCGCAGTACAGCGTCGACGAACTCCGCGCCTGCATCGAAGAGGCCCACAGGTTGCGCCGGAAGGTCACCGCCCATTGCCACGGCGTCGAACCAATCCGCACCGCCGTGGAAGCGGGCGTCGATATGCTCGAACACTGCTCGTTCCAGGCGCCCCGCGGCTACGAATACGACCCCGCCCTGGCCCAACAGATCGTCGCGAAGGGCATCGTCGTTTCGCCCACCACCTCCATCGGCTACCACACCTGGGCGGACGACGGGCGCAAGCAGCAGCGCAAGGAGATCATGCGCAACCTCACCAGCATCGGCGCCAACCTGATCATGAGCACCGACTGCGGCATCCCGGGCGTCCCCCACGAAGCACTCGCGGGCGGGATCGACGTGATCCACGAACTCACCGGCCTCTCCGCCGTCGAAACGCTCAAGCTCGCCACCAGCCACTCCGCGACGACGCTGGGACTGAACGACCGCGGCACGATCGAACCCGGCAAGCGCGCCGACCTTCTCGTCGTAGCCAGCGATCCAACCATCGACCTCTCCGCTCTCGAACACGTCCGGTACGTACTCAAGGCCGGCGAGGTGGTTGCGGCCCGCCCCGTCTAGCCTCGCGGTCGTCTCGCCCGCAAACGTTACGGCGGCTAGACTCAGGCAATGATCTCCAGCGTCGTCCTCGCAGCCGGGATGTCCACCCGGATGGGCACACCCAAGGCCCTACTCGACTGGGGCGGCGAGCCGTTGATCTGCTTCCAGGTGCGCCAGCTCCTCGACGCCGGCGTCGATGAGGTCATCGTCGTCCTCGGCTACAAGGCCGACGACATCTCCCGCCAGATGCGCAGGCTCAAGTGCCGGATCATGCTCAACCCGCGTTACCACATGGGGCGCGCGGCATCGCTCCGCATCGGCGCGAAGGCCGTCGACCGTGACGCCGAGGCCATTCTCATCACCAACGTCGATTCGCCGCGTTCGGCAGACTTCCTTCGCAAACTCATCGCGGGCCACGCCGCCGAGGCAGCGATAACCCGCCCGGTCTTCGAAGGGAAGCATGGCCACCCCGTCATCGTGAACGGGCATCTCCGGCCCGAGCTGTTGGAAGTGAGCGACGCCACCGGCGGCATGATGGCCGTGATCGAGGCCCACCGCTCAGAAATCGTCGACGTGCCCACGGACGGCAGCTGCGACCTCGATTTCAACACCCCGGAAGAATACGAAGCCGCGCGACGTTCGTTCGGCGTCCCGGCCTGAAAGGGTGGCCGGCTCAGTCCCGGCCCACCCGGCGATACGCGCAATCATCTTCGACCTGGACGAGGTACTTATCGATGCCCGCCGCGCCTGGCAATACGCCGTCGAGGAGGCCGTCGCCGGCGTTTGCGGGCAGCGGCTTAGCGCTGCCGGCCTGATCGATGAGTACCGCCGGCGCCCGTGGAGTCACGCCTTCGGCGTCCTCGTCGGCAACCCTGCCCAACAGGATCGCTGCACGGAAGTGGCAACGGGCATCTTCTACCGCAGCGGCATGAAGCGGCTGCTGGTACACGAAGGCGTTGGTATGGGCCTGGACCGTGTGCGCGCTGGCCGTATAGAGATCGGCGCCATTTCCCGCGAGCCGCACCCCGTAGCGCTCAAGCAGGTCCAATCAACCGGCCTCGACCGCTTCCTCAGCGTCCTCTCCGCCACCCCGGAAGGAAGCGCGTGGGACGCCGAGGCCCGCTTCGACGACTGCCTTTCGTTCCTGGGCTACGCCGGGGCGCAGTGCGCGTTCGTCTCAGCCGAACCGGCGGACCTCCGCGCCCTCAGCAGCCGCGCCACCTGCTACGAACCCCGTTGGCTGCGGAACTCGGGCGGATATCCGCTGATCCAGACCCCCGGGGAGATCTTCAGGACGGTCGCAGCAGTGCCCTAGGCAGCCGTCGCACGCGGCTCCACCATCTGGTGGCAGCCGGGGCAGTACGTCTTCGGGCGCCCCGAAAGAAAGTGCAGTTCGCAGGACGGACAAACAACGATCGTGCGGATCATCTGGCTCTCTCCCTGTGTGATGGCTCATCGGAACCCCGATGCCGCCAGTTCTCTCTCTTCGATCTTGGCTATTCATCGATAGCCCGTGCCACTGGCGAACACGTATCGCGCAGGGCCTTATCTATAGTTGCAACGTATGGATAGCAAGTTCAAGGAAATATCTCGGGGCCAAACAGTGGACTCGGCGTGACTCCGATCGAGCCAATCAGTGGCCCGGATTCCGCGAAGCCGCTAGGCTGAGCCCCACAATTCCAATCGCTTTCCGGGAGGCCTCGCTGTGGCAACGAAAGTTGGGATCAACGGGTTCGGCCGTATCGGCCGCCAGGCCCTCAAGGCCATCACGGACCGTCACGGTGGAACGCTCGAAGTGGTCGCCATCAACGACCTTGTCCCAAGCGAAACAAACGCCAATCTCCTGAAGTACGACAGCAATTACGGGCGCTGGAACCACGACGTCCGCGCCGTCGATGGCGGCCTCTCCGTGGACGGGCGGCTCATCAAGGTCTTCAGCGAGCGCGATCCCGGCGCGATCCCCTGGGGGTCGGCTGGTGTGGAGATCGTCATCGAATCCACGGGCTTCTTCACCGATGCCACCCTGGCCAAGGCCCATCGCCGCGATACCGTCAAGAAGGTAATCATTAGCGCGCCGGCCAAGAACGAAGACTTCACGATCGTCCTCGGCGTGAACGCGCAGAAGTACGACCCGAAGGCCCACCACGTCATCTCGAACGCCAGCTGCACCACCAACGGGCTCGCGCCCGTGGTCAAGGTGCTTGTCGATAACCTGGGCGTGGTCAAGGGCCAAATGACCACCATCCACAGCTACACGAACTCTCAGCAGATCCTTGACCGTGCCGGCGGCAGCGACCCTCGCGAAATGCGCGCTGGCGGCCTGAACATCGTCCCCACCTCCACCGGCGCCGCCCGCGCCCTCAGGCTCGTGATCCCCGAAATCGAAGGCAAGCTCGATGGCATCGCCTACCGCGTACCCACGCCCACGGTCTCCATCGTGGAAGTCGTCGCCGTCACCGGGCGCGACACCACCAAGGAGGAGATCAACGAGCTCGTCAAGGAAACGGCCGCCGAGAAGATGAAGGGCATCCTCGGTTTCACCCTCGACCCGGTTGTCTCCATGGACATGAAGGGCGACGAGCGCTCAAGCATCGTCGATGGCGCCTGCACCAATGTTGTCGGAGGGAACCTGGTCAAGGTAGCGGCCTGGTACGACAACGAATGGGGCTATGCCTGCCGGATCAGCGACCTCTGCGCGTTCCTCGTGGAGAAGGGCCTCTAACGGGTCGAGCGACGGCGGGCCTCCGGGCCGCATAGGATTGCCGTACTTCCGTCCGCGGGGGAGACGTGGCCGAATCGCCGCATGACCACCCTGCGCCTCCACCGCCGCGGCGCGCCGTCGCGCGCACGGTGATGACGGCAGCCTGGCGCTGGCAGGTTGCGCTCGCCCTGATTTTGCTGGTGGGCGCCGCCCTCCGCTTCCACGGCCTCGATTGGGACCAGCCCGAAGGCGCCCCCGGGCCGCTGCAAATGCACCCGGACGAACGCTTCCTCTCGATCGTCTCCTCTGCCCTCGAGTGGCCCGATAACCCGGACGCGTACTTCGATACCGCCCACAGTCCCCTCAACCCCTACAACGCACCCGAGGTGCACTCCTACGTCTATGGCACCTTCCCGCTCCTCCTGGCCCGCGGCGTCGCCGCGATCACGGACGAACCCACGTATGACAGCACTATCGTTTGGGGGCGGCGCATTACCGCCCTGCTCGATACCGCCACGATCGCCCTCGTCTTCGCACTTGGGTGGGTACTCTTCAGCCGCCGGATCGGGCTGCTGGGGGCCGCGTTCTATGCCCTCGCCGTACTGCCGACGCAGCTCGCCCACTTCTGGACCATGGACCCGTACGTCACTTTCTTCGGGGTCGCCACGCTCCTCCTGTCGGCGCTGCTCATAACTGCCGAACGGGGGCGGGATCGCTGGCTGCTGACCGCAGCACTTGGGGCGGCGTTGGGACTCGGGCTCGCGAGCAAGGTAACGGCGTGGCCCCTCGCCCTCGGCCCGGGCCTGGCGATCGCCGCCCGCATCGCGCTGCGCGACTTGCCGCGGCTGGGGCTCCGCTGGCGCGGACACGGCGCGCCCGGCGGCGACGTACGCCGCGACGTGATGACGCTTGCAGCCGTGGCACTCGTAGGCTTCGCCGTGTTCAGAATCGCACAGCCCTACGCATTCGAAGGCCCGCACATCTGGAACATCACCCTGAACGGGCGATGGATCTCGGACCTTCGCCAGCAGGACCAGCTCTCCTCAGGCGCAATCGATACGCCGCCGGCGCTCCAGTTCGCAGGGCGGACGCCGTTCGTTGCCCCCCTCCAGCAGATCGCCCTCTGGGGGCTCGGACGCGGCATCACGATCACCGCGCTGGCCTCGATGGTGGTAGCAGGGGTGCTCGTGTTCCGCCGCCGCGAACTCAGCGCTGCGCTGCTCCTCGTCTACGCCCTCGCCATCTTCGCGTTCCAAGGACCCCGCTTCGTCGCCTATATGCGTTACTTCGCCCCCCTCTACCCGATCCTGTGCCTGTTTGCCGCCTGCGGCTGCAGCTGGCTGTGGCGCCGGGCCGAACCCATCGCACTCGCGGGCAGGACGATCCTGACCCCGAGTAGCACGCGCCTCATCGCGAGGGGGCTGGTACTCGCGGTGATCGCCACCACCGCGTGGTGGGCACTCGCCTTCCAGTCCGTGTACGCCAACGAGCACCCACGCATCGCCGCCAGCCGCTGGATCGATGCCAACGTCCCCAACCACGCGTCCATCACCTACGAACTCTGGGACGACAGCGTGCCCTATCCCCTCCCGGGCGCCCGCCGGAACTACCGCCTCATCGAGACCACGCCGTTCGATACGGACTCCCTGGCCAAGGTCCAGGACCTGGTCTACGGGGTGCCGGGCGGTCAGCTCCATGCCGGCCTGCAGGACGCCGACTACGTCGCGATCACCTCCAATCGGGTCCGTGAATCAACGAAGCGCATACCGGCCGAATACCCCGCGACCATTCGCTACTACCAGCTGTTGGAGAGCGGCGAACTCGGCTTCGACCGCGTCGCCACCTTTAAAACCCGGCCGGGTTTCCTCGGGATATCGGTGGACGACCAGCAGG
>Ga0315281_10006650_pt1 | contig 16408 bp, 14 predicted proteins | sample YL17G07_0_MG_FD_204540 | JGI IMG/M metagenome (GOLD analysis project Ga0315281, IMG submission 204540) | Sediment microbial communities from Yellowstone Lake, YNP, Wyoming, USA - YL17G07_0 | ecosystem: Environmental > Aquatic > Freshwater > Lake > Sediment | place: USA: Wyoming | collected... | reverse complement strand
CCAATCTCTGTAAAGCTATAGTAGCAGGATCGATGTTATTTGTTGAAGCCCAGGATTTTTCTACCTTGAATTTTATCTTAACCTTGCTTATGTCTGCATCCTGAACATTCGTCTTTGTAATCTCCAGGTATTTGTAAACCGCCCCTGCGTCAGAGGAAATGGCAAGGTTCGCTCCTGTTGGAAGTGAAGATTCCTTAACAGTCAGTTGAACATTATTAACAGTATTTTTTACCTCCACATTAACCGATTCTATTTTCAAAGTATCTGAGTTGGTAACATTAAAAGTAGCAGACGTTCCATTGCCAATCTTCGCTACAGTCCCTGTTTCAGTGACTGCCACGGTCGTTGTTGCCGCTACTGTCGTGGTGGTAGTACCACCGCCACCTCCACCGACTGCTCCGCCACCTGAAACTGTTGTAGTAGTAGATGAGCTGCAGGCAGAGCTTTGGCAGGTGCCTGTGCCTTCTCCACGCGTGTATTCAGTCGCACTGCTGCAACAGTGCCCACTCCCTGTGCATGCACAGCTGTAGGAGCATGACGCGCCGTTAGATGCCACTGTAATAGAAAGGTTGAGTATATTAAGAGTGTTCTCAGGGCATGCAAATATTTGCGAGCCTTGATCCACAGCTACGCCGCAAATCTTAAAGGTTACATTTGGTCCAGAACCCTTTTCTACATCAGCTGTATAATAGCCTGTCGTAAATATTGTCACGCCTGCAGCTGTCGCGCTTTCAACCGTGATGTTGTCGGTAGTATTTACAAAAGTGCCGCTTTTGTTGGCATAACCTCTCCAGCTGCATAGATCAACAGATGATGTTATAGAAATGGTGGAAAAAAGGCTGAATAAAAAAAAAGCCAGTGCTAAAATTTTTCTGTTCATATCATCACTAAATCAAATCTCAAACGTATCTTGGCTCAAGCTCCACTCTGTCTGTGCGATTAGCGTATACCCAGTAGTGGTCGCTGGATGATGTTACATTTATCAACGAGTTTCCTGTAGCCCCCGGTATGAACGAAGACCATCCCTGCGATGTAGCATTGTAGCGCCATATGGCTGAATAATTGTAACTGCTTCCATATCCCATTGACTGGAAGAGATACTCAACGGTGTAGTTACTAGTGCTGCCATACAATCCGGTCCTAAAGTAAAAGTCGCGCCATCCTGGATCCCAGAAGCCTGTGGTTGAACTGCCGCTTGTGCCTGGCAATGTTATGTTAAAGTTCTCTGCACCGATTACTCTCATGTTTTGAGTTGTAGTTGCTCCTGTTGCCACTGTGACCGAAGTTGCATTAGTCCAATAGCCTACTCCTGAAACTGTTAAGGTGTAAGATCCTGCTGGGACGCCTGAAATTTGGTAGAATCCATCCGAATTCGTATTGGCAGTCCTTGTTCCGTCTGAAACCTGCACAGTTGCATTCGATCTGAGTGTTGTGTTTGTCAAGTATACATAACCTTGTATTATGCCTGTTGCGTTATTGGCAATTGAAATATTAGCATTGTTACTAGAACCGGTTGTGACTGTTACAGAGCCGGCGCTTGAATTGGTGATATAATTAGTTGCCATTGCAGTCAAGGTATAAGTTCCCACTGGCACGCCTGTTATTTGATAAAAGCCAACGCTGTTCGAGACTGCGGCTCTCGTTCCATCTGAAACCGTGGCACCGCTAATAACTGTTGATGTACCATTCTGCAAGACATAACCTTGTATTATGCCTGTTGCATTGTACTGTAATGAAATATTGGCTCTAGTCGTTGCACCTACTGTTACGATTGCAGTTGCAGATGAGTTGGTAACATAACTGGTAGCTGAAACTGTCAGGGTATAAGTTCCTGCTGGTACGCCTGAAATTACATAGTAACCATTTGCATTTGTTACAGCTGCACGAGTGTCATCTGAAACAATGGCTCCTGAAACTACTGTATCTGTTCCGTTCATTAGGATATAACCATCAATAGAGCCTGTTGTATTGGTGTTGATAGTAATGTTCGATGCAGGAGCTATACTGCCTTCGTTGCTCGAACTGTCAACAGCAGTGACAGTAAAGTTCCAGTTGCCGTCCTGCCCGACTACCACAGATGTCCTGGTTACATTACCGACTGACTGTGAGTTGTCGGATGTAGTTACGGCGCCGTTCAATTTGTAATAAACATTATATCTTACAACATCGCTTGAGGTTGAAGCTGTCCAGCTGATGTTTATCTCTCTTGTGCTACCGACCTGTGTTAATGTTACTAAGGCTGGTGAGTTTGGTGCTGTTGTGTCAACTGCTGTTATCGTTATGGTTCTATTACCGCTGCCAGAATTTCCAACTCTATCGCTGACAGTAACATTCAAGTCGTAAGTTCCTATTGATATGGATGGGACAGTAACATTTCCTAGGCAATATGATGAGGATGGAGAATAGAATGAACCGATTGTTATTGTTCCAACTGAAACTGAGCAGACTGGGTTCGTTGATAGCCCTGAACCAGAGTCAGATATTGTGGCATTTATAGTTATTGTTCCGCCAATAGCGTATGAAGCTCCTGCTCCTGGGAAATTTACTGTAACAGTCGGGCCTTGCCTATCTATCGTTGTCCAGACTACTTGGGAAGAAGTTGCAGTATTGTTAACATTATCGTAAGTTCTAACCTTGTAGAAATATGTTTGTGCAGTGGTTGTCGCTGTGCTGTCGGCCCAGGAGGTTTGGCTTGTGTTTGTTTGAGATGTGTATGCGACTGCGTCTGTTGATCTGAGTACTTCATACTTCTGCAGTCCGCTGCCAGAATCCGAGCCTACACTGCCAGACCAGGATATTGTAACTGAAGTGGAATAATCTGGCAAAGCCGTTGGTTGAGCAGGTGTGGGTGATGTGTTATCTATTTGCACAACATAAGAACTATTAGACCCTGTGTTACCAGAATAGTCTTGCGCAGAGATGTTCAACGTTCTATTCCCATCTGTCAGACCAGTTGGCACTGTAACAGTTCCGTTGCACCACGTAGTTGATATATTAGTTATATTCCCAGCAAAACTTCCTCCAATGGTTGCAGTGCAATTGAAGGGTGAAGCAAACCTGTGGTTATCAGTGGCCGATATATTCAATGTTACAGAGTCTCCAGCCTTATTGAATGTAGCGTTCGTATACCCGTAAATAAATATAGATGGCGGTGTCGTGTCTTGTATTGTTAAGAGCCGTTCGACTGATGAGGCAGAATAGTTTTCAGTCTGAGTGTAGTTTGCTGTATAATTCCATACGCCAAGATCGTTTAGCGTTTCATTGGGATTGTTTATAGCAGTGCCATTTCTAAACAAAGCAACAGAACCCTGCTGGCCGCTGACATTTATAGTTGCATTTATGTTGGTTGCATTTGGATATTCTTTTGTTTGGTCTGATGTCCAAGCCGTTCCATTCAGATATAGGGTTATATTTGTAGCACCTCTGTCTACAATCAAATAGATGGTTGAATTGGAGGCTGAAGTCCAGTTTGCGTTTTCCGATGTGTTGTAAACGACATTATGTGTTCCAACACCCATAGTAATAGCAGATGAAGCTGGGTTGCCAGGGCCTAGCGAAATAGTTCCAATATACAAATTAAACGTTGGTGCTGTAATCGTAGTGGTTGAATTACCAGTGATTGTTGCAGAAGTGTCATAAGTTATTGTTTTGTTTGAACCCATGCTGTCGATGAATATTTGAACATCCGGAGTTCCTTTCATCACCAAAGCGGACCTGTTAGCTAAAATGTCTGTTGCTGTATAGTTTGTTGCTGAGAAGGTAGCGGAATAATTGTATGTATAGTTGCCAAGAACTCCTTCATCAATAATAGAAGTTAATGATGTGGTTGAATTGACCAGTGAGCCGTTCCTCCATAGCGATAGATTATATGTGCTTTCTGTGGTTGAATCTTTCCAAGCAGTTGCGTTCACGACCTGCGGATAAGTATAGGTTACGTTGGATTCCGTTTTGTTGAGGGCTAGATAAATTGAAATTGGCTTTGCGTTTATGGTTAAAGTCTGGCTTTCTCCTGTGCTGTTTGCAGTATAGTTTGTGAATTCAGAAGTGTTTGTCTTATAGATATGAGCGCCTATTCCTAATAAAATATTTTCGGGTGAAGTTTTATTTGTTTCATTTCTCCATAACAAACAGGTGACTTCGCTGTCTTGCGACGTTACAGAGCAGTTTACCGAAGTTGCATTTTCATAATTCAGTGTCCAACTAGTTGTGTTGATTGCTAGAATTGGCTGGACTGTTCCCTTGCTGACATGTAATGTCTTAGTTAGAGTTGTGCCGGAAGTCCAGTTTGCGTTGCCAGATGTGTTGTAGACAAATACATAAGTTGCGTTGCCCAGTCTTGTATTGTTTACTGCAGGGTTTCCTGAAATTAGCAAACTATCGTTCCTATATAGGCTATAAGTTATGCTGTCTGTTCCTGATATCGTAGAAACGTTGCCCCTTATCTCTGCTATTGCTGGGTAGGTAATTGTTTCATCTGAGGTTGCATTGTCTATATAGAGACTAAGATAACCGGACGGATCACCTTTGCTGATTAATGCATTTCTGTTTACCACAGCTGTGGCGGTGTAGTTCGTCGACGTCAACGTAGCAGTGTAGTTGTATGTAGCATTGCCAAGCACTATCTCTTGAAGAGTATAAGCTTCTGATGCAGTTGAATTGACTAGCGTGCCATTCCTCCATAGCGATAAATTATATGTGCTTTCTGTGGTCGAGTCCTTCCAAGCAGTTGCGTTCACGACCTGCGGATAAGTGTAAGGAGTGTTGTCCTGCGTACCGTTCAAGGCAAGATATATCGTTATCGGCTTTGCGGTTATTGTAAGAGTTTTGCTTGTTGTGTTCGAAGAGTAGTTCACTCCTCCTGATGTGTTGAAGACATAGGTGTAAACTGCTACGCCATGCCTAGCTGTGTCAGGAACAGTATTAGCTGTACCCACGTTTATATCATTTCTGTATAAATTGAATAGGAGGTCTTGTCCTGTGGTGTCGGACCAGCCTGTAACGTTGGTCACGTTTTCATACGCATAAGCAGCATCCAGCTCTGTGCTGTTTACCGCTGCATGCAGTATTGTCGAAGCTTTGCCTATCGTTAGGTTGAACTGCTTGGTTGCTGCAGAATAGTTTGTATTTCCAGCTGTGTAGTATGTGTAGTTGTGAACTGTTGCGTTTAGTGTCATTGCAGTGTCATTTTCTGTGGCTGTCACGTCAGTGCCATTTCTAAGCAATGTGAATGTGGGAGCAGGACCGACAAATGAGCCTGTATTGTACCACCCTGTTGCATTTGATTTAGCAGGATAAGTATATTCTTTGTTGCTTTCAGTGCCATTTATAGTCAAGTTCATGTAGTCGCTCGTGGAGCTGTTTATACCCACTCTTACTGTTGTGGTTACACCAGTGGCGTTGGCCGTGTAGTTTGCGAATGTATCGCTAGTTGTGTTTAATGTGTACAAATATCCAGCGACGCCGAGTGTTGTTGTATCTGCTGACGGTGCAGTTCCGTTCGTAGTTGAATGCGTGACAAGGCCAGTGTCGTTTCTGTACAAAGTATAGTTCACATCCAAGTCTCCTGTGTTGCTTTCATATGCTGTAACGCTTGTCTGTGTTGGATAAGTAACACTTTGAGGGTCAGTCAAACTTATTATCAATACCGCTTTATTAATGAGCAGAGCCCTTTCACTTGAATTTCCAGCTGTCCAGTTCGCAGGTGTTGCTGCCAAACTTCCATATTTGTATTGGTATGTTCCAGCACCAAGAATAATGTTATTGTTGTTTTCTCCTGTTGTAATATCGTTATTCCTGAACAATCTTAATGTTATATCATCTGCTCCAGTGGAGTTGAACCTTCCACTTGCATTGATAGAGGCATTATAAGTTATGATGCTATCTGCAAAACTAGAATCAAGTGCAACATCGAGATAATTACCCAAGGTTCCTCTGGCAACAGCGGTATCGTTGTTGATGCTTGCTGAAGTGTAATTCTGCGTGCCGTTGTATACAAAGGTGTAATTGTAACCGCCTGCACCCAATAAAATCGTTTCTGCCACAGTTGCAGCAGACACACTTGAAGCTACTATAGTGCTGTTCCTATACAATGATATATTATATTTGCCTGCAGGATCTCCCGTTGTTACAGCTCCAGTAGCAGTGGTTTGTGTCGGATAGGTTGTTGAATTAGCGGAAGTGACTATCAAAGTTAGCGTTGGTGCTGCTTGCGCCACAGTGTAATACCACTGATCTGTGACATTCGAATTTCCAGCTGTGTCGTTTGCATAAACTCTCCAGACATATGTTCCAGCAGCCAAGTCTGTGAAGTTTCTTGTAAAGTTCATGCTTGTGTTAGACATTGTGAGATTTGCTAGAGTCTCAGTGCCTGTGAAGTTTTGCTCTATTACAACTGTGGAAATGCCTGACACGCTATTAGTCCACGAAACATTGAATTGGAAGGCCCTTCCTGCCAGATAGGTTGTTCCGCTTGCAACAGATGTTTTATTGGCAGACCAATTTGGCTTTCCTATATCGACTGTTGCTGTTAGCGGAATTGCTTGTGATCCGTTTGTAGTTGTCAACCCTGCCGAATCAGTTGTGTTGAATAAATACAATAATACTTCACCATCACCGATTCCGGTTGGTGTTATGTCTATTGTTTTGTTGCATACGTAATTTGGAGCGGTGTCATAACATAGTAATGTGTCAGCGGTATAGCCTCCAAGGGCAAGTTGCCTTTTATAATAAAGAGTAACGTTGACAGAGTTGTTTATGTTTTGTTCTGTAAGTGAAACTTGGAACAACGTAGCTGTTGGGGTGATTATATAACTTCCGTTTACTGGAATCACATTGTTTATAACAGGGCTGGTAGTGTCCACAATTATGGTTGTGCTGGAAGTATTTCCAGTTCTGTTTTCATTGTTTGCATTGTCTACAGACGTTACATTAACGATATAGTTGCGGCCATTTGCTCCGGTGAAGCTGTAGCCTGTTGTTGATGTGTTGGTACCATTGTAAACGTAACCGGCTGCATTGTCGTTGACATAAATATTATATTTTTGTATGCCTGATGTGGCATCACTGCCGGCAGTCCAGTTCACAACAAGCATTGTACTGCTGCTATAAGATGTTGAGGGATTGGCAGCAAAGGCAACAGCAATCGGTGAGGTTGGAACTGCAGTATCAACAGTCATGGTAATAGAACTGGCACCTGTGTTTTCATTATATGCATTGTCAACAGCCTTGACTGTGACAGAATAATTACGACCGCTTACACCTGCGAAGCTGTAGCCTAGTGCGGAATTGTTGACTCCATCATAAACGTAACCGGCTCCATTATTGTTTACGTAAATCTTGTAATACCATATGCCTGAGTCATCAGTGGCAGCAGTCCAGTTGAACATGAGCGCTGTGGTATTGTAGTATAATGTAGTGTAGTTGCCTTTTGGGATGAGATTTGTAACCTCTCCTGGAGTTGTTATGTCAACAGTCATGGTAACAGAAGTGGCACCTGTGTTTTCATTGTTTGCATTGTCAATAGCTGTGACGTTGACAGCATAGGTATGACCGCCTACTCCTGCGAAGCTATAGCCTAGTGCGGAATTGTTTCCTCCGTTGAATAAATAAGCAGCTCCGTTGTCGCTTACATAGATCCTATAACTTTGTATACCTGATGTTGTATCTGTGGGAACACTCCAGTTGAACGTCAACGTAGTTGCGTTATAGTATAATGTGGTGGAGTTGCCTGTTGGGACGAGGCTTGCAACTTGGTCAGGAGCTGTTATGTCAACTGTCATGGTAGCAGATACATTGCCGATTGTATTTTCATTGCCTGCTTTGTCAACAGCTGTAATATTAACAGCATAGCTGTGGGCATCTGTTCCGGTGAAGTTGTAACCTGTTGCGGAGTTGTTTACTCCATTATATGTATAGCCACCGCCGTTGTCGCTGACATAAATCTTATAATAACTCAAACCAGATGTAGCATCTGTCGCTTGAGTGGTCCAGTTGAATATCAGAGTAGTTCTATTGTAATATGTTGTGGTATAATTGCCTGTTGGGATGAAACCCACAATATAACCTGGAGCTGTGACATCAACGGTCATTGTTACAGAAGTGGTTCCAGTTGTATTTTCATTGTTGGCATTGTCTACGGAAATGACTTTGGCAGCATAGGTATGTGTATCTGTTCCTGCGAAGCTGTAGCCTGTTGCGGAATTGTTGTTTCCATCATATATATAGTCGCCTCCGTTATCGCTTACGTAAATTTTGTAGTATTGTATGCCTGAGTCATCAGTGGCAGCAGTCCAGTTGAACATTAGGGCAGTAGTTTTGAAATATTGCACAGTTGAGTTGCCTGTTGGGATGAGGCCAGTGACTGATGTTGGAAGTATTGTGTCTATTGTTGCTGTTAATGTTGATGCTTCTGTTCCGCTTATTCCAGTATTTCCAGCTAAATCAGTTGTGTTATAAAAGAACAATAGAACATCTGCCTCACCAAATGTAGAAACATCTATTGTTTTGTTGCATGCATAAGTTGGAGCTGAGCCAGAGCATACCAGAGTGGTAGAACTATAGCTTCCCAGAGAACCCTGCCTCTTGTAATAAACAGTAACGTTGACAGTATTATTTTTATTCTGTTCTGTGAAGGTAACGTTGAGATTTAAGCTAGTGGTATTGAAATACCCTCCGTTAGTTGGGAAAACAGGAGTAATTACTGGTGCAGTATTGTCAACTGTGAAGTTAGCAATAATAGAATTTGTATTTCCAGCAGAATCATTAGCAGTTATCATAACGGCATAAACACCATCTACCATCTTAGAAGTGTTTACAAACTTCCAGCCTGTATATGTTCCTGTGTTTGTTGTGAAATTTGTGTCGTTTGTTACGATCGTAGCTTTGTTCGTGTCAGAGGCAGTACCATTTAGCTCTATTTGCGAACCTTTGAGGTAAGCATTATTTGATGGATAGGTTAAGGATATGGTTGGTGCAGTATTGTCAATCGTTACATTTATGTTTACAGTTGATGCTCTATCGCCAGTAGAATTTGTTGCGTTTGCGGTAAAGTCATAAGCTCCGTCTGGTGTTGAAGCAGTATCCCAAGAACAATTAAAATTAATTTGATCTTGAGTGGTATTGGTGGCATTGCATGGACTGAAAATGCCAGTAGAATTGATAAACCAAAAAGTAACATTCATAACATTTAGAGCTTCGGAATTAACACTTGCACGAAGCAAGTATGTCCCTTTTATATGTAAATTAGTTGTTGGAGCTGCTAACGTCACGCTAGTTAACTCTTGAGCAATTACAGGAAGAACGTAGTTAAAAACGAAAAATCCCAGCATGAATAATGATAAAACAGCCAAACTCCATTTTCCAAATTTCGCCCAAGCTTTCCTATTTGATAGGAAATTCTTTTTCATTGAAATATATTTCACCTTTTCGGCCTATAAACTTTACTCCTGCCCACATTTACCACTTCAACCTTACCCTCGTTCCTCATCGCTTCCAAGTAACCTGAAACAAACTCCCTTCTCTTATTCAGTCGTCTGGCAAGCTCGCTAACCGACATTGGGTTTTCCTTCAAAATAGCGAGAATCTTGGCTTTCACGCCTGTAGACGATATTGCCATTTATATAGTTTTTGAACTTGTAGTCTATATAAACGTTTATATTGTCTACAATTCACTACCAAAAAGTTATTCCGAGCGTGCTCGAGCGCTCGAGCCAGAAAAAAATTCACATTCTCGGGAAAATCAACTGATTTGCAAACAAAAAATTACTTTTTCTTTACTATTCTCCACAAAACGTCTTCATAAGACTCTTTCTTATGCTTCTTCAGTCTGATCAATTGTTTTTTCAGCTTCCACGACAATCCTATTGTGGTTTCACTCATGCCAATCCTCTGCCTAACCCAACGAGGGCTAGCAATTTCTACTTACAAAACAGAAGTTTAAGGATTTAAGACTTTACAAATTGTTGCTATAAAATAGAAAAAATGGTTATTTCACTGCGAGTATTTTTTCAACAAATCCTGCGTCAATCCCGATTTTATACCCCTCGGCATCCCTTACCTGCCTTAACGGCAAACCAAAACTCTTCAACTCTGTTACATATGCGCGTGCCCTTGACTGGGAGATGTTTAATTTTTTTGCCAGCTGCCCGTAGGTATGAAGGCCGTCGTTCATAAACAACGCGACAATCTCCCTGTGCCTCCCTCTTATTGTTTCCAAAATTTTAGAAGCGAGCAATTGCTCGTTTTGCTCGGAAGATTGCTCGGCCCTTGCTCGGTTGTAGTTTTTTTCTATTTCAAAAAGCGTTTTTGCCATCTTGTCAATCTTTTCGTTCTGTCCTTTGATGAGCGCAAGTAATTTTTTTATCTCTTCCTTGCTTCTGCTAGAAGGCATTTTTATCTAAAATGATTTAGAATTTGGGTGGTATATAAATTTATAAAAAGTAATTAAATTTATATTAAAAAATTATCTGCCTTCAGACTTTTTCTTTTTCTAAACTTTTTTTCCAGAGATAAAAAATTTCCAGACAAGAAATACTAGCACTAAAATTATTACAATAACTACAATTATCCATTCTGGTTGCCGTTACTGGTTGTAAAGTTGTGGTAAATGTATGAAACGATAGTTTTATATATAATACGAACGTATTATACATTATGCTAAATCAATGGAGAAAGTTCAGGGGATGGGTTGTACTGGAATATTTTTTAAAAAGCAATGAAAGGATTCATATCAAAGGATTGTCAAAAATTTTAAAAATCAGCCCGAGGACTGCACAAACCTATCTCCGATTATATGAAAAAAATAAAATACTAAGAAAAGAAAATGTGGGAAACATAACACTTTATTCTTTAAATGAAAACCCTGTCACTTTTGAATTCAAGAAGCTTTATTCTGTAATTAGATTCATTCCATTTATTGACGAGTTTGTAGAAAAAAATCCAGAAATTAATTCAGTCGCATTGTACGGAAGCCATGCTGGCGGGATGGATGATAGAAAAAGTGACATTGACATTTTAGTAATTTCCCAATCAAAAAAAATTAATCTAGAGCCATTAAAAAAAATTGAAAGAAATTTCGAGAAGGAAGTAAAAATTCAGATTTTTTCTATCGGAGAATGGAAAAGTTTACTAAACAAAAGTGACCCTTTTGCTTTATCTGTTCTTAAAAAGCACATTTTGTTATATGGAGCATCTTTATGAAAATTGATGAACTTATAAAAAAGAATTTCATTAGAAAAGAAAAGGTGGATAAAGAAGAAATTTCAGGGTCATTAGAAACTTCAAAAAGATTTTTAGAAAGAGCAGAAGGGAATCTTGAAATTGAGTTTTGGGACGTTGCTTTTCTTCTAGCTTACAATTCTATATTTCACTCTGCAAGAGCATTGCTGTTCAAAAATGGATATAAAGAAAGAAGCCATTGGGCGATGATTTTGGCGTTAAAAGAATTATATGAAAAAAATGAAGAATTACAAAAAATTCTAGATATATTGGATTCATATAGAATCTCTAGGCATGCAATTCAATATAGAGGAAGTTTATGCTCAAGAATAGATGCAGAGGAAGCTGTAAAAGATGCAAAACAGTTTATTGAAACTGTAGAAAAAATATTGAAGGAATCATAATGATACACGTAACAAAAGCTGACGGAAGCAAACAGCCTTTTGATAAGCAAAAAATCTTTCGCACATGCACAAGGATGAGGGCCACACCTGAGGCAGCAAGGGCTGTTGCCGATAAGATTGAATCAAAAATATACGAAGGAATAACTACAAAAATAATCCTTCAAATGATCTTCCGCTACATGAAGGAGTACAGGCCGGCAGTAAAACACCAGATAGACCTGCGTCAGGCCATAGCGTTTATGAGGCCGCAGCCCGACTTTGAAAAGTATGTTGCCTTGCTGTTGACGCAGCAGGGCTATCATGTTGATTCTAACCAGATTGTGAAAGGCAAGTGTGTGGAGCACGAGATTGATGCAATTGCAAGAAAGGGCAGCGAGGTTGTTTACGTAGAGGTGAAGCATCACTTCCAGCACCACACCTTCACCGGTATTGGCGTTTTTTTAGAGGCGTGGGCCAGCTATGTTGATCTGCTGGAAGGATACGAGGAAGCGAAAAACCCCTACCGCTTCAACAAGGTTATGGTGATTTGCAATACAAAGATATCCGAGCACGCGCAGCAGTATGCTGCCTGCAAAGGTATACTGTATACAGGCTGGAACTATCCTGCCCGCAGCAGCATGGAGGAGATGGTAAGGGTCAAATCGCTCTATCCGACAACGATGATGAAAAATTTGGACAAAACTACTGTGGCAAGGCTTGGTGATGCTGGCATAATAACACTAAAGCAGCTTGCTGACAGCAATGTAGCAGAGCTTGCCGCAAAGGCAAATATAGATAAACAAAAGCTTGGATTTTTTGTTGTTAAGGCAAAAGAAATACTTGCGTAAAGTCAAACGATATATTTATAAGCACCATTTTAACAAATTAGATGTATGGGAATGAAAGAAGTTGCCATAGCCGGACTGGTTGCTGGGTTCGTGTCGTTCATAATTGGTATCGCCTTTTACATGAATCCTGTGATTTCTGGAATACAGTCCCAATACACGTGGGTGGGATATAAATCCATGGATTTTATTGGCGGGCTGACCAACTGGTATGTATTGCTTTTAGTAAGTAATTTATTTTTAACGTTTTTTGTAGCCGTATTGTATTCTTACACAGAAGGTGGGATTGCCATAAAATCAGCTTGGAAAAAAGGCCTGTTCTTTGGATTTTTGTTATTCCTCGTCTCTGGACTTCCATCAGTTTGCTACAAATGGATGCTATCCAGCTATCCGGACATGCTAAATGTAATAGACCTAGTTAGTTTTCTTATAAACAGTCTAATCGTTGGTGCTGTGCTGGCAGTGGTGTATGAAAAATTATCCTCATCTAAATCCTAAATAAAAATTAAATAATTTTTTAATAAAAAATTTACTTCAATCCTTTCTTTACCCTTTTCAATATTTCTATCATTTCATCGATGTGACTTTTGTTCAATGCAATCGCACCCACGGACCTGTAGTTGCTGCTTGCACGTATCAAATAATCGTGTTTGGTCTGGTTCAACCTTATAAATTCCTCATCATACTTGGGCCTGAAGATGTCAACCCATATGTCGTTGTCCTTTCCCTGCGTTATCTTTCCAACAAATTTGTTAGAGCCTGTTGAGAAGAATATTTTCGTCAGTCCCTTCTCTTCATAGTCAACCTTCTTTTCTATCAACAGCCTGTCAAATATTCTCGTAACAGTGTGCCTGTTCAGCTTTAGTTGTTGTGCTACCTCGCCGATGGTGAGTCCGCGGACATTCTTTTCCAAACAGTTTATAACAAGCTGCGTGTTCTTCGTATCGTATTCAATCTCACCCGAACTTTTTATTGCTGACATCTAACGATAATTCAAAGAATGAAGGATATAAAGCTTTCTAGATGATGTTGTATAGACATTGGACTAAGGTTTAATGCGGGAGGTGACTTGCCATTTATAATAAAATAGATAAGATGTAAACAAAGATTTATTTTTTAATATTCATCTCTTGTTATGAGCAAAAATCCAAATTTTATTTTAAAACTCTCAATAGTAATTCAAGAATACAAAAAAGATATTGCTAGAACTCTATTAGATTCTGAACAGGGTTTATCAGAAGAAAACCTTCGTGAAAAATTCAAAGGTAGTAAATCCTTATTCGAATATCATTTTGGAGATATGAAAAGATATGGTGTCGTAACAAAAAAACCACCATACAAACTGAATTTTGATGACCAAACTAAAAAAGAATTAAAGAAAGTAATTGCCTAATTTGATCACTGGGAGGTTGGATTTGAACTCATGCAAAATTCGAACAGGATTAGATTTCTCATCCCGAATATTCTTTCGAGTTATCCATATTTCCTTGAAGAATATTTATCAGCTTGAATACAACTCAAGAGAAAAACATACAAGAGAAACGTATTAATACACACACATTCCATACTTATTTAACTTGATTAGTGAGGATATGCAAGAAATTCTGTAAGAGATTCTAATTCTCGTACGATTTTTGCGCAGTCTGAAAAATTAAGGAAAAAAAAATAAAAAAGGGTGAATAAAAAATGCCATTCGAAAATCGCAGACCAGGCGGCTTTGGCGGACCAAGAGAGATGCACAAGGCTGTTTGCGCTGACTGTGGAAAAGAAACAGAAGTTCCTTTCAAGCCAACTGAAGGAAGGCCTGTTTACTGCAAAGAGTGTTATCCAAAGCATGCCAGTCCTAGAAGATACTAGGTAACACTTCTAAATTGATTACTTTGAAAAATTTTTTGATTTTTATTTTTTTAATCATGAACGCCGAGGCTGGGTGTTAAACCTATGGTAGAAAATTGTCGGCTTAAAGGAAGTTCAATGCGGGAGGTGTGCTCTCTGGCTGAGATACGGTGCGAGAACATTTTAATAATTGCCAAGTGATTTAGAAAATAATAAGTAGTCAGCTTGCGAAACATAAAATAATGCTGCTTGAAATTTCATGTGTTATCGGATTATTTTGGTTCGCAGTTTCGTTGATAAAAGAAAAGGATTTGAGCTATGTTGTCGGTTTTGTCTTTGGTTTTTTGATAGGAGTCTGGGTGGAATCATATGGAATCTTGACAAATGTGTGGGAATACCAAAATATTGCGTCACCATTTAATTATCCTATTTACGGTGTGCCCGTTGGCATAGTCCTGTTGTATGCTTCCATAACATCTTTGGCTGTATTCTTGAACAAGTTTTTTGCAGGGGCGAGAGAAAAACATAAGGACAAGCTGGACAGATATGTCGGCTACATTTCAACAGTAACTGGTGTTGTTTTGTTCCTTTTGTCGCAGGCATTCGGAATACATTATTTCATCGGATTATCTTTTATCATGATCGGCTTGTACATGTTTGTGAAAACCCCTCTCATGTTCTATGTCGGGGTAGCAGCCCTAACAGCAGATTTTATTTTCGAACGTTTTCTTGTATTAAATAACCAAATAATTTATGCAGCTTCGTACGGGGATATTAGTGTTGGCTTCTTTTTGGGAGGGGCAATTTTTTCTGCATTATTTATTTTAATTGGTAGGCGATTATCTTTCTCTAAAAATGCAAGAAAATAAATTTTGTTTAATGAGTCTTTGTTCAATTGAAATAAAGAAAAATGGAGAAATTTATTTCCTTTTACACAGGAGGTGTGATTTGAACCCACTGAAAGATTAGATTAGATTTTTTATTTTTAATCTTTTACATTCTTTTTTTAAAAACTATGATTCAGTCAAGCTAACCTTCTTTTCTTTATCATTATAACAAACAATAAAATTCTCAAAAATACCTTCTTTGCCAAGTACGTTTATTCTCATTTCTAATTCTTTAGAAAATCCAACTTCAGTTTTTATTGTTTTATTGCCAATGATGAGTGAAACTTTATGCGAATACGCTGTGATACTTCCACCGATTCCTTTTAGAGGTATTCTTTTACATTCTTCAATATTTATTCCAAGATCTTTCAGAACTTCAAACCTAAAAATACTTATTGTAGCACCCGCATCAATCAATGCTTCTAGTGGAAGTTCTTTATCTTGATGTTTAATTATCACAGGAATTATAGGAAAGAATTTTTCTCCAATTTTAGAATAACTATATTCTAGAGCTGTACCCATAGAATGTAATTCTCCTCACCCTTTCTCGGTACCAAAAAAAATAATGCTGCAATATTTTTAGTCTTTTTTCTAACCTTTTGCAGATTTTCATCACTAACAACAATTTTATTTTTGTATATGGCTATCCATTTGCCCCTATGTTTTTCTAATTCGTTAGAATGTTGTACAAGCCATTTATGTTCTTCTTGAAATTGCATAATATAGATTTAGCTAGTTGCTTATAAATTTATAAATAAATGCTATACCTTATTCTAAGAAATGAATATTGTGAACTAAAGTTCAGTGCGGGAGTGGGATTTGAACCCTCGCAACATTTTAGTTATTTTAGAACACGATTTTTATCCTTGGAATGGTTGGCGGCGTATTTACCAACTCACCGAGAGCGTCTATCAGTGTTTTCCCTTTCAGCGTCACTATGTACGTTTTGCTCTTCTTAACAATGTATTTCGTCCTTAGCAGGATGTCAAGATGCTTGTACACTTCGCTGCTTCCGATCCTTGTCTCAAGCCTTCCAAAGCGTTTGGTTATGTCGCTGTAACTCATCGGCTTTTCGTTCAGCATAAAAAGTAAAACAGTTCTTTTACCGGAACCGAGAACTTCGCTCACTTCTAACAGATGTTCAATCTGGCCTTTTTGCTCTGTCATATTAACTACTACATAGTAAGTAAGGTATTTAAACTTGAAATCGATCCCTTTTTATTATTTTTCAGAAAAATAGAAA
>Ga0315281_10006649_pt1 | contig 16408 bp, 16 predicted proteins | sample YL17G07_0_MG_FD_204540 | JGI IMG/M metagenome (GOLD analysis project Ga0315281, IMG submission 204540) | Sediment microbial communities from Yellowstone Lake, YNP, Wyoming, USA - YL17G07_0 | ecosystem: Environmental > Aquatic > Freshwater > Lake > Sediment | place: USA: Wyoming | collected... | reverse complement strand
TAATTCGTTGCCAGTCGCTCGTAGTCGACGTAGCCGGTGACGGTGCAGACGTGGCCCGGCGCCAGGAAGCCCTGCACGCGGTTATCCGGCGCGGAGGCTATCGCTTCGAGGGCCGGCGGCACGAGGACGTGTGAAGTTAACATAAAGAAATTGTCGACGCCCTCCTTCTCGGCGATGACGGCAGCCATGGCGTTCGCCGGCGCCGTCGTCTCGAAGCCGATGGCGAAGAAGACGACCTTCCTGTCAGGGTGCTTGCGCGCCAGCCGCAGCGCATCGAGGGACGAGTAGACCATCCGCACGTCGCCGCCTTCCGCCTTGACGCTGAGGAGGTCCTTGGCGCTTCCGGGCACGCGCAGCATGTCGCCGTAAGAGACGAGGATGACGTCGGGCCGCGACGCCAGGGCAATGGCCTGGTCGATGATCTCGACGGGCGTAACGCAGACCGGGCAGCCGGGCCCGTGGATGAGCGCGACCTGCTCCGGCAGCATGCGATCGATGCCATACTTGAGGAAGGAGTGCGTCTGGCTGCCGCAGACCTCCATGATAGTCCAGGGCCGCGTGACGGCGCCGGCTATGGCGTCGAGGAACTTGCGGGCGGCGTCGCCGTCGCGGTACTCGTCGAGGTAGCGCACTACGGCTCCTCTCCCAGCTTCCTCAGCATCTCGAAGACGTTCCCGGCCTCTTCCGCGTCGATCTTGCTCAGCGCGAAGCCGACGTGGACGATGACGTAGTCGCCGATCTGCGCGTCGGGCACGAGGTCGAGGTAGACGTCACGCATGGCGCCGCCGAAGCGCACCTTCGCCGTGCGCAACTGCTCGCTCTCTTCGATGGATACGATCTCACCCGGTATTCCTAAGCACATCCCTTGTCGATCCTCGCTGCCGCCACCAGCACCTGCCCGAGCGCGATGCCGCCGTCGTTTGGGGGCACGCGCTGGTGCGTGAACGGCCTGAAGCCTTCGCCCTCCAGGCGGTGGAAAGCGCGCTCTGTAAGATAGCGGTTCTGGAAGACGCCGCCTGTCAGCGCGACCCTCGACGCGCCGGTCCTCTTCGCGACTTCGACGATGGCGTCCGCCAGCGTGTTGTGGAACCTGGCGCATATCACGCCGGCCGGCACTCCGGCGTCGCGGTCGCGAACGATCGCGCGGAACAGCGGCTCCCAGTCCAGTACCAGCGGCTCGCTCTGCCGCAGCGCGAATTCGTAGCGGTCGTCGACGCCGCGTTCGGCGCGAAACTCGACCATCATGGCCGCCTGCCCTTCGAACGAACAGACCGACCTGATGCCAAGCAGCGCGGCGACCCCATCAAATAGTCTACCAGCGCTCGTCGTGACGGGCGAGTTGACGCCCTTCGCGAGCATCTGGCTGAGAAGCCCGAGGTCCTGTTCCGAGAGTGGCTCCGCGTCGCTCGGCGGCGGCAGGAGGCCGAAGTCCGCGCCCATCTCGTGGAGCAGGCCGAGCGCTGTGCGTCGCGGCTCCTTGATCGCCGCCTCGCCGCCGGGCAGGCGGAACGGCCGCACGTGCGCGACCCGCCGGTAGCCCGAAGCGTCGCCCAGGAGGAACTCACCGCCCCAGAGCGTGGCGTCGTCGCCGTAGCCGGCGCCATCCCAGGTGACGCCGAGCACCTCGCCCTCGAGGTCGTTCTCGGCCATGCACGCCGCCAGGTGTGCGTGATGGTGCTGGACGGCGATGGCGGGATAGGGCGCGCTCCTTGCCCACTGCGTCGACAGGTAGTCGGGGTGGGCGTCGTGCGCCACGGCGAGAGGCGTCACCTCGTAGAGCGACAGGAGGTCGGCGATGACCTTGCGGAAGGCGAACAGCGCCTTCGCCGTCTCCAGGTCGCCGATGTGCTGGCTAAGGATGACCTCGTTTCCCCTCGACACGGCGACGGTATTCTTCAGATGGCCGCCAACGGCGAGCAGCGGCGGCAGCGTCCGCCTGACGACGATTGGCAGCGGCGCGTAGCCGCGGGCGCGTCGCATGACCATCTCGCGGCCCAGTTGCACGCGCGCGACGGAGTCGTCGACGTGGCGCTCGATGGGCCGGTCGTGGACGAGGAAGCGGTCGGCGATGCCGGCGATGGTCTCGACCGCCTCTGTCTCATCCGTGACGATGGGCTCGTCGTGCAGGTTGCCGCTGGTCGCGACGACGGGGAAGCCGAGCTCGCGCATAAGCAGGTGGTGCAAGGGCGTGTAAGGAAGCACGGAGCCGACGTACGGGTTGCCCGGCGCTACGGACGGCGCCAGCGCGCTGTTCGATAGCCGTTCGAGCAGGACGATGGGGCTCTCCGGGGACATGAGCAGCCGCTCCTCGAGGGGCGAGACGCGAGCGTACCGCTTTAGGGATGCCAGGTCCGGGAACATGACGGCCAGCGGCTTTTCCTCGCGGCGCTTCCTCTCGCGAAGCCGCCGCACCGCCTCGTCGTTGCGGGCGTCGACCAGCAACTGAAAGCCGCCGAGCCCCTTGAGCGCGACGACGAGCCCTCTCGTCAGCGCCGCGGCCGCGTGCCTGAGGGCGTCGTCGTCCGTCGCCAGCGTGTTGCCCCGCTCGTCCCAGAGGGCGAGGCGCGGCCCGCAGACACCGCAGGCATCGGGCTGGGCGTGGAAACGACGGTCTTTCGGGTCCTCGTATTCGCGACGGCAGCGCGGGCACATCGCGAACGAGCGCATCGTCGTGTTGGCGCGGTCATAGGGGAGCGCGCGGACGATGCTGAAGCGCGGCCCGCAAAGCGTGCAGTTGGTGAACGGATAGCGATGGCGCCGGTCGCGCGGGTCGAGGAGCTCATCGCGACACTGCGGGCAGGTCGCGATGTCCGGCATGATGACGGCGGAACGTTCGCCGGCATCGTCGCTGCGGCGGATCTCGAAGGCGTCGTAGCCTTGCGGCTCCAGCAGTGAGTACTCGAGGCTCTGGATGAAGGAAAGCGACGGTTTCTCCCCCTCCAGGCGCAGGAGGAACTCGTCGAGCGTCTCCTTCGCGCCCTCGACTTCGATGAAGACGCCCTGAGGACTGTTGTTCACCCAGCCGCGGAGCGACAGCTCTGTCGCCAGGCGGTAAACGAAGGGGCGGAAGCCGACGCCTTGGACGGCGCCGCGGATGGCGATTCTCAAGCGCTGCATCAGACCTCTAGCTCAATCCGCTTCAGGATGCAGTCGCTCTTGGCATCGAGGCGGGCGTCGGCGGAGCCGCAGCGAGGGCAGCTCAGCGGCGGCAGCGGCAGGTGGTGGTCATGGTATTCGGGGACCTCCGGCGGCCCTTCAAAGCCGCAGGCGGCGCAGGTGAGCGTCGACACGACGACGTCGATGTTAATCGCGGCGTTTGCGGCGCGACCGCCGGCGAGCGCCTGCCGGACCCACATCTCCATGCTGACGGGATCGAGGAACGCGAGGTCGCCGACCTCCACCGCCACGGACACGACGCTCTTCGCGTTCGCCTTCTCTGCCTCGCGCGTCACCTTCTCGGCGATCTCGCGCGCGATTGTTATCTCGTGCAACTAGAACCTCTTGTGCTTGCTTCCATATCCATTCTACACAAAGGGTCATCGATAGCGCAGTTGGTCGCTCCCGAACGGCTATGGCTTGGTGCCGATGACGAGTGACGTGCCCGCGGGCGGCGACAGGTCCTGTACACGCGGCGAGACGAACCCCGTATCACGGAGCCAGGACATGATCTCACGCCCGCTGTAGGAGCGCCCTTCGCCGGTGTTGACGAGCATGTTTAGCGAGAAGAGCACCGCCCCAACGGGCGCTATCTTGCTTTCATTCACCAGCGACTCGTGGACGACAACGAGACCTCCACTCACCAGCGAGTCTCGCGCTTTGCGCAACAGCAGCTTCGCGCGCTGGGGCCGCATAGAGTGAACGATTGCCGACAGCAGTATCACGTCGTTCCCCTCGCCGAAGTCGTCGACGAAGTAGTTGCCGGCCCGTGTGCTCACCCTGTCAGCGACGCCCGCCTCGGCGATTAGTTGGCTCGCGATCTCTATCGCTGGCGGCAGATCGAAGACAATTGCCCGCAACTGGCGGGTCTTCTTCACGAGGAATACCGAGTATGTGCCGGGGCCGCCGCCGGCATCGAAAAGCTGGCACCGTCCTCGCAGATCGAGTTCGTCCGCCAGGATCGCGCCGTTGCGCATCGCACGGTCGTGCATTGCCAAAACGAAGTCGCGGTAGCCGGTCTTGAGGTCGACCGGGCCGCGCGGGGCCGAGGCCGCCTTGTTGTTCTTCACACTCTGCGCGAGACACCCCCAGCGGCTCCAGAGGTCGTCGGAATGGTTGATTCCGTCACCGATGTGGGCGTCGCCGCCCTTTACAAGCGTCTGCAGGCCGAGCGGCGTGTTCAGGTAGCGCCGGCGGCGACGCTCCAGGAAACCCAAAGCGACACACGCGTCGAGGAGCAGCCGCATGGAGCGAGGGTGGGCTTCGCAGCGCCGTGCTACGTCGAGGGCGCCTGGCGCGTCGCGGCCGATTGCGTTGAAGACGTCCAGGCGGTTAGCCGCCATGAGCACCCTCGCTGGTTGCCAGCCTGCGAGTGCTCTGACGATGGGATTGAAACCAGGGGGCTGAGAAGATTGCTTGTCTACCGTTGGGCACCTCGTTTCTGACGCGCGACCGGCCCTGAAGTCGGAGGGGCCACATTATAGCACTGCCCGCTTCGGATGAACCCCTTCGCTCATCTGTAGACCGTTGACTACGCTGGTGGCCCGTGCTATAGTTTCATGTCAGTCAGGGTATGTTGCCGAAGAAAACGTTAACGAGGTTACAGGCATAGTTCGCGAACTCCGTATCAATGAGGCCATTCGGGTCCCAGAAGTACTCGTAATCGGAGCGAACGGCGAACGATTGGGCGTCATGCCTGTGGCCCGCGCGCTCGAGATCGCCCGCGAGCAGGACTCCGACCTCGTGGAGGTTGCGCCTAACGTGCGGCCTCCGGTCTGCCGCGTCCTCGACTACGGCAAGTTCAAGTACGAGCAGGCCCGGAGAGAGCGCGAAGCGCGCAAGCACCAGAAGCAGGTCGTTACCCGCCAGGTGCGCTTCAGGCCGAAGATCACGCCCCACGACATGGAGCTGAAGGCGCGCGTGACCGAGAAGCTGCTGCGCGAGGGCGATAAGGTAAAAGTATCGGTGATGTTTCGCGGTCGAGAGGTGACCTACCCGGAGCTGGGCAGGAACCTCCTCGACCAGATATACGACAAGGTCAGGGGAATAGCCGCCGTCGAGAAGCCCGCCTCCCTCGAGGGACGCTTCATGACGATGATCCTGGCGCCGGCCGCGTTCAAGCAGCCGAAGCCGCATAACGACGATGGCCCGCCGGCGCAGGCGGCAGCGGAGCAGTAGATTGCCGAAGATGAAGACACATAAGGGCGCCAAGAGGCGCTTTCACATCACCGGCACGGGGAAGGTCATGCGCCGCAAGGGGAACATCAGCCACCTGCGACGCAACAAGGCCACCCGCGCGAAGGGTGATGTGAGCGGAAAGCTCGAAGTCAACCACTCGGCCGCGAAGGCGCTGCGCAAGCTGCTGCCTTACGGCAGGGGATAGATAGGATACTGCCGTGACCAGAGTCAAGCGCGGCGTGACCGCCCGACACCGGCACAAGAAGATCCTCGCCATGGCGCAGGGGCACCGCGGCGTACGCCATCGCCTGTTCCGCCGCGCCAACGAGTCCGTCCTCCACGCCCTCGACTACGCCTATCGCGACCGTCGCGACCGGAAGGGCCAGTTCCGTCGATTGTGGATCCAGCGCATCAACGCCGCCGCCCGCGCCCAGGGCATGACCTACGGCCGCTTCATCGAGGGGCTGGCGAAGGCGGGAGTCGAAGTCGACCGCAAGATGCTCGCCGATCTCGCCGTCCGCGACGCCGCCACCTTCGCGTCGCTGGTGGGCACGGCTCGGAGCGCCCTCGCCGCCTCCTGACCAGTCGACAATCGCAACTCACAACCGCGGCCGAGGCTTTCCAGCCTCGGCTTTCGCGTCACTCACCAGTTCCCCTTGTCTAACGACGCTCAAATTGTGCGATCAGCATGACGAAGGCTCGCCGAAACATTATCTTGCGCGGTCTTCGCCGGTATGCCGACGATCAGTCGCTAGCCAGGCAGGCCAACAGCGACTATAATCATTGGCACGGATCGAGCGAGGGTCGAACAGCGAGGTGAAACCTTAGTCGTCGAAAGGATCGGACGATGAAGAGGCAAGCTTTCATGCGGAGCATTTTCCTGCTGGTTGTGATGGCACTCTTTGCGTTCGTTCTCGGCGGCTGCGCGCAGAAGGAAGAGGTCAGCAGCCGAGGCGGGTCCATCAGTCTCCCCGGCGAGCTGCAGGGTGTAACCGATACCGAAATACGGATTGGCACCCTCTTGCCCCTGAGCGGTAATCCCGCTGCAGCCTGGGGAGTCGCCATCAGCAAGGGCATGCAAGCCTATTACGACTACATCAATGACAACGGCGGCATCTACGGCCGCAAGATCAAGCTCATCGTCGCTGACAGCCAGTACTCAGGCCCAATTGCATCGGAGGCGGTACGCAAGCTCGTGGAGCAAGACAAGGTATTCGCTATCCAAGGAAGCCTGGGCACCGAAGCCCACAGCGCGGTCTACAAATACCTCGAGGAGCGCGGCATCCTGGACATGTTCATTCTTACCGGCAACAGTAAGTGGACTGTTCCGGTTGTGCCGACTCGCTTCTGCGGTCTGGTCGACTACATCACTGAAGGGCGGATATTCGCCAGATACATAGAACAGAACTTCGACGGTCAAAAGCTGGGCATCCTCGCCCAGAATGATGATTACGGCAAGGAAGGCGAGCGGGGCGTCAGAGAAGGGCTTGAAGAACTCGGCGCCAACATGGAAGTCACCGTGGAGTACTACGAGGAAACGATGTCGGACGTTACGGCTCAGGTGCAGCGGTTGAAAGGCGCCGATGTCGACATCATCGCTTTCTGGGGCGGCCCCGTCCAGGCAGCGAATATGATCAAGACCGCGCGTGAGACCCTGAGCTGGAAGGTACCGATGATGATCAACGGCACCAACGCTCTGGAGATCGTCGGCCAGCTTGCGGGCTACGACAATATAGAGGGCACGGTGAGCGGGATGATGGGTCATCAAGCCTGGGAAACGAGCATCCCGGGAATCGCTGAGAGAAAGGCGATCGTGGCGAAGTATGCGCCGGACGTGACCTTCGATAATACGGTCCTGGTTGGCTACTCCATATCTGAGGGAATGACTGGCTTTTTCAAGCAGGCCGGCAAGGAGCTCACACGGGAGTCTTTCATCAAGGCTGCGGAGTCGCTCTGCAACTACAAGTCGGACATTGGCCTCGTCGCGGCGAGCACGAGCCCGACAGACCATCGGTCTTCGGAGGCAGACGTTCTAGTGAGGGCCGCAGTCGACCGTTCGAGCGGCACGCCGGTCTTCCGCTGGGAGCCCTTCGGAGACGTCATCGGCTTCGAGTCGACGACGGATTGTGTGGTGCCGACGCCGCCGGCCGACGCCGAGAAGCAGCCGGGTCCGCCGCTGCAGAGTGAGTTACAGACGCCCGAACCGTAGGCTCTCCGGCGCAGAGCATATCGTCGCTCTTCTCGCTCTTTCGCGTCACTCAGCCAGATCCCTCTTGTCTAACCCCGCTTCACTGTGCGATAAAGGGACGAATGCTCGCCAAAGTACTATCATGCGCAGTCGTCGGCCTCGAAGGCGCCGTCGTCGAGGTCGAGGTCGACATCGCCTCCGGAATGCCCGCGTTCTACATCGTCGGCCTGCCGGATGCCGCCGTGCAGGAGGCGAAGGAGCGTGTCCGCTCCGCCGTCCGCAACGCCGGCCTCCGCTTCCCTCGGAATCGCATCACCGTCAATCTCGCGCCTGCTGACGTCCGCAAGGAAGGCCCGGCATACGACCTGCCGATTGCCGTCGGCATCATGCTGGCCTCGGAGCAGGTCGTCGCCGATTTGTCGAGCGCGCTCTTCCTCGGCGAGCTGGCGCTCGACGGCCAGGTGCGCCACTCCCACGGCATCCTGTCGATGGTCGCCCTCGCGAAGGAGCGCGGCCTCGACACTGTCTACGTGCCGCAGGCCGACGCCGCGGAGGCCGCTCTCATCGAAGGCGTGAGGGTACTGCCGGTGGCGTCGCTGGCGCAGCTTGCAGCCCATCTTGGCGGCTTCGAGCCCATCGAGCCCTTCGTCGCTGGGCCGCAGGAGCTTTCGATGGACGGTCCGGTGTGGGACGGCGCCGACTTCGCCGATATCAAGGGCCAGGAGCACGTCAAGCGCGCCCTGGAGGTCGCCGCGGCCGGTGGCCACAACTTGCTGATGACCGGGCCGCCCGGCAGCGGCAAGACGCTGCTGGCGCGCGCCATGCCCTCGATCCTGCCACCGATGAGCCCGGAAGAGGCGCTGGAGGTGACGAAGATCTACAGCGTCGGCGGGCTGCTGCCGGCCGATACGCCGCTCATCCGGCAGCGGCCGTTCCGGGCCCCGCATCACACCGTGTCGCACGCCGGTCTGGTCGGCGGTGGACGGCAGGTGCGCCCGGGCGAGATCACCCTCAGCCACCGCGGCGTCCTCTTCCTCGACGAGCTGCCGGAGTTCGGCCAGGCCGTCCTCGAAGTGCTGCGGCAGCCGATGGAGGACCGCATGGTCACCATCAGCCGCGCCCACGGCACGACGACGTTCCCCAGCAACTTCATGCTCGTCGCCGCGATGAACCCCTGTCCCTGCGGCTTCTACGGCGACCCGACGAAGGAGTGCACCTGCTCGGAGTCGACCGTCAGCCGCTACCAGAAGCGCATCTCCGGGCCGCTGCTCGACCGCATCGACATCTTCGTCGAGGTGCCGCGCGTCGAGTATGAGAAGCTGGCCGCAGAGACCGCCGGCGAGCTGTCCGCCAGGGTGCGCGCGCGTGTCAAGGAGGTGCGACGGCGTCAGTCGGTGCGCTTCGACGGCACGCGGCTGCTGTGCAACGCGGAGATGACGCCGACGGAGGTGCGCGAGTACTGCCAGAGCCGGCTATCGGAGCAGGCGAAGGGCCTGTTGCGGCTGGCGATGACGCAGTTGGGGCTATCGGCGCGGGCGTTCCACCGCGTGCTGAAGCTGGCGCGCACCATCGCCGACCTGGCGGGCAGCGAGGAGATCGGCCCGTCGCACCTGGCGGAAGCGGTGCAATACCGCCACCGCGGCGCATAGTTCAACGATCTACCGACCGAGGGGAGGACGCGACGATGCCAAACACGCGTGCAAACGGCGTCAACTTGGAGTTCGAAGAGATCGGTGAGGGCGGCTCTGCGCCGCTGCTGCTGATCATGGGGCTCGGCGCGCAAATGATCGCATGGGATGACGGGTTTTGCCATCAACTTGCGGACAGGGGGTTCAGGGTAATCCGCTTCGACAATCGCGACGTCGGGCGTTCGACCAAGTTCATCGACAGGTGCCCGAACCCGACGCCGTTCTTCGTGGACCTGTTGCAGGGGAAGACAGTCGCTGCCCCCTACACGCTCGACGACATGGCGGATGACGCCGCGGCACTCCTGCAAGAGCTCGGCATCCCCGCGGCGCACATCGTCGGTGCCTCCATGGGCGGGATGATCGCCCAACTCCTCGCCATTCGCCATCCTGATCGAGCGCTCACTCTGACTTCGATCATGTCGACGACCGGAGAGCCTGACTTGCCCCAGGGCGAGCCGGCCGTTCTTGCCCTCCTGTCCCAGCCCTTACCCGCCGGGCGCCAAACGGCCATTGAGCAAGCCGTCGCGACGTCGCGTCTTCTCGCCGGCGGAGGTTTCGAGTTCGATGAGGCCCGCAGCCGAAGACTGGCCGAGGCGTCATATGATAGGGATTCTGACGCCACGGGCCTCGGACGGCAGCTCCTGGCCATCATGACCGCGCCCGGCCGGAGGGCAGCCCTCAGATCGCTGAAGGCGCCGTCTCTGGTGATCCACGGTGCCGCCGATCCTCTTGTGCCCCTAGCCTGCGGGGTTGACACAGCGGAATCGATCTCGGGTGCCGAGATGCTGGTTATCGATGGCATGGGCCACGAGTTGCCGGAGGGCGCCTGGTCGCGGGTGATAGACGCCGTCGCAGTCCTGGCGCAGCAACGCGAATAGGAGGCAGCAATATCTGCTTCACACGCGTGGTCGGGACAGGCCCTCCGAACCAACCGACGGAAAGGAGACCGTTCTCATGTCCTGTAAAACCCGTGCTGGCTTGATCGCGCTGTTACTTACGCTTGTCGTCGGAAGCCTTTTGGCGATGGCCTGTGGTAGTTCCAAGAAAAGCACTACGATACCGCGCACCGTGTCCGTAACGATCAAAGACTTCGAGTTCACGCCGGCGACTGTTACCATCAAGGTCGGGGACACGGTCACCTGGACGAACAACGGCCCGTCGACGCACACCGTCACCGCCGACGACGGCAGCTTCGCCAGCGGCAATCTGTGGGGCGACACCTTCTCGCACACGTTCCAGACGGTGGGCACCTTCACCTACCATTGCGCGATTAGCCGGTTCATGACCGGGACGGTGATCGTGCGGTAGCGCCGCGAGTCTTGCCTGGCGCGAGTTCACCGGCCGCGTTTCTTGACAGTCGCTTCGGCAGCACTATACTTGCCACGAAGCCCATGTGTTCAGGTTGAAAGGAGGTCTAACCATGGCCAAGCCCACCCGAGAGGACGCTGACATTCTGCTACGCCTTGCTGAACTTTCCGCTTTGTCCAACTTGCCCGCTGCCGCCGCCTACATTTGGAGCGATGATTTCCCCACCGATTTCGCCCGCTTCCGCGCCAAGTTCCCGAGGGGCAAGCGCGGCGAAGAGGAGAGTCTTCTCCGGCGCTATCTCGCCCACTGGGAAACGGCCTGTACTCTGTACCGGAACGGTCTGTTCAATGAAGACCTCTTTTTCGACTGGATGGACATTACGGTGGTCTGGGACCGAGTCAGGGGTTATGCCCTGGGCGTCCGAAAGGAGATGGAGAACCCCGCCTTGTATGAGAACTTCGAATACGCTGCGGAACAGGCGCGGTCCTGGCAACCTAAGCGCGCATAGCCGCGCTACGGCGAGCGCTTCCCGTCTCGGGCCGGGCAGCGTGGCCCTGACGGGCTTCGAGGACCGGCGCAGATGGGAGCAGCCTTGCCTCGTGGGTCGATGATCGTGACGTTTTCGCTCGCTCCGGCGAAAGACGGTTCTGCCCCCTTGTTATGATATGCTTCAAGTAGAAGCATTCTTGTCTCCCACGTATCTGCGAAGGCATCGCCGTGCATCGCCCACGACCCGTCTTCCTGCTGCCGGCCGTCCTCGCGATGGCCCTAGCCCTTACGCCGAAGGACGTCGCCTTCCACGAAGGGAGCATCGCCTTCATCGGCAACAGCGTCACCCTCGGCGCCAACGCCTCCAGCCCCTCGAAGACGTTCGTCTCACTGGTCACCAGCTTCATCGACGAGCGCTCGTCGGACGAGCAACGCAGCGACTTCCTCTCCTTCGACCCTCTGACCGACCCCGCGGCCGCTTCCGAGGCGATGCGGCACAATCGCCGCTTCGTCATCATCGAGATCGGCGTCCACGCCGCCATTGACGAATCAATCTCGGCCGACCAGTTCCGGCAGCTCTACGGGTCGATCCTCGACTGCGTGATCGGCGACGGCACGATCGTCACCGCCGGCACCGTCCCCTGGCTCGGCTGGGCCGCCGTAACCCCCACCTATGAGCGCGCCGACCTCTTCAGCCAGATAATCGCCGAGGAAGCGGCGAAGCGGCAGGTAGCCGTCGCCGACCTGTGGTCGGCGACGAAGCTGCGCCTGAACCTCATCTCGACGGCGCAGGACCACACCTTCCTCGGTGTCGGTCACGGCGACAACTTCCACCCCAATGACGCCGGTCATGCGATCATCGCCGAGACGTACGAGCAGGCGCTCACTGCGGAGCTGGCACTTCCGCCGGACCGGCCCTTCGACAGGCAGTGCCACTGACGGGGCGGCCGCTATCTGTCCACGAATGGTATTATTGGCGGGAACCACCCTCTGCCCAGGAGGGGCGTTGCGCGACTACTGAAAGGAGCGCCCTTTGCCCGACACGGCTGTCGCGGCGCTGATACTGGGGCTCACTTACCTGGCGATCGCGTCGGAGCGCGTGAACCGGACAGCGGCGGCGCTCGCCGGCGCCGTGGCCATGATCGCCGTCAAGCTCGACGCCTTCGACCAGGACGCCGCATTCGCCTCTATCGACTTCAACGTCATCTTCCTGCTCGGCGGCATGATGATCCAGGTCAGCGTCCTCTCGCGGACGGGCGTCTTCGAGTGGCTGGCGACGCGCGCGGCGGCTATGGCCCGTGGCAGCCCTGTGCGCATCCTCATCGCGCTCTCGCTGGCGACGGCGGTGCTGTCGGCGTTCCTCGATAACGTGACGACGGTTGTGCTCATCGCGCCCGTGACGATATCGGTCGCCAGCGCGCTGCGGATGAAGGCGACGCCGCTGCTCATCTCCGAGGCGATAGCGTCGAACATCGGCGGCAGCGCCACCCTCATCGGCGACCCGCCGAACATCGTCATCGGCAGCGCCGCGGACCTGACCTTCGTCTCCTTCCTGGTCAACGTGGCGCCCATCATTGTGCTCATCCTCGTGATCTACCTGCTGGTGGCGCCGCGGCTGTTCTCGCTGCATCTCTTGGAAACCGAGTCGCGGCGGAAGCGCATCGAGGAGATGGAGACGAGGGCGCTAATCAGGGAGCCGCAGCTCCTAGGCCTGTCGAGCGCCGTCCTGGCGCTGACAATCGTCGGCTTTGGGCTGCACGGCGTCCTCGGCTACCAGCCGGCGACCGTCGCCCTGTTCGGCGCGGCGGTAATGCTGCTGCTCGGCCGGCAGAACGTCCACAACGTGCTCCTGGACGTCGAGTGGTCGACGCTGCTGTTCTTCGTCGGCCTGTTCATCATCATCGGCGGCACGGAATCCGTGGGACTGCTGAGCGACCTGGGCGACAGGGTGGCGGACGTGACGCACGGCAACGCGACGGCGGCGTCGATGGCGGTCCTGTGGTTCTCGGCGCTGGCGTCGGGCATCGTCGACAACATTCCCTACACGACGGCGATGCTGCCGGTCGTGCGCGAGGTGGGCACGAGCGTCGGCGGTGGCGGCGGCCCCGGCGACGTGCTGTGGTGGTCGCTATCGCTGGGCGCCTGTCTGGGCGGCAACCTGACGCTGATAGCGGCATCGGCGAACGTGCTGGTCGCGAACCTGGCGGCGCGGGAGGGCCAGCGCATCGGCTTCTGGGAGTTCTTCCGCTACGGCGCTCCGGTCACTGTGCTGTCGATAGCCGTCTCCGCTGTCTACCTGTGGCTGCGCTATCTGCTGTTCTAGTCTTGTCAGGCGAAGGGGCAGGCGGTAAGATGGCGTCGGGCCCCCGTAGCTCAGTCGGATAGAGCACCGGCCTCCGGAGCCGGGTGCGTGGGTTCGAGTCCCGCCGGGGGTACCAACAATTCTCTGTTGAACAGCCTCCTCTCCCGCCCAAACCAGCTTCAGCTTATCTCGCGAACGGCCGGTCGATTCAGGAGACCGCAATGAGGGGGAGCATGTCCAGGTCCGTCCTCGCGACGCTGCTGACGGCGGCGGCAGGGCTTGTCCTGCTGGCCTGCGGCGGCGAACAGGAATTGGGCATCACCGATTCGTTCGAGGTAAACGGCGTCGCGATGGAGTCGCATCTGGTCGACGTCGAGATGCAGCCTGCCGGCGGCGAGCCGTACACGCTCACGTGGCACTATGTCGAGGCCGGCAAGGGTGAACCGATCGTATTCTTGCACGGGCTGCCGGAATCCTGGTATTCGTGGCACTACCAGATCGAATCGCTCCAGTCGGACTACCGCGTCATAGCCATCGATCTCAAGGGCTACGGCCAGTCTGACAAGGCCGACGGCAACTACCATCCCGCCAACGTCGCCGACGAGATCCTGGCGCTGCTCGACAAGACCGGCGTCAAGCAGTTCAACCTCGTGTCCCATGATTGGGGCACGGCCATAGGCGACTATCTCGCCGGCGGGCACCCGGACCGCATCATTCGCTACGTGCGGATGCAGGCGCCACTCCTCAAAGCGGACCCGAATAACCATCCTCAATTCACTCTGTTCGTCGACCAGGACATTGCGAAACGGATGCTGAGTGACGCCGAGCGCTTCGTCCGCGGCGTATATGAGAGCCGGACGGTGCAGAAGGTGCCGGAGGCGGACATAACGCGGATCATCGAGGAGTTCAGTCGCGAAGGCGTGGCGGAGGCGGTGCCGCGCTACTTCCGCGACTTCTTCGGTTCGCCGTCCGCCGGCGCAGGGAGGGACAAGCTCTTCCCCGCTATGGACTTCCCCGTGCTGTTGCTCCAGGCAGACCGCGACCCGGCCCAGCCGCAGTGGTACTTCGACGGCGCGACCGGCCTCTTCCCTAACGCGACGCTTCAGTGGGTGAAAGACTCCGGTCACTTCACGGAGCTTGAGCAGCCTGAGGCGGTCAGTACGGCGATCCGCGAATTCCTCCAACACTGACACTCTGAGCCACGCTCAGATGGCCGCACCAGCGACGGGGGCCTCGCGTTGCCGGCGAAATGCGTGACAGGTTTGCCGAGGTGATCCGCTCTGCTATACTGACTGTGCGCATGACAGCGTTGAGGCGCATTTGGCAAGTCAGAGGTTACTAAATGCCGAAGAAGCAACCGAAGCGTATCAAGAGGAAAGGCCGGCGGCCGCGCGGCGTCGACTGGTCGGGGCCCGAGACTAAACACGGTCCTTTTGGCCTGTTCAGCAACGTCAGGCTGTTCTACCTAATCGGCATTATCATCATGGTCGGCAGTCTCGCGCTCGGCGGCAGCCTCTGCAGAAGCAACGCAAACAGGAACCCAACGCCCACTCCCGCGCCTGTCGGGACCGAAACGCCGACGCCATCGCCGGACCAGATCACGCCCACGCCGACGGTAGAGCAGGTGAAGCAGTGGCCCGCTCCTCCGGCGACGACAATCGACACGACGAAGAGCTACACGGCGAAGCTCACGACCAGCAGGGGCGTCATCGAGCTGCAATTGTTCGCCGCCGACGCGCCGAATACGGTCAACAACTTCGTGTTCCTGGCGCAACAGGGCTTCTTCAAGGATATGGCGTTCTACTACGCGGACACGGGCTCCTTCGCGGCGACCGGCGATCCCGCGGGCAACGGCAAGGGCGGCCCCGGCTACGAGCTGCCAAACGAGCCGAACTCGCGTACCTTCAGCGCGGGCTCCGTGGGGATGTTTGCGGGCGAGGCCTCCGGCATGCAGGCGGGCAGCCGCTTCTTTATCGTGCTGAACCCGTCGCGGCTCGATTCGACCGACTTCTGGCCGTTCGGCGAAGTGAAGTCGGGGATGGACATCGTGCAGAGCCTGGTCAAGGGCGACACGCTGATCAGTGTCGACATCCAGGTGCAGTAAAGGTCCTAGGCGGCAGCGGGCAGCGCCAGAATGAACGTCGCGCCGCCGCCCCTGCCGGCGCTCTCGGCCCAGATGCGGCCTCCGTGCGCCTCGATGAGCCCCTTGCAGATCGCCAGCCCCAAGCCTGCTCCCCTATCGGCTATCTCGTCGACCTTGTAGAACTTGCGGAACAGCAGGGCTAGCTTGTCCGGCGGGATGCCGCGGCCGTTGTCGCGCACTTGCACGAGCACGGCCCCTTCCTCGCGCCGCGCCGATACCACTATCGGCTCCGCCATCGGCGAGACGTGCGCCGCGTTCGAGAGCAGATTGCCCAGCACTTGCTGGATGCGACGCTTGTCCACGTTGAGACGCGGCAGGCGACTGGGAAGCTCCAGCACTATCTTGTGCGCTCCGCCGCTTGTGGCGAAGGCTTCGCTGACCTCCCTCAACATCGCCGCCGTGTCGACCTTTTCGCGGTTGAGGGCGAGCAGCCCGGACTCGATCTGCGTGACGTCCAGGAGGTTGCTGACGAGCTCGCGCAGGCGGTCTGCCTGCTCGTCGATGATCTTGAACAACTCCTGCGCCTCCCGCGGCTTGGGCGGCGTATCCGTTGAGAGGCCGATGGCGGCGGCCCCCTTGATGCCTGTAAGCGGCGTTCGGAACTCGTGCGCGAGGATGACCAGGAATTCAGTGCGGAGCTGCTCCAGGTACGCCTCGGTCTTCACGCGCTCGGTGACGTCACGCACTATGGCCTCCATGGCGACGGGCCTGCCGGCCTCGTCGCGGATCAGGGTGGCATGCTGCTCTACCCATATCACGTCGCCGTTCTTGTGCAGCAGGCGCACCGTCACCGGGGTCGCCAGTTCCTCCGCATTTCGCAGGTAGCGGCTGAGCGTGTCCGCATCTTCCGGATGAACGATTCTTCTAAGCAACGTCCAGTCTTTGCAGAAGTCGTCGGGCTGATAGCCGCTGATCTTGCCGATCGCCGGGCTCACGTAGTCCAGATGCGGCTTCGG
>Ga0315281_10006648_pt1 | contig 16409 bp, 3 predicted proteins | sample YL17G07_0_MG_FD_204540 | JGI IMG/M metagenome (GOLD analysis project Ga0315281, IMG submission 204540) | Sediment microbial communities from Yellowstone Lake, YNP, Wyoming, USA - YL17G07_0 | ecosystem: Environmental > Aquatic > Freshwater > Lake > Sediment | place: USA: Wyoming | collected... | reverse complement strand
GAGGTTCGCCTGGGTGAACGTCCCATTGAGGGGGATGGGCGTTCCGGACAGTCGAAGCGTGCCGCGAATGGGGAGCGTCGTCACCTTGAACGTGAGCTGCGCGGCGGCCGAACAAGCGTCGGCGGCGGACAATACCGTGGAGCCGATGACGTTGCCGCTCGAACCGTACGCAATGGTCTTTCCTGTATTCGTCGGGATCGTCGGCGTGTCGTTGTTGACGGTGACCGTCGCCGTACACTGTGCGGTGTTCGCGGCCGCGTCGGTGACCGTCAGGGTGACCGTCACCGCCCCTGCCCCGCTCCCGAGCGCCGGTGCTCCGGCGATCCAATCCGCCGCCGGTTCCATATTCTGAAGAACTCCATTGTTTCCGTTCTTCGATTCGACCGCCGTCGTCCCCGTTCCTTCGTCGAGCTTCCAGTACTGCAAAAGACCCGGACTGGCCAAGGAGACCGAGGTGTTCCACGACGCCGCGATCTGAGCGGGCGTCCGCGCCAGGTTCCACATTCGGACTTCGTCGATCGACCCGTTCCAGAAACAGCAGTCGCTGTTCTTGCCGATGTGGATCCTGTCATTGATGGTCAGGCTGCTGATCGCCCCGTCGACGAGCGCCGTCCGCGCGACGTCCTCGACGCCGTCCCGGAAGAGCCTGAGCGTCGTTCCATCCCAGGTGCTCGCGACGTGATGCCACGCGCCGTCATTGAGATTCGCCGAAGCCTGGTAATGCTTCCAGGTACCGCTCGCGCCGACGACCTCGACGGAGAATTTGTTGTTAAAGAGGATCAACTGAACGTTGTCCGAAGGACCGCCCGCGAGCGTCGCCACGATGCCCGCCCAGTTCGTCGTCGCCGTCGTTTTCACCCACGCCTCGTAGGTGAACGCGGAACCGTGAACGGCGTTGCCGTTCGACAGAACGTATTCATTCACTCCGTCGAAGGTCAGCGCGGAACCCGATGGGAGGTCGGCGCAGCTGAACGTGGTCCGGTCGAGCGTCCGGCTCGCGATCCCGCAGTTGTCGGCCGATCCATTGTCGACCATCGCGGGCGTGATCGTGGCGTTCCCCGTTCCGTCGAGAGTGACCGAGACGTTCCGGCAGACGGCCACCGGAAGAATCGTGTCGCCGGCGCAGGTGATCGTGATCGCGAAGGTCTGTCCGGACAGCGTCGCAACACCGTCGGTGACCGAGAAACCGAACGAATCGGTCGCGGGCGCCGAGCCGTCGTGATCGTAGGTCACGGCGCTGGCGGCCAGATTGGCTCCGGTGAAAGTTCCATCGAGGGGAATCGGCGAACCCGACAGACGCAACGTCCCTCGCGCCGGCAGAGTCGTGACGCGGAACGTCAGTTGCGCGGCCCCCGTGCAGCCGTCCGCGGCGGCAAGAACGCTCGTTCCGATGACGTTACCAGTCGATCCTCGAAGCACGGTCTTGCCGTTGTTCGTCGGAACCGTGGGAGAGTCATTATTGATCGTGACGACCGCATTGCACTGCGCCGAATTGCTCGCGGCATCGGTTACGGTCAGGGTCACGGTCACGCTCCCCGCAGTTCCACCCAGACCCGGCACGCCCGTGATCCAGTCGGTCGCCGGATTGATTCCGACCACTGTCCCGGTGATCGCGTTGGGTCCGGCGTCGGCGGCCGTCGTGCTTCCCGTTCCGTCGTCCAAGCGCCAGTTCATGACGAGGCCGGGCTCGCTCCCCGAAAGCCTTTGCGACCGGGTTGCCGCGATCTCACCGGGAGTGCGGATCACATTCCAGATCCGGGCATCGTCGATCCCGCCGGCGAAGGCCTGGAAACCGGATCCCGGATTGTCTCCGTCCCCGACGACGACCCCTTCGGTCTGCGATGAGACGGTCATCGTGGTCGCAAGAACCGGAGCTCCGTCGAAATAGAGAATTGTTCCGCCCGCGACCCCGGACTGAAAGGTCGCGGCAACGTGGTGCCAGGCGCCGTCGTTCGGAAAAATTCCAGTGCCGCGCCAGGTGGTCGACCAATCGTGGATTCCAAATTCATTGTTATAGAGAAACATTCCCCAGGCGAGCTGCTTGAGCAGAATACCCCGATGGGCGGAGCCGGCATTCGTGGTTCGGATCCACGCCTCGATCGTTCCGGACGAAAGATTCGTGACTGCCGAAGGCGGTACCGCGGCCTGGACATGGCCGGTGGCGCCATTGAACTGCAGAGCGCCTCCGGCGCTGAGGTCTGCGCAAGTAAACGCCGCTCGAGACAAGGTCCGGCTCAAAATTTCGCAATTGTCGGTCGAGCCGTTGTCGACCATGGCGGGGGTCAAGGCCGCGTTCCCGGCTCCGTCGAGAGTGAGCGAGACGTTTCGACAGGAGGCGACGGGCGGAATCGTGTCGCCTGCACAGGTGATCGTGATTGCGAACGTTTGGCCGGTCACGGTCGCAGTCCCGTCTGACACCGAGAATCCGAATGAATCGGACGTAGGCGCGGAACCATCATGATCGTAGGTGATCGCGCTGCCATCGAGGTCGCTTTGGGTGAAAGTTCCATTTAGAGCCACCGGCGTTCCCGACTTCCTGAGGATGCCGCGAAGCGGCGGCGTCGTCAGGGCGAACACGCGAGCCGCCGGACCGTCGGTCGCGTCCAGGTCCGTGGCGGCGAGCTCGCCGCTCGCAATGACGTTTCCCGTCGATCCATTGACGACGGTTCGTCCGGTATTGGTCGAGACGACGGGCGGATCGTTGACTCCATTGACCACAATCGTGACGGTCGCCGTATCCGTGGCAAGGCCGTCGCTCACGGTGTAGGTGAACGTGTCGGTCGTCGATTGTCCGCCGCCCAGCGCCTGGAGTGTGCCCGAACCGCGCGGATCGTACGTCACCCCTCCGTTCGAGGCGACGCTCACGGTTGCGCCCTTCGTGCTGGTGGCGTCAAACGCCGTGACGAACAATGGGGACGGGCCATCGGAGTCGGTATCGTTTGCGAGGACGCCGCCCGTGACCGGCGAACCGGGAAGCACGTAGACCCGAAGAAGTCGGGTGCCATAACTCGCGGCATTCCCCGCGAAAGTCCAATCGGGCGCGCCGGGGCCGGGATTGTTTCCGATGCCGATTTCGTCCACCGCTGCAGCCCGGTTCCAAAGGCTCCACCCGAAGAGGGTCTGGCCGGCGCCGTAGTTGTGAATCTGAAACGACGAGTGATTGCCGGTAAAGTTCGGCGAGTCGTCGAAATCGAAGAGGCCGTCGTTTCCGCCGAGCCCCTTTGAGCCACCCTGAGTGTAGTTCCACGGCCAAAATTCGATGTCCCCGGTCGTGATCCCGGTGCCCGTCACGACGCCCGGAACATTCGAGGCGACGTTCATGCTCGACACAACCTGGTTGTAGACCCAGCCGTAGGGAATCCCCGTTCGGTTCGCTTGTCCGCTCGTGAAATCGTTCATCGACACCCAAATCCAGTTATTGTCGAGCTTGAGGTAGTAAGCGACCCGGGAGAACGGCCCGACCGTCCCGGAATTGTCGACGCCCCAGGGGGCCGGGCCGAAGGCGAGCCCGAGATCGACCGGAGGAGAAATCTCGTAAACGAGACTGTAGCCGGCACTGTCCGGGATTCCCGGCTCCGCTTCGGGGCTCGCGATCAGAACCGAATCCTCCGTACTCGCAAAACCTGCGCCCGAATCGTCGTTCGCGACCGGCGGAAGATTCACGGGAGGATCGACGGTGAACGAAAAGGTTCCGGCGACGCCGGCGGGCCCATCCGGACCGTTCGAAAAACTCGACCCGACCTGTGCGGCCGACAATGCCGACGAATAGATCCGCGCCTCGGAAATGGCGCCGTGAAGATATCCGTCCGCGGGGTACTGCGACCGGCCGAGCCAGTTGTTCACGGTGGCTCCCATCGATGCGGGACTGAGCGTGACGCCGCTGTTCGAAGCGACCGGCGAACCATTGACGTAGAGCACCATCGTGTTGGACGCATCGTCAAGCGTCGCCGCCACATGAGTGAGAACGCCAACCGGAAAAGCGCTGACGTCGTCCGCGAACTGCTCGCCGCCGCCGGTGTTGATGGCGATGCGGGCCCGATTTCCGAAACCGCTGGGAGAGAGAAACCAGTAATCGCTCGTGTTGGACCCGAGGTCGAAAATCCGCGCCCAGGCCGGCGTCGAATTGAGCGTCACCCACGCCTCGAGCGTGGCGTTTGCCCACGTGGCGACTTCGGCGTCGATCGGCAAATCGACGTATTGATTGACGCCGTTCAGTTGGCAGGCGCCGCCCGAAACGGCTGCGCCGTTGATCAGGGCCCCGTCGGCAGTGCCGGCGTAGTCGTGCGCATCCGTCGCAAAGCTCCAGCGATGGACCAGGGACGGCGCGAGCCAGGCACCGCCTCCATCCGTGACCGAAAAGGCGAAGGAGTCGGACAACGTTGCGGACCCGTCATGGTCGTAGGTCACGGCGCCCGTCGCGAGATCCGCTTGCGTGAAGGACCCGCCCATCGCGATCGGCGCCCCCGACCTTCGGAGAGTTCCCCGGGCCGGCAATGAGGTTACGCGGAATTCGGGCTGCGCTCCGTTGGCGCACGCGTCGGCCGCGCTGAGCTGGCTCGTGCCGATGACGTTGCCGGTCGACCCGTTCGCGACATTCATTCCGGTGTTCGTCGCAATCGTCGGCGGAGTGACGTCCTGGACCGTCAGAGTCGTAGCGCAGGTCGAGAAATTTCCGGCGGCGTCTTCGACACGCAACTGGATCGCCTGGTTGCCGACGTTCGTACAGTTGACGGTGCAGCTCGACGACCACCCCGGCCCGAACGCCTTGACGTTCCGGAACTCGATCCAACTGTTCGAACCAAGAGTCGTGTCGTTCCATGCGTACAACATCAGATAGCGCGTCGTCACGAGCGGGAACGCGACCTTGAGAGGGTTCCCGACCTGGGTGGCGGAAGGTGTCGTTCCGGACCCGACGGACGTCGGCGCAAAAAGAGAGACCCAGCCGGCGTCAGCGTAGGAAGGGGCCGCACCGGTACCGGGATGGGAGAACGCCTGGATCTGCGTCGTCTTTCCGTCGGAAAACATTTGAAAGACCGACAGCGAATTGATCGGATACGGGCTTCCCATGTCCACCACGATCGCTCCGTGACTGGAACCGGGACTCGCGTTGAACCACGTCGCACCGGCGGGTTGTTCGTGTCGGGCGCCTCGTCGCAGAAGGTGCCGAATGGCGCCCAGGGCTCGGCGCACGCCGTGCCCAAATACGATCCCCGGTAGTTGGTCGCCCCGTTCAGCCCCACGACTTCAACGACGGTCGCCGCGCCGCCGCTGAAAATACCGTTCAAGTGATTGACGCTGCCGTTGGGGCATTGAATCAACACGCTCGTCACGCCGCAGTTGTCCGTCGAGCCGTTGTCGAACATCGCCGCGGTGATTGCGGCGCTGCCGGCGGCATCGAGAGCGATCGAAACCGGCTGGCAGACGGCGACGGGCGGAGTCGTGTCCGTGGCGCAGGAGGTCAAGCCGACCCCGCGGATCGCGAAATTCCAGGCCGGGTGGGCGGGATCCCCGTTATTCACGGTGACCGTCGCATCGTGGGTCTGGATGGCATCGGGATTGTACGTGACGGCGAAACTCGCCGATCCGCCCGCCGGAATCGGACTGGGCGGCGCCAACGCACCGACGGAGAAGCGCGAGGCGCCTGATCCCGAGAGCGCGAGGCTGTCGACGGGCAGAGGGCAATCGGAAACGTCGGCAGCGCCGAGCGGAGCATTCAGGGAGGCCAGAATCTGGGCCTGGGTTCTCGCGACTTTCCAGAGGCGGACTTCGTCCAGAACGCCGGTGAAAATGTTGCACTGACAGTTGTTCGGCTCCTGCCGGCCGATGTTGAGAGGTCCGGCGTTGAAGGCGAGCGCCGGCAATCCCGGGAAGGAACTGAGAAGCGCTCCATTGAGGTAAAACGCGAGCGTTCCGGTGGCCCCATCCCAGGTCACCGCCACGTGCGCCCATTGATTGACCGGGATGGAACCGCTACTGTAGATCCAGCTCGTCGCGGGATTGTAGAAGCCGAGCCCGGTCTGGCCGTTGGGGCGCACCTCGAACAGGAAGTTGTAGTTCGCACGATCGATGACCGTATTGTTTCCGGCATCCGTCTCGTAGATCCACGCCTCGATCGTCATTTGATTCTGCAGGGAGTCGAAAATCGCATTGTCAGCGACCTGAACGAATCCGCTGTTGAAGACAAGGGCGTTTCCAGCGCCCGACATCGGAGAGGTCGACGGAACCTGCCAGGCGGAGGTCGCAACCAGCGTGCCGTTCAGCGCGTTCACGCTCGAATCCGCGGCGATCCCTCCGCTCCCCTCGTCCAGCTTCCAATAACCGACGACCCCGCCCGCGTTGGTGACCGTGAAGGAATGAGGAAGCGAACCGCCCACCGGGACAGACCCGAAATCAGTTCCATCCGCTACGGAGGGGGTGACATCTCCGTCGGCGATCGAGAGCGCGTTGCCCAGAACGTTCGCCTGCGGCGTACAGAACCCGTTGTTCTTGATGTCCAGAACTTCAGCCCCGGTGAGCGCGTGGTTCACCAGCGCCACTTCATCGATGCGCCCCGAAAAGGCATTGCCCCAGGTCGCGACCCTTCCGACCCAGGTCGCGACACGAGTCAGGTCACCGCCCGGAATGTTTCCCGCCGCCACCTGGACACCATTGATGTAAATCTTCGTCAAGTTGCCGGAAGCCCCCCGCGCCACCGACACGGCGACATGCTGCCAGACGTTGATCGCGAGAGCTCCCGCCCCCGTCTGGACGGTTCCCTGGCAGGTCGACGCATTGGCGGTCTCGAGGCGGAGCGTCCCGACGCTGTCCGGCATGTCGAACAGAGCCCCCTGACCGCACGAATAGTTTCCTTTGACGAAGATCCCCTGTTGCCGAAGCGTGAACGGCTTCACCCAGGCGAGCATCGTGAAATCGCCGGTGTCGACGTCGTAACCGCCCGCCGATTCGGCCCAGTCGGACTGCTGGAGACCGGGATTGAGCTCGAGAACGCGCCCGCCGGGGCGCCCCGCATCGGCGACGAAGCTGGCGCTACCGATGAGAGTCAGCGGGTTGCTTCCCGCCGAATCGGAGGCGATGCTTCCCGACGTTTCGTCGAATCGCCACAGCGAGATCAATCCGCCGCCGGAATAGCTGGGAGCCGGGGGGGATCCCGCATCCCGATTCGCACCTTTCGAAGAGACAATCGCGTCTTCCACCGAGCGATCGACCTGCGTCACGGCGCGGGTTTCTGCAGGATTCGACTTCCCCGATTCCGATCCGTTCCCCGTGACCACGGTGAAGTCACGATGGCCTGGCGCCCCGGAGCTCGCCGCCCCTTGCGCCGGAAATGACAGTGCAGGCTTTCGCTCCACGGTCCGCAACTCGCCGCTCCCGGCGGCTCCCGCCAGAATCCCGATCGCGGAAAAGGCGGAGAACCGAATCGCTCGCCCGAGACGGTGGAACCGGGGATGTTGCCGCCGCCCCTGTTGCTCACGCGCTCTCGCATTTGTCTGCATTTCGTTCCTCATCGACCTCTGGAAATTCGTTTCGTTCTCTCTCATGACCTTCTCCGCTTCTTTGGGCCGGCTCAATTGAGCGGCCCGCCGCAGCTGCCGACGAAAGCCTGGACGGCGTAGAAGACCGTTGGCGCTTCGCCGCTCAAACTGATGTCGAATCCATTGACGCTACCCGAGGTCGTTCCGACCAGACTCCCGAACGAGCCCCCCGGGTCGGTATCGCGCCAGACCTTGTAGTTGTCCGCCGATGGGAACAATCCCCAGGTCAAAAGCATGCTGTTTGAACCGATTCGTCCGAGCCGGTGGGAATTTCCGACAGGGCCAGGCCCCGCGATCGTCACGGTCACCGGCAATGACGTTCCGACACAGCCGTTCGAGTCGACGACCGTGACGGTGTAGTTTCCCGACAGCTGTGCGCCATACGACGAGGAATTCGCGCCCGGAATCGGGACGCCCCCCCGATTCCACTGATATGACGAAAATCCCGCTCCGGTCGTAAGCGGCGCGGTGGCGCAGTCGCTGAATGTCCCGGTGATGACCGGTGAAGGGAGCGGATTGACGGTCACGCCCACCGCCGGCGACGCCGCTGCGCAACCGTTTCCGTCGGTCACCGAAACGCTGTACGAACCGGTGGCCGAAACCAGAATCGTCCGAGTCGCCGCGCCGCCCGGGCTCCACAGATAGCTCGCGTAACCGGCGCCGGCGTCAAGCGTCACCGTGCCGCCAGCGCAGAGCGTCGTCGGGCCGGAAGGTGTGATCGCCGGAGCCGGCAATGAATTCACCGTCACCGCGACGGGAGCCGCCGAGTTCGAGCAACCAGCCCCGTTCGTCACTGTGACACCGAAGGAGCCGCTTGCCGACACCACGATCGTCCGCGTGGTCTCGCCGCCGGGGCTCCACAGATAGCTCGCGTAACCGGCGCCCGCGTCGAGCGTCACCGTGCCGCCAGCGCAGAACGTCGTAGACCCTGAAGGCGTGATCGCCGGCGCCGGCAATGGATTCACGGTCACGACGACCGGCGACGCCGAGGCCGAGCAACCGCTCCCGTTCGTCACTGTGACTCCGTAGGAGCCGCTCGCAAAAACCAAAATCGTCCGCGTCGTCTCCCCGCCGGGACTCCATAAATAGCTCGCGTAACCGGCACCCGCGTCGAGCGTCACCGAGCCGCCGGCACAGAACGTGGTCGCGCCGGACGGTGTGATCACCGGAGCCGGAAGCGCGTACACCGTCACAGTGACCGGCGTCGCCGGGCTCGAACAACCGTTTCCGTCCGTCACCGTGACGCCGTAGGAACCGCTCGCCGACGCCAGAATCGTCCGGGTGGTCTCGCCGCCAGGGCTCCACAGATAGCTCGCGTAACCGGCACCCGCGTCGAGAGTCACTGTGCCGCCAGCACAGAACGTCGCCGGGCCGGAGAGCGCGATCGCAGGAGCGGGCAACGGATTCACCGTCACGACCGCCGGCGACGCGGAGTTCGAGCAACCGCTCCCGTTCGTCACTGTGACTCCGAAGGAACCACTCGCCGACACCAGGATCGTTTGCGTCGTCTCCCCGCCGGGGCTCCACAGATAGCTCGCGTAACCGGCGCCGGCGTCGAGCGTCACCGTGCTGCCAGCGCAGAACGTCGTCGGGCCGGACGGCGTGATCGCCGGAGCGGGCAACGGGTTGACAGTGACGTTCGAGGCCGGGGAGGTATTTGAACAGCCGTTTCCATCGGTCACGGTCACGGTGTAGCTCCCGCTCGAAGTCGCCACATGGGAGCTGCCGGTCGCGCCCGAAATCGGCACGGCCCCGAGATTCCACTGATAGGACGAAAACCCGCTCTGAGCTACGAGTGTGGTCGACACGCACGCCGTGAGAGCTCCGGTGATCGCCGGAGAGGGGAGACTGTTGACGGTCACGGCCACGGGAGCCGAGCTCGCCAGGCAACCATCCACATAGACCACCTGAACGGAATAACTTCCGGAGGCGTTGACGATTGTCGTTCGCGTCGTCTGGCCTCCGGGGCTCCAAAGGTAGGAGGCAAACCCGGCTCCCGCGTCGAGCGTCACCGAACCGCCCGCGCAAAAGGTCGTCGGCCCCGAGGGAGTCACAACGGGCGCGGCCGGCGGGTTCACTGTCGTCGAGGTCGTTGCCGAGTTATTGCCGGGCACATTGTCGGGACTGATGCCGGAGATCGAGACGGCATTCGAAAGCGGGCCCGCCAGCGAGGGGCGGGCGACGAGAGCGATCGTTGCCGAGCTTCCCGGGCCGGAAGCGAAGAGGGTCCCGATTGAGCACGTGACCGTCCCCAGGACATTGACGCAGGTTCCAATCGTGGACACGGCAGAAACAAAAACCACATTCGCGGGGAGCACGTCGGTGACTGTCACGCCGGTTCCCGTGAACGGCCCGGCGTTCGTCGCAGTGATCGTATAGGTCAAATCGCTGCAAGCCGGAACGGGATCAGGGACGTCGGAAATCGAAATCCCGAGATCGGCCGGCTCGAGAACCACCGTTTGTGCCGAGGCCGTGTTGTTCGACGAGACCGGATCGGCCGGCGGAGAGAGAACAAGCACCGTGGCCGTGTTCGTGATCGTCGTCCCTCCGGCGGCCACCGTCGGCGAGAGCCGGATTGTCGCCATACGAGAGTCCCCCGCCGCGATCAATGGGAAATAGCAGCGCACGGCGCCCGAAACGATCGTGCAACCCGGAGCGGAGACGAACGTCATGTTCGCCGGGATCGGATCGTTGATCCGGACGTCGTTCGCGTCGTCGCCGCCGAGATTCGTCACGGTGACCGTATAAGTCACGGCCTGTCCCGGTGCGACCGTCCCGGGAAAGCCGCTCTTGGTCAGTTGAAGATCCGCGGCGGTATTCACCGGCGTCACCAGCGTGGCTGTATTGTTGGCGGAAACGGGATCGAGCGGCGAGCTCGCCGAGACACCCGCCTGGTTCGTGACGCTTCCGGCAGAGCCGGCAGCGGAATTCGGACGCACTTGAAACGAGATCGTCTGTGAAGCTCCGGGAAGGAGGCTCGCCCAATTGCAAGTGACGATCCCCGCGGACTGTGAACAGGAGGGCGTCCCGACGAAACCGACGAACGGCGAATTCGTGTCGAAGGTGTCCGACAGAGTCACACCGAGCGCCGTGGATGGGCCCGCGTTCGAAATCGTGACGCTGTAGGTCAAGAGGGCTCCCGTCGAGACGGGGCTCGGGAGCGCGCTCTTCGAAACGCTGAGGTCGGAACTGGGATTAAAAACAACCGTGTCGATCGCCGAGCTCGTCCCGGCGACATCGATTCCCGCCGGCACGTTCACCTGCACCGTATTCGCGACCGACCCCGTGACGCTCGGATCGACCAATGCGCTGATCGAATACGTCAGGCTCCCGCCGGCGAGAATCGTCACCGGGTCGGAGATGTTCCCGGAGCCCGAGGACGAGCAACCCGATCCGGCCGAGGCGCCGCAGGTCCAACCCGGACTGAGGAAAGCCGCCGGAATCGAATCCGTCACGGATCCGCCAATGAGATCATCGGGTCCGGAATTCGAAACCGTCACCTGGAACGAGATCGGCTGCCCCGGAACCGCGGGCGATGGAAGATGGCTCTTCGTCGTGGTGAGTGTCACTTTGGGATGAACCGTCGTGGCCTGGGTCGCACTATTCGGATGGAGTGTGTCGGGGTTCGGCTCGTCGACGGCCGATGAGACGACGACCGAATTGGTCACGTTTCCGGCGGCGCCTGCGGCCACCGTCGGTTGGACGACAATCGTCACTGTGATTGACGCTCCGCTCGCCAGCGAGGGCCAGTTGCAGCTCACTGACGCTCCGGACTGTGTGCAGACCGGAGAGCCGGGTGTGACCGAGCTGAACGTGACGCTCGGCGGGAGCGTGTCGACGAGAGCCACGCTCGTCGCGCTGCTCGGACCGTAATTCGTCACGACCACGGTGTACGTGAGGGGATTTCCGACCGAGACCGGGTCGGGGGAATCGGTTTTCGTCACGCCGAGATCGGCGCCCGCGTGAATCTGAACGCTCGTGGAGGCCGTATTGTTCGAAGTGATCGGGTCGACAGGAATCGTCAGGGCCTGGACGGTCGCCGTGTTCGGGATCGAGCAGGTCGGAAAACCGGGACACCCTTCGGCCGCTGCGGCCTCCGGGCGGAGAACCACGTGAACGGTTCGAGCGTCCGCGTAATCGAGTGCGGGCCAGAAGCAGGAGACTCTCCTCGGGGCGCTCGCAACGTAGGTGCAAACGAGGTCGTCGACCGAGAGGAACGTGAAATTCGCCGGGAGCAGATCGACCAGGCGGACGTCTTCCGCCGTGTTTCCGCCCAGGTGCGAGACGCCGAGCGTGTAGGTGATGCTGTCGCCGACGTGGTAGCCGCCCGGAGGAGCTGCGGCCGCGCTCTTCGTCACCTGGAGATCCGCCCCGTCCGTCACGTTCGTCAGAGTCGCCGCCGAGTTGTTCTCCAGGAGCAGGTCGAGGGTCGGAGAAGAAACGTTCGCCGTGTTCGAGATCGAGACCGGCCCACCCGTGACGACTTTCACTGTGATCGTCACGACGACCGAACCTCCGGCCGAAATCGTTCCGAGGCTGCACGTAACGGTGCCGGCCGAAGAGCCGCAACTCCCGCCGGCGGTCGCCGAGGCGGACACGAGCGTGGTTCCCGGCGGAAGAGTGTCTGTGAGGGTGACGGCGGCGGCGGCATTCGGGCCCGCATTGGAAACCGTCACCGTATAGGTCAATACGTCCCCCGCGATCACGGGACTCGGGAGTGCCGATTTGGTGACCGACAGGTTGGCATTCGCCGTCACGGTCGTCGTCGCCGTGGCTGTATTGTTCGTGGAATTCGTGTCGGGCGTGGCCGAAGAAACGGTCGCCGTATTCAAAATCGTACCGACGGAACCCGCCATCGGCGTGACGACAATGGTCACCGTCGCATTGGCCTGAGCCGCGATCGCGCCGAGCGAACAGGTGACGACTCCGGCCGCCTGGCTGCAGCTCCCCTGACTGGGAGTGGCGGTGCCAAACGAAACACCCGCCGGAAGAGTGTCGACGACGGCGACTCCTGAGGCGCCGTAGCTCGCGCTCGTGTTGGTGATTGTGAGCGTGTAGGTCAACGGCTGAAGCGAAGGAACGGGATTGGGGGCGTCGCTTTTCGTGATCGAGAGATCGGTCGGGTTGATGAGGACGTCCGCCGTGACGGTCTCTGAGTCGACGGTCCCGTCGATTTTTCCGATTCCGGCCGTCGACGCCGACGAATAGTTCTTCACTCGGGCTCCCGAGGCGGTGAAACCCGCGTCGTCGGAGGCCGGGGTCAAGAGCGACGGAGTCTGGTCGTGAAACGTCAGGCCCGTCGGTGGAACGAATCCGAACGACGAGGTGTCGGCCGCGGCGGAGTTTCGAGTGAGATCCGCCGTGAGCGCCGTCGATTCGGAAAATCCGATGGTCGAGGGTGAGGCGATGATTCGGACCTGGAGCCAGGGATCGGCGTCGACCGCGCCCGTGATTCCGTCGCACCCGGCCGATCCCGGCCCGGCATTGCAGCCCCACCAGTTGTTTTCGGCGGAAATCGTTCCGGAGGGCGCGGAAGCACCGAGCGCATTGCCGACGATTCGGCAGACCGCAGCCGACAGTGCAGCGCCGCCGCCCGTGCTGACGCCGCTCCCCGTGTTGCCGGTCACCTCACAACTCGTCATCGACAAGGATGCGTTCGTCCCGTTCGCCCCGGCGCCGACGGTGCCGTTTCTCAGAATCGAACCGTTCCGGACGATGAGATGAACGGCCCCCCCCGAACCGCCGCCATCGGTCGCGAACGCCCCGGCCAGCGAACCGTCGAGGGTCATTGCGTCCACCGTGAGCTCCGCAGCGCCCGCCGCGGAACCGAGCTCTGTGACGGTATTGGTCAGAAGCACGCCAATGCCGCACGATCCGATCGAGCCCCCCTTCACCTTGATCGCGGCGAGGGGAGCCGTGCCCCAGGCGCGAACACCGTCGGTGCAGCCGGCGATCGTGTTGTCGTGAACCTCCCAGGCCGAAATCGGCGCCGCAGAAAAGTCGGCGAGCTGAATGCCGATCTTCACGCCCGGCTGGGACGGCTCGGGAATCGTGTTCAAGGAAACGTCCGATTGAAAATCGTGCCGAAGCGAAATTCCGATCGCGGCATTCCCCGTCGATCCGGCAGGAAATGGGCTCGAGCTCGAAAGAATGTTCGAGAGCTGGTTCGACGAAACGAAGTTCCCGGAGAGCGCTCCCGAAGAGCTCCAAAGCTCGACGGCCGCCCACGAGAAATTCCGAAAGGTGTTGTTCTGGATCGTGATCCCCGACGAAATACCATCGGAACGGATTCCGAACGAAGCGTCGACGTCCGCCGCCCCGATCAGGCAGGCGGGCTGGCTGGCCGTGTAGTCGGCCGGGCCCAGCAACGGATTGTCGCCGTCGAGGATGAAGCCGTCGATCGTCACTCCACCGGACGCGATCGTGATGATCGAGGTTCCATAGTCGCTGCCGTTGGTCTGAACCCAGGGGGCGTGCGTACCGGGATACAAAGTCGCGCTCGCAATCCCGGACCCGTTCGAAACGAGTGAAACCGGTTTTCGGATGACGAGAGTCTCCCGATAATTTCCCGGTTCGACGGTGACCCTTCCCTTCGGAGAAACGGCGTCGATCGCATCGGAAACCTTTGAAAATCCGTCAATTCCTACGTGAAAGAGAGCCGCGCCTTCGAGGACGGCCGATCCCCGGCGCATCCCCGACCAGCGCGCATCGACGTGAACCGCGGCCGGTCCAGCTCCGGACCGCCCGCCGCCCGTGGAAGTTTCTGCGAGCCCAATTCGCGTCAGACCCAGACCGGCCGCAGCCAGAATCGAAAGCCGCCGCATCCAATCCCGGCCGGGTCGCCGTTCGCCCGAGCAAATCGAATTCGATGGTCCGGACGCCCTCAGAAGGGTGAAAATCGCTCTCATGCCGCCTCCGACAGTCAATAGGCAGTTTGAGCCGGTGACGAGGGTCTTCCGGCGCATCAGCATCATCTCGAACACATCACGAATCCTTCGGCCCTCCCTGAACATCAGGACGGCTCGACCTCTTTCGGAATGCCGGAATCATGCCCCCGCCGCATCAATTAATCAAGGCAAACCCCGGGGACGAATGAGACGGGAAACCGGCCCCCGTCCCGTCGCCTCACGGCGGGGCCCGGCGATCGCCAGCCCCCTCTGATTCATCCGGGCTAGAGAATTCTTTTCCCCAGACAGGATGCGATCAGCCGCGCCGCCAGTTGTCCCGTTTGATTTCCGTTGTCGAGAATTGGATTGGTTTCGACCACTTCGATCGAACGGACCTTCCCGCTGTCGGCCAGGATCTCCATCGCGAGATGCGCCTCGCGTTCAGTGATGCCCCCGGAAACGGGCGTGCCGGTGCCGGGGGCGTAGGCCGGATCGATGGCGTCCATGTCGAAAGAAACGTGGAGCCAGTCGGTGTCCCTTGTGGCTCTCGCGACGCAGTCGTCGACGACCGCTTTCATTCCGATTTCGTCGACGTGCCGAACCGTGTGCGCGGCGAGGCCGAAATCACGGATGAGCCGCGCTTCGGCCGGATCGATGTCGCGAATCCCCATCAGCGCGACGTCCTCCTTGCGAAGCATCGGCTGGCGGGGGCCGATTCCGACGAGTCGGGGATCACCCAGCCCCATGGCGGCGGCGAGCGGCATCCCATGAATGTTCCCCGAGGGGCTCGTATCGGGAGTATTGAAATCTCCGTGGGCGTCGACGTAGACGACTCCGACCCGCTTTGCCGCGCGGCAGACTCCGGCGATCGTTCCGAGCGCGATCGAGTGATCTCCTCCGAGAACGACGGGGATTCGCCCGGCCAGCGCCGCCTCCTCGACTTTGTCGGCGAGCGTCCGGCAACTCGTGAGAATTTCATCGAGGAAGCGAAGCGCCGGCTCTTTGACCTCGAGACTCTCGGAAATGTGGATGAACAGATCCCCGGCGTCGACGACTTCGTGACCGAGCCGCCGCAACATGTCGTGCAAACCCGCTTTTCGAATGGCCGACGGACCCATGTCGACTCCGCGGCGCCCGGCGCCCAGATCCATCGGTGCGCCAATGATCGTGATCTTCATCGCGTCTCTCCGTTCTCGGCGCGATTATTCACCAATCGCGGCGCAAACGGCGAAAGGAGGTCACTTCCTCCGGCGCGTCACGGAGGTGATCTCTCCCGAGCCGCTCTCCCCCGGAGGCCGCCGGGCCGAGCCCAGCGGCGTCACCGAACCGCTTCGGCGTCCGGGCGGCTCCATCGGAAGGTAAACACTGAATGTGCTCCCTTTTCCAGCCTCCGATGTCACGGAAATCGCGCCGCCCTGCGCTTCGAGAAAATGCTTGACGAGCGTGAGACCGAGGCCGCTTCCGGTCACGCGCCGGGCGGATCCTCCGTCAATCTGATGAAATTCCTCGAAGATGGCCGCCTGCTCATCTGCGGCGATTCCGATTCCGCGATCGACGACGTCGATTCGCACGCCGGCGACGCCGAGCGGAGATTCTCCCGGCTGGATCGACCTCGCGCGCAGAGTCACGATCGACCCGTTGGGCGAAAACTTCACAGCGTTCGACAGGAGATTCATCATGATCTGCTTGAACTTGACCGGATCGGAAACGACCACGGGAACTCCTCCGGGCACGTCGATTTCGATCGTCATGTCCTTGGGAACCAGAATTCCTTTCATCACGAGAGCCACTCCATGCAGAACCGAACCGACGTCGAACCGGTCGGGGTAAAACTCCATTTTCCCGGATTCGACTTTCGACAGATCGAGCACGTCATTGATGAGATCCAGGAGGTGCGAGCCGCTCTTTTCGATGACGTCGAGAAAATGAAAATCCTTCGCTCCGATCTGTTCGTTGAGACGCGCTTTCAGGATCGCGGAGAATCCGAGGA
>Ga0315281_10006647_pt1 | contig 16410 bp, 16 predicted proteins | sample YL17G07_0_MG_FD_204540 | JGI IMG/M metagenome (GOLD analysis project Ga0315281, IMG submission 204540) | Sediment microbial communities from Yellowstone Lake, YNP, Wyoming, USA - YL17G07_0 | ecosystem: Environmental > Aquatic > Freshwater > Lake > Sediment | place: USA: Wyoming | collected... | reverse complement strand
TTGCTGGAGACATGACAGGGTTACTTTCATATTCTGTCGCAATTTTGGCAGCCCCTATTTGTTGCCATTCATCAGCCCAACACTGGGCTGAAAAAAAAATTAAGATGGGCAGCAGGATGGAATACTTGTCAATTCGTCGTACGTTCAACTATGTTCTCCATGTTTATAAGGCTCATATCATTAATTTTGATTTTCAATCAGCATTCATCTATCAAATGGGAAAGAATGTGTAAGCGAAAGTCAGGGAGCTCACGGTACTATGATTGTATCGCCCGCTTTGAGTTGGATATTGGTCGACATATCCTTGCCAGAAATAATGTCCTTATAACGTACCGAAAAAATTTCCTGCCCATCTGATTTTGTACGGATGACTTTAATACCGCCTTCGTCGGCAAATCTATCAAATCCCCCAACGCTGCTGATAGCCTGTAGCACGGTTGTTGGGCCGCTGATGATTAGAGACCCTGGACGGATGACCTTTCCTATTACATATGCTCGATTTCCATCGGTCGCTGCAATCGTAACCGTGACGACAGGATCGGGGATGTATTCCTTTAATTTTGCGGTAATACGCCGTTCAACTTCTGGAGTATCGAGGCCCGCTACTACAACACGACCGATCAAGGGGAAGGTGATACTGCCGTCTGGCAGTACAACCACTTCTCTTTGCAAAGTGTCTTCACGCCAGACGGAAATTAACACTTTATCTCCTTGATGAAGTTGATAGATCTCTGGCTTGTCCGCAGCAAAAGTCGAATCCGTTTCCATACATATTAAGATCAAGGAAAACGCAATAAAAAATATTTTACTCATTTTTAAATACTCCATTTTCAATTCAGGAGAAATATTCCTGAAGATATGTTTTCATTTTGCCTGCGATTTTTACGCTCGAAATTTATATAATCGTAAATTTATTATATTTAAATTATCTACGCACTATTTTGGAAGACGCTATCGATTCTGACGTAATAATTTGTCTCTGCAACTGAATGTTGATTATATCAGAAGACCCTATCTCTTTACGATAAGTGGCTTGATTTATTGGGCGAAAAATGAAGAAATCAGTACCCTGCTTTACGATCGCCCCTCTTCTTAAATGTAATCCTGGACTCCTTCTATGAAAGCTTATGGTATCAATTGGCCAATCAGCCAATGTCTATCCTCGCTGCGTACAGCTTGCAACATGTCAATCAAAAATGCCTGCTGAATACGGTATGAATCCTGTTCGTCATTAGATGTAGTGGAAACGCGGAACAGAAGACCATCCGGTACTTTTCCGATTAGTCCGTAGCCTATCGCTGTCAATTTTTGTTCAATCCAGCCGCGCGTAAGAGAATCACCAACCCTGATCCAATAGGTTATCGGTTCATTGCGAGCGTTCTTGGTTGCTACAAGGCGCATTACCGGTATTCGACCGATTCTGGTATCGACCAATGTCTTGGTTATTCTGCTTATTTCAAAACCACTCGACGCGTAACAGATCTCCGGTCTGTGAACATGCATATCTGTGCTCTGATCGTTGCCATAGGCGATCGATAGCATGACGCGCTCACCTATATTGTTGATGTATGTACGAGATAAGGTTTGGTTGTATATTTTATTCAGAAGTCCCTGGGCATCAGGGTTGACTATGGGGAGCACGGTAGATTGATCTATTTTCCAATTGTCAAATTCATGTGGAATCATGGTTTCGAGGTTTATCTTATCTTGCAGAGTGTCGATCATAAAGGTTGGCGTCATAACCTTGGTCAATATAGCTGTAGACACCATGAGTATGCCTAATATTATGCTGATAACCGTATGATTTTTCATGATGCCAGTTTCACATGAGTTGCAGATTTTTATCTGCCCGTATTTTAATAATTAACTGTAGCAACATATCCGTGCTCATGATTAATATGAGTGCGCTCAAAAATAAGAACATACCAGCAAATCCATGCAGAAATCCTTGCCCGGCCTTATCGCCAAAATAATAAGTAATTAGCGTGAGGGTGGTGACGCGTAATACGTTGGCGACGAACGAAATAGGTACAATGAAAATAGCCAATATCACGTTTCGTAAAGCCGATGTATGCCGAACGATATTTAGATAAAACAAACCTAGTGCTTCCAGCGTTAACAGTGTTTGTAAACCGGCACAAGCATCCGCAACCAAAAGCTGATATTGCCCGATCTGCAAGATGACGCCATTACGTGCAATGGGATAATTAGCCCAAAATAAGATGTTCTCGGTGACATAAGAAACTGCCATTTTCATAGGCATGGTAAGTGCGATAACCACTGTGCCCGGTAGCGGAATCATAAATAACATGAAAAATAGCGGAAACCACATAACTCGAAGTGCACTGGCGTTGCGCATAATTAGCAGAACTGCAGCAAGCATCCAGATAATAGAAATAAGTTCAAACGACACTATTCTTTGGGAGCGGCCAATTATATAAAATAACGATGCAATAAAAAAAAACATAAAGCCAAAAGCAGACGAAAGATTACTTCTGTTTGTCTTTGACAGGAGCGGCCATTTTGTATGCATCAGCCAAATAGCCAGCACAAAAATAATAGGACCATGCATCTGTTCTTCAGTAGACCATAAGCCGTCGAACAAGTCGTAGAATGTAGGTGCATACAACACCAGCATGCCTAACAGGATAGGCCACCATTCAGGCAAGGCTGTTTTCAACGTAATAAATCTGGTTGTAAAATAATTCATAACGAAATTGTATCTTTGGTATCCGTCCGCTGTTTATTATGATCCATGTGCCAAAGAAGCTCTGGTAGTGAATGGATGCCGCTAAATATTTTTTTGCGTAAACTCTATTGAACAGGCGATTTTGGAGCATTGAGATATTCGATTTTTGCCAAAGAACGCAAATGTAAAAATTCCGCTGCCACTGCCTCCTTGGATTTTTTATTGATTAAATATTGCTCGATTTGTGACATTGCATTTTTTACAGTAACGGGACTATCTTTGGTGTTAGATATGGAGTTTAACAAGCTGTTCTTTCCTTCATGGATCATGAAAAGCTGACCTTTAGGCATTTCCTTAAGTTTCGCCAGCATTTGCTCAGGCAGGTCTGTGGAATTGCGTGATACTTGGCTGCGCGTATACCGTATATCATGCTTATCCATCCAGGCTGAAACTGCATCGAGTGAATTGGCCGAGTCCATGAATAACTTGAGCTCATCGCTGATATCTTTGGTAGCCATAATTAATTGCTGTATGTCATATTGCTTGCGTTGGCTGAAGTATTCCTGATGTTTAAGAAAGTAGTCATTAATCTCGTCCATGGTTGGCTTGGCGATTTTGTTCATTATGCTTTCCAGGTATGCCTGTTCAATAATATTGGCTTTGGCTCGCTCGATAGCCTGAACGACTTCAGGCGTACGATGGATTTTATTGCGCATCGCTTCTTCCGTGATCAGTTGGCGGTCAATCAGTGACTCCAGCAATTGTTTGGTTGCGGCTTCCTGCTGGTCAGCCTGGACATCGGCACGCCTTAGTTCATCATTAATCTGCAGTATGGTAATTTCCTCTCCATTTACCCTTGCAAGTGTCTGCCCGGCTTTTTTTTCCTTACTGCCGCAAGCGGGAAGGCCGACAGCGGTTGTCAGCAACAGCACGCCACAAAGCAGCTTCCTGAATGTTACGAGTTTATTATTTTTAACGGGTGGCAACGCATTGCTACAATTCAAGATTGTCTCCATTCAAATTTAGTGGATGATATATTGGGTTTGAAATATATCGAATTAGTATGCATTATCACGGCGCAGAACCACCCATACGGTGCGCATGATAATCCAGGTATCAAACCATATTGACCAGTTTTGCAGGTAATCCAGATCGAACTCAATACGAGACCGCATTTTGTCCAGTACCTCGGTTTCACCGCGCAATCCGTTTACTTGCGCCCAACCGGTAATGCCCGGTTTTACCTTATGGCGCAGCATGTAACCCTTGATTAATTTGCGGTAGAGCTCATTGTGGGCAACAGCATGTGGACGCGGGCCGACTATGCTCATACGCCCTTGCAATACGTTGATGAACTGGGGTAATTCATCCAGTGAGCTGCGCCGCAAAAAGCCACCGATCCTGGTAATTCGAGGGTCATTTTTCTGAGCTTGCTCAATGTTTTTGCCGTCATCGGTGACTGTCATGGAGCGGAATTTGTAAACTATGATCTCTTCACCGTTCAGACCATAGCGGCGCTGCTTGAATATTGCAGGGCCGGGTGACGTAAGCTTCACCGCCAATGCGATACCCAGCATAAGTGGAGACAACAAAATGAGGATGAGTGTGGCGAACACGAAATCGCTCACATTTTTTACAACGTTATCTACCCCCAGGAATGGTGATTCACAAATTGCGATCACAGGTACTCCTCCCACGTTGTCAAAACGGGCTTGCATCAGATCGAAGATGTAGACATCGGGCAGGAAATATATAGAGGCAGTGGTATCTTGCAAATCATCCAGAAGCGCGCGAATGCGGGGCTGTGCGGACATCGGCAAGCTGATGAAGATCATCTGAATGTTGTTTTCGCGGACATAAGCGGCGACGTCAGACACTCCTCCTAACATCGATGGAATTGAAACTGGATTTCTGGATTCATCTCGATCCTCAAAGAAACCTCGCACCTCCATTAGCAGATAGGGATACTCCAGGATACGCTCGGCGATGCTCAGGCCCGTATCGTTGGCACCCACGATCACTACTGAGCGCACCTCTCCATCCTTGCGCAGGTCGGCAGCAATTTTGCGCACAATGAGGTGACTGATGATGAGGGCGATTGGAGTAACGATGAACCATGTCAGGATCACTTGATCGGAATAGCGGTAGGATAGTTTGGTTGCAAAGCCGAGAAAAAGCAGCATAGCGACAACAATGCTCCAACCCCAAAGAGTATCGCGGATGTAGGCAAATAATTTTCCATTGCGCCATGTGCGGTATATATTGGTTTGTTCGTAAATATATGATGATATAAAAAAAGTAATGATCATCAGCACCAGATAATATCCAGTGAAGGGTTCGTCATATATCCAGGTAATTAGAACCAGCAATCCCCAGATCAGGAACGGATCAAGCAGTCGCTTGAAAAATGCTACTACCGGTATGTCATGGCTGGCTGTCATTTGAATGAAAATCCGTAGCTATTGCGTGGATGCAGAGCTATCAGCATAAACGCGGAAGTGATGTCTGACTTCCATGGTTCTTTCAAGAATATGATGTAAGAAATGGAGAGTAAATATGGCACTAAAACTTGGCAGCATAAGCATCTCTTCATATGGAAACACCGAATTGCATCGAAAAAGTTTGTTGTCAATGATTTAACTTTCAAGTTGCTTAATTTTATATTCGTCTATGGCGGAGATTGCTTGCTAACTAATAAACAAACCCCGCCATAAAGACAGGGTTGTTGGGTACTGCAATAACCATACAACAAATGGACAAAGCCTGATTAAGAATCCTGCTTTCGTCGGCGAGCCGTAAAACCAATCAGTGCAAGTCCCGCCAATATCATGCCATAAATTTCCGGCTCCGGGACAGGAGAGGCAACAGGTGTGTATTTGTTGGATCTCTTGGCCAAACCGACATCAGGAAGCCTATTGTATATCCCTCCCTGAAATTGTCTCCCGGAATCAATATAGGACAATCCGCTTGTATTGCTTGCATTGGATCCATAAACTGATGTTGCTGCAATACTAACATGATTATTACTAATATAACTATTCTGAAGCTGATCAATAGGGCTATAGCCAAAATTCAAAGAATTTACAATTTCGTTGTCATTAAAACTTACGTTTGAAATAGTGGGTAAACGCGACGCAGTCTGCAAATTGCCAAAGTCATACACCGCCGATTGAACCGGGTTGCTGAGAACTATAAAGCTCACTGCTACTAGTGAGAAAAATATTTTAGAATTAAACATAATGACCTCCCAACTATGAAGCAAACCTTTAAAACCTGCTTTCAGGAATAAAGTTCTACCAAAGCTATATAACAAATATACTTGTTTTCCTGAGTACCTTGGTGTTTGTACTATCACATAAATTTTTCATGAGTTAAATAGGTAAAATCCTTATATTTGCGAATTTTGAAACCAAGGAGTCGTGCCCAATCAATACATAGAAACTATTGGTATAGTATTGGTTTGTTAGTAATAGTTTCAATTGTACTGAAGTACAATAATCGGATAATTTATATGTTGAAATTTGTTGATGTTGACGAATAAGTATCCACTTGGAAGTTACTATTTACACCATATACGAGATATCATTTAATTGAAGTCATACATAAATTCTATGCATTAGCCTTCGTTCAAGGAAGTTGAGATGTAATACGTTGCCAATGACAGCAATATGTGAAATTAACCAGAGGGCGGTAGTAGGGTATTAAGCAATTACGGTATGAAGTATGTTAGTCCTCTATCTTGTGGATGCCGTGTTTGTTGGCATAGACAAACAATTCCAATCGGTTGGCAAGTTCGAGTTTCGCATAGATGGAGGTTAGATGATTGCGTAGTGTATTTTCACTGATACATAAACGTGTTGCGATGGTTTTGGTGTTTGCCGCTGCATCACTGGCTATTTCTGCCGCAGTTAACCTTTCCTTGCGTGTAAGGGTGGCAATTTTTCGTTGCTCGGGATCCTCGGGTTCTATGGTTTTTTTACGTGAAAGTTCGTTAAAAATTCTACTGGTTGTGATACGGTCTATCCATATTTCTCCGTTATGCACCATTTCAATGGCTTTTAGGATGGTTTCGGCCGTATCTCCTTTTTCAACCACGCCTCGGGCACCGGCAATCATTGCACTGTCACGCAGTGAAAGATCGCGTGAGCCGGTTAGTACCAGAACTTTTGCCGTGGACTTGCCGATCAAGCTAGGGATGATGCTGACAGCACTTTCTCCATTAAGATCGAGATCAGTCAGAATGACATCCGGTGAGATAGTTTCCAGCAAGGTCAGTGCTTCAGTGGAGTTGGTAGCTGTACCGATTACTTCCATTTTCGGCTTTTCACCGTCAATCAGTTTTTCCAATCCCCACAGAACACTGCGATGGTCGTCGATAAGAAAAATTTTAATTGGTATAACGGATGTCTGCATTTCACATATCTTAGGAGTATTGTTATAACGGAATGCTGATGTGAACAACAGTATACCTATTTGCATCGCTCTTCACAAAGCATGCTCCACCAAGTGACAGAGCGCGCGCATTGATGGAGCGCGGAATAAAATCTGGATTGAGGTTCATTTGATCAGATAATTCATTCGCTATTTCAAGTTGCAGATTCTGGTTTTTACAATATACCGATATATATGCGCGCTTGGTTTGCGTATGACGCAGTATATTGCTGAGCCCTTCAGAAAAAATCTGCAGTACTGCATAAGCTAGACGAGAATTTAAACGCACTTCAGAGTCGCATTTAACTTTTACATCGATACCATAAAAACGTTTGAAGTGATCTGCCTGTTCATTGATGGATGCGACGAGCGAATCTCCGGTTAGAACCTGGTCTTCACGTAGCGTTGTTACGTAACGACGTAAATCGCTTATTGTAGCCTCTGTCATGCATAGAAGTTCGCTGATTTCATTTCTCAGCGGATTGTCTAACCCTGCTTGTCTGTTAAGGGCATCTAACCCTAGTTTGAGTCCGATATAGGGTTGTATCGTAGTGTCATGGATATCGAGCGAAATTTTGAATCGTTCATGCTTTGCCGAAGATGAAACAAGCTCATCCATGAGTTTGATATTCTCGACGACATGTGAAATTGCGGCAAGCAACTGCGCAACGAATTCGACATCAGATTGTAAAAAACCATGTGTTTGCGGGATAAGATAAATACGGCCTGTAGAGCCGTCATTCTGATTGTATGGAACAGTCAGATAACATTTAGTATCAAGTAAATTTGCAAGCATATTCAATTTGTCACTCAAGGCAACGTCTGATGGCGGTTTGTACGCACCAGGACAATATCGTTTCCACCATGCAGGCGACTGTTCGTAACAGGTGGAAAAGGTATCGGGGAGACTTAAAAGAATCTTTGCGCTTTCATCATTGATTGAGTTTGGATTGGTTGAATCCTGATTGACTGAATCGGAGTGATTCGAATGATTATTCGTTGTTCGATTATGTTGATGATGCGATATGAAATATGAAAGATAGTTTGGTGGCGATGCAGGGCGCTGCAGAACGAGAATGCAGGCTTTCGCATCATAGTAATTCAGGATTCGTTCCAGGTTGACCCTAATGGCATGATCGTAGCCAAGGCGCTGGTTTAGTTGATTGTTGACATCTTGCAGTATCTTGATGCGTCGTCGTTGGGTAATTTCGTGCCCCCCCCAGTAGGAAATCATATAGCCGAGGGTAAGAAGATAGATCGGTCGTACCAAGGACTGATCGAATCCGAATTTTGCGCCGGGCTCGAACCACAGGCTGGCCAGGATAAATAGAATGACAGAAGCACCTGTAACCAGCAAACCTTCCTGGATACCTCTTGAGAAAGAAGCGGAAAGGATTGCAAATAAAAAGAAAGTAAAAAACAAGCTGTTGGTTCCCTGGGTTAGGGTAACCAGATAAGCGCAAAACAACACGTCTCCCCAATGAGTGTCCCGTGGTGGTGGGGCTGAAAGATCACGGCGGAAGGCCATGATTGCGAGTACGCAACTCCAGATGCCATAAATAACCAAAGAACTGTATGTCAGCGCGGAAAAAATCGCAGGTTGAGTGGGGTCAACGTAAATAATAACCAGTCCGGAGAAGGCCAGAATGCATCTTATTGCCGCGATCATGCGTACATCGACTGATCCGTTTGGAAGTGATGAAATGGCGCTGGATGTAGTAAAAGTATGCTTATTAATTAATGACATAGCTGTATTGTATATGGTTTTCGGTTTTACTGTCCACTAAATTGAATAGCCAGGTGTAACTCCAAAGTATGACATTTGTACTAATTGCTATCGGGTTGCAATAGGTTATATATCTTGAAAAATAAGTATTTTACACTCATGCCAAGAGCTTTCTTCATCTGTATATTTCGAACATAACAGAGTTTACTTACATACTGAAGGTTTGCGACAGAACTCATTGCTGTTTAACCGTATTTGTATAGGTAGTGTCATAAGGTTGAATATGTATTGCCTGGTTCCTTATCTGTTCCGTTACGTATTGAATTCATAACTGGAAGTCCGAAAAATATCATGAATAATATAATTCTTGCTAGTTCATGCCAAATCAAGCTCGCCTCGTGGAGACAGAGCTTGTGTGATTTAAGCAGCATTACTTTGGTAACAGTAGAACTAATAAGCTCTAACTTGGAGACGCTCAGAGTTGATGTTGCAAGAATTAAACCACAGATACTGCTGCTGGATATAGATTTGCTTGGATTGGATGGTTCACGCGAAATCGCGAATCTTAGAAAATTATCTGCGGATACAAAAATCATCGTTCTGACTGGAGATATTACTGAAAATATCGAATGGAACCTGTTGAAAGCTGGTATGCGTGGCTGTTGTCGATACGACGTGAAACCTGGACTTCTTAATAAAGTTGTTGTGTCAGTACAAAAAGGTGAGTTGTGGGTGCGAAGAACGCTCATTTGCAAGCTTATAGATGAACTGGGCAACACAACATCAAAATATGAAACCTACCGAGCCTCACATGATTTGCTGAGCAAGCTTACTCGGCGTGAATATGACATTGCCTTACTTGTTGGAAACGGACAGAGTAACAAGAAAATTGCTCAGACATGTGCAATTACCGAGCGCACGGTGAAGGCGCATTTGACCGAAGTGTATTTGAAATTGGGTGTTGCTGACAGGCTCAATCTGGCGCTGGTTCTGTCTGCAGAAGAACGAGGTGATTCTGTGCATTCTGATTTTCCGTTAAATGGTAGCCTGGTTAAATCGATGCGACCCAATTCGACCACTGCAATTAGTAACGCAGTCAATCGAAGATTAAGTGCTTGAGCATATATCACCCCTGCACAAGGTTATAAGCAACGTGAAAGTTGAATCTGTGTCGCTGTATAAAATAATAGAAAACCATGCGTTGCAGCGACCAAATGAAGTGGCCGTTATATGCGAACAATCTGAATTAACCTACGCTCAATTAAATACTCACGCAAATTGCCTGGCGCATAGTCTTTTAGCCAAGAAGATTGTGCATGGCAGTGCCGTTGCCGTGCATATTACCCCTTCGACCGATATATTGGTTTCGATTCTGGCGATTCATAAAATTGGCTGCATATACGTACCCATTGATCCGGGCTTTCCGGCAGCACGAGTGAGAGCGATTTTAAAAGAAGTGAATCCATTTGCGATTCTATGTGATGTTCAAACGGATGGAATTCCTCAAGAATATTCGTCAATTTGTCATCAGATAGCAAATATTGTTAGCTCAACAAGCTATGATAAAAATCCGGATGTAACCGTTGCGCTTGAAGATATCTCTCATATTTATTTTACTTCGGGTACTACAGGAAAACCCAAGGGTGTATTGGCTACGCATCAAAATCTTATTCACTATGTTTCATCGGCAATCAATCGCTATGGTTTTAACCAGGATGATATATTCCTCGCTGGTGCTAGATTTACTTTTAGCATCAGTATGTTTGAGCTTATGGTGCCACTGGTTGCGGGTGGTCGAGTTAGAATTTTGCCTAGAGAAATATTATTGGATTTAAGCCAATTGAGCAGAGCTGTAGCTTCGGCCACTGTGTTTCACTTTGGACCAAGCCTGTTAAAGCAATTGTTGCCTTATATTGAGAAAAACTATCATTCGTTCGAGCCTTTCGATCAGCTTAGGCATGTTTCTTCCGGTGGCGATATGGTGCCGCCAGACATTCTGGAAAAGTTAAAGAAAATATTTTCAAATGCCGAGGTATTTGTTATCTATGGTTCGAGTGAAATAAATTGTATGGGATGTACATATGAGGTACCTCGGGATAAAACCATAAGCAGAACGCTGGTAGGGACGCCTCATCAAGATGTTAAAGTTAAAATATTTGATCCTGATGGAAATATGGTTCCTGTAGGTGTTGCGGGGCAAATATATTTTGGCGGCAAGGGTTTGGTAAAAGGGTATTTGAATTTACCGGAATTGACGCAAGAGAAATTTACCTTGATTGAAGGTGAGCGCTTTTATGCTATTGGCGATATAGGACGGTTTGATCAGGATGGCAATATTGAGTTACTTGGTCGCGAAGACTTTCAGGTGCAAATTCGTGGAATGCGAGTTGAATTGCTCGAAGTTGAAGCGTGCCTTAAAAGCTATCATGGAATTACAGATTGTGTTTTGGTAGCCCGCTCCCTGCATGAGAATGAAGAAAAGAGTTTGATAGCCTATCTGGTTATCAATAATGATGAAAAGGTTATCGCCAGCGATTTAAAAAAATTTATCAGCGATAAATTGCCTGACTATATGGTGCCAGCTGTATTTGTAAAGCTGGATAAGCTACCAACCAATCACAATGCGAAGCTTGATCGAAGTCAGTTACCGCTTCCCAATGCCGACAATATCATTGTTTCTGCCGAGTTCAACACGCCAACAAATGATGTAGAAAAAGCATTGATTAACATGTGGGAAAATCTATTCAATATCGAAAATATAGGGATAGATCATAATTTCTTTGAACTCGGCGGAGACTCCCTATTAGCGGTAAATTTTTTAATTGAAATTGATAATCAATTCAATAAATTTATTCCTATTTCTATGATGCTTGTTGCGCCGACTATACGGGACATAGCCAAAATTGTGTCTTCCACAAATCGCATTGAGGGGATTGGTGATATTGCTGTACTCAAGAAAGGAAATAGTGAGCCGCCCTTATTCTGCCTCGATGGTTTATTGACTTACAAAGACTTTGCAAACAGCCTGGATACCGAGAGAATGGTGTGTGGTGTCTACATTGAATATCAGGATCCTGAAACGCACAAAGGCACGGAAAGTGAAGAATACCGGGTGTTTTCAAGTGTTGGAAATGTCGTTTCTCGATTCCATAATAGTATTCGAGCGTTCCAGCCCAATGGCCCCTATTATCTTTGTGGGCACTCTTTCGGTGGAATTATTGCGCTTGAGGTTGCCAGAAAATTGCAAGAGGAAGGCGAAAAGATTCAGTTTTTAGCGATGTTTGACTCCTTTGCCCCTGGATACAAAGATAGCTTATCTCGTATAAAACGCATTGTTTATCATTTACGTAATTTGAAGCAATCCGGTTGGACATACCTAAAACAAAAGATCGTAAATTACACGATACGCGCAGCAATAAGCACGAATATTGGTAATGATCTCGTTTGTGGAATAGGGAATTTTCGCGGGGAATTAAGGGATCGTGCCTTTAAGAATTACTTTCCTGAAACTTATCAAGGTGAGGTTATTTTATGTAGGGCGCGAGATCGTTCGGGAGTTGATTCAAAATTAAGTGATTTAGGATGGGGAAAATTTATTCAAAAACTGGCTGTGCATGAGATTAGTGGTGATCACTATGAAATATTAAATCACGGTCATGTTGAGGGTTTGGCAAATATAGTGCTGGAGAAGATGGAATAAGCGTTTTCTTGTTAACTGTCACAGTTTGAAATTGACGTACATATGTACTAAATATAGTGGAGTAGTTTTATGAATGCAGCGAAAAATTATGTTGAAGTTTCAGGGATATCATTTTTAGAATTCTCCGGAAATCAACCCGAATTATTAACAAATCTGTTCGAGCAAATGGGTCTTATTAAGGGGGGAGGAGACAAGACAAAGCGTATATCTTTATATTATCAAAATGACATTCGATTTATCTCAAACCCCAGCAACGGCGGCAATGCAGAGATTTTTAGATCTGTTCATGGCCGCGGTGCCAGTGCAATGGGATTTAAGGTGAGCGATGGAATGAAGGCATATAAACTGGCTTTAGAGCGGGGTGCAGAGCCGGCAGATCAAACAGATTACCCTGTTCCAGCAATTAAAGGAGTGGGGGCGTCGCTTATTTATCTGGTCGACGAAGAAGCTGAAAAAAAACTATTTTCAATGCTTGATTTTACCAAGCCAACCGTAACTAAAGTTGATGAGACTTGCCTGCAACGAGTTGATCATTTAACGCATAACCTCAATATCGGTGGCGTTGAAAAAATGTGTCAATACTACGAACAAATTTTCGGATTTGAACGTATTCGATCTTTTCATATTGAAGGCAAGAAGACGGGTTTGTTTAGTCAAGTGGTAGCGAGTCGTTGCGGCAATATAATTATTCCTCTAAATGAAACCAAGGATGATAAATCGCAAATAGCAGAATTTATTCGTGACTATAATGGCGAGGGAATACAACATATCGCTTTAACAAGTTCAAATATATATAAAACGTTGGAAAAATTGACTGTAAATGGAATTGAATTTCAAGACACACCCGATGCCTATTACGATTTGATTGAAAGCCGCCTTCCCGGCCATGGAGAGAATGTAGAGGAATTAAGGAAAGTAAAAATACTGATTGATGGAGGAGAAGCGCAGGGCGGCGGTTTTCTGCTGCAGATTTTTACTAAAAACAGTATTGGTCCGATTTTCTTTGAATATATCCAACGCAAAGGAAACAAAGGCTTCGGCGAGGGTAACTTTCAAGCGCTGTTTGACTCAATTGAACTGGACCAGGAGCGACGCGGCGTTTTAGTGTAAAGTAATTCTTTATCGGCCTGTTTTTTTCACAAGAGCCCAATATTCCTACTTGAATATTATGAATTTTTGTCAACATGACAACGAATGAGCTTGCCTACAGCTATAGGCCATTTTCAGATTCCAATAGTGGATGGATAGGAGAATGGTCCCCCGGCATTGGTGACCCCACCATAATGGGATGGCTTACTGTAGTGCTGTACGTTCTTGGCACGTGGCAATGCTATAAGGTTGTGACCATGCAAGCCGGTATTCTTCGCCCGCGCGAGCGTGTGTTATGGTGGATACTTGTGTATGGATTGCTGGCTTTGGGTATCAACAAACAGCTTGATCTGCAGAGCGCGCTTACCGAAATCGGACGTATCTTCGCTGCACATCAGGGATGGTATGAAAGACGGCAAAAAGTGCAAATTATTTTCATTTATGGCGTCATTGCCGTTGCCTCAATTTCCTCATTATCGCTGGCTTTTCTCGCACGCAAGTCACCATTTCCAACTATTTTGGCTCTCATTGGCAGCGTATGCTTGCTTGCATTCGTCGTTATACGCGCGGCATCGTTTCATCATTTTGATCTTTATATTAACAGTACCATGTTTGGTCTGAGAATGAACTGGATCATAGAGATGGGCGGCATATGTATCATTATCGCCGGTGCGCGCTTGCGAATAAAAATGCATTAATCCTGCTTCCGGCATATAACACATTAACATCATCCGTTAAAGTGCATGACTATTGTGTTGATGTTAATAGAGGGAGTCACCAAATGGGCGAAGCTAAAAAGCCAGCAATGAAGGTCATAGCAGAGCGCCTGCACTGGGTTTAATTCATTTTGTCTATCCATTTCAATTCCAATTTTTCCACACCGTTTTTAAGCCATGCCATTGCAACATCAACCTCGGATTTGGCACCTTTTACGCCTAGCTCCAACTGGCGTTCGTCGCCCTCGCCGATATGCGGCAGGCTGGAGAAGCGCACCCTGGGATAGCGTTGCACGAATTCATTCATCAGATCCAGTAGCACGCTTTCTAATGTGTTGTGCACGGTGATGATCGCTTCGGTGTCCGGGGTCAGGTTGCGCATTTTTGGGTAGAGGGTGTCGAGCACCCATTCCATCATCGGCCACGCCATTTGCGGGAAGCCGGGCACGAAGTGGTGATGGTTGAGCGTAAAGCCGGGGACGCGGTTGAAGGGGTTGGGAATAATGCGGCTGCCCTGTGGCAGGTCGGCCATCAGGATGCGGCGCGGGTAGGCCTCTGCACCGAAGCGGGCTTCGATTTCGGCCACGGCTTCGGGGTGGCGTATGAGCGGCACATCGGCAGCTTTTGCCGCGCATAATCGTGTGTGGTCGTCGGGTGTGGCGCCGATGCCGCCGAAGCTAAAAACGATGTCGCCTGTGGCGTAGGTCTGGCGCAGGGTGTCGATAATCAGCGCGGGGTCGTCACCGATCGTGCGGCTCCATTTTAGCTCAAGCCCGCGAGTGGCAAGGGTTTCAATGGTGCGGCGAAAATGGCCGTCCTGGCGTTTGCCGCTGAGAATTTCGTCACCGATGATGATTGTGCCGAAGTGTTTCATAAATTGATTACCAGCGATTTCGGCTGCGGCTGCGCCAATTGTGAATAACCAGATAGCCGCCAATCATGCCGCCGAGATGAGCGAAGTGCGCCACGCCCGCCTGCGAGCCTGTCACCCCCAGGGTCAGTTCGATAATTGCATACAGCGTTACAAACAGCCAGGCGGGCATCGGGATAGGTGGGAACAGCAGCATGAGTTTGCGGTTGGGGAAAAACATGCCATAGGCAAGCAACAGCCCGAACACGCCGCCGGAGGCGCCCACTGTCGGATAGATGCCGCCGCTTAAGCTGTTGACCAGCAATTGCATGGCGGCGGCGGAGAGGACGCTGGCAAAATAAAGATAGAGAAAGGCACGGCGACCGAGCAGACTTTCTATTTCGTTGCCGAATAGCCACAGGCCATACATATTAAAAACAAGATGCATGAGATTGCCATGCAGGAAGGCATAGGTAACGATTTGCCAGGGCATGAAGTTGGTTTGAAACGGCCAGAGGGCAAAGTTGGAAATGAATTCCTCATTGGCACCGGATGTCAGTACAAAGATCGCGATGGTGACGATGAGGAGAATGTTAACGCCACTATATTCATTACGCATGGTAAACCTTTCTTGTGATGGCAGTTAACGTGCCAACGCGTATACGGCAACGCAAAATGCCAACACTGAGATGGTGCTTGAGATAATTAATAGCATGCGGGCGTATTCAAGTTTCTTTTCAAGCTGGGCTGCGCCGCTTTGCAGGGCTTCTATGGTGTGCTGCATTTCGGTTGCCAGCAGTTTGATAGATTCGGCGTTTTGGATGGCAGAGGTTTGCAACTCGGCTATTTGCTGGGATACGACATCGATGGATTTTTCCTGTCCCTTGTTCCGCGTAAACAAGGGGCGCGCAATTTTGATGATCTCGGGGATGTAAGGAGCGGCAATTGCAAACCATGCGGGCATGTGAGTCTCCTGAAAGGATGAATAAAATTTCAAGTACGCTTTGGATAATGCGGCCTAACCGTGAGAGTGCATGTCGATTTTTTTTTCAGCTAGTACCGAGACTCATAAATAGCGAGACAAAATGAAACGGACAGTTTTTTCTCAGGGCAAGGCGCGAGGATGGCGCATAGTTATTCATATGCAACGACGAGCAACGCCGCCATGTGAAAAAAATGTCGTTTCATGTTTCGATATTTATGAGTCTC
>Ga0315281_10006646_pt1 | contig 16414 bp, 11 predicted proteins | sample YL17G07_0_MG_FD_204540 | JGI IMG/M metagenome (GOLD analysis project Ga0315281, IMG submission 204540) | Sediment microbial communities from Yellowstone Lake, YNP, Wyoming, USA - YL17G07_0 | ecosystem: Environmental > Aquatic > Freshwater > Lake > Sediment | place: USA: Wyoming | collected... | reverse complement strand
TACGTCGGCGTGAAGTCGATCGTCCCAGACTTGGTGGCGTGGACGATCGGCGGCTCGGAGCGGCGGTCAGGGCCCTGCGTCGCCGACGGGGCTGGCGTCAGGTGGATCTTGCCGGCGCTGCGCGGCTGAGCCAGCCCACCATCTCGTCCATCGAGCGGGGTACCGTGGAGCAGCTGTCAGTCCGGGCTCTGCGCAACGTGCTGTCGCAGCTCGACGCGGGGCTCGCGCTGGAGATCCTCTGGCGGGGTGGGGCGCTCGATCGGCTGCTCGATCAGCGCCACGCCGAGCTCGTGGCAACGGTCGTCGACAGGCTGGCGGCGCTGGGCTGGGCGACCGCAGTCGAAGTCACCTTCTCGACCTACGGAGAACGGGGCTCGATCGACGTGCTCGCCGCGCACGGGGCAAGGTCGACCGCTCTCGTCGTGGAAGTGAAGACGGCCATCATGTCGGTCGAGGAGACGCTCCGGAGGCTTGATGCCAAGGTGCGCCTCGCGCCGGCGATCGCCCAGGATCGCTTCGGGTGGCGACCGGATGCTGTCGGTCGCCTGCTGGTGCTCCCCGACGTCTCGACGGCGCGTCGTCAGGTGGAGCGTCAGGGCACGCTGCTCGAACGGGCGCTTCCGGATCGAGGCGCAACCGTCCGGAGGTGGCTCGCGACACCGCGCGGGCGGGTCGCCGGCATCGTGTTTTTGTCAGGTACTGATCCAGGCACTGGTAGACGAGGAGGAGGCGGGCCGCATCGGGTACGGCTCAGCCGGGCCAGAAGCGGCCCCGCACGAATTGGCCCTTAGCAGATGAACGGGGCCGCCGCCTGGAGCTCCGCCGCCGTCCAACACTCCCTGGGCTGATATCTGACCGGGACCCGGGCCGCCGGAGCGCTCGGTACTCCCTGGGCTGATATCTGACCGAAGCGCGCCCCGCCAGGCACCGAAGCGCGCCCCGCCAGGCACCGCCCGCCCGCCAGGCACCGCCCGCCCGCCAGGCACCGAAGCGCGCCCCGCAGGGCACCGCCCGCCCGCCCCACCTCCGCGCCCCCGCTACTCGGGCGCGGCGCCGCCTTTCGGTGCCTTGCCCTTCGGCCAGTAGAGCTCCTTGCGGACCTGGGCCTCCGGGTAGCCTCGGGCGAGCAGGGTCTGCTCCGCGGAGAGGATCATGTCGGGGTTGCCGCACAGGTAGGCGATCGAGTTGTCGGGGGTGAGGCCGAATTCGTTGCAGGCGCGGGCCAGGACAGATTCAGCGCGACCGGTCCAGCCGGTCCAGCCGGCGTTGCGGGGGTCGTTCGGGCGCGAGACCGTCGGGACGTAGGTGACCGGGTACTGGCCCGACGCCTGCCATTGCGAGAGAAGGTCGCCGTAACCCAGGTCATCGGCGTACGAGACGCCGTTGATGAAGACGGCCCGGCGGGGCTGCCCCTCCCGCAGGCGCGCCCGCATCATCGAGACGAAGGGCGCGTTGCCTGTCCCGGACGAGATGAAGATGTGGATCCGGTCGTCGTCTGGCTCGAGCATGAACTTGCCCTTGGGGCCGATCATCCGCATCCGATGCCCTTCGGGCAACCGCCACAGCAACGGCGTGAACTGCCCGCCGTTCACGAGCCTGATGAACAGCTCGTAGCCCTCCGTACCGGCGACAGCCGGGTCCGAGGCCACCGAGTACGGCCGCTGCACGAGGCGACCATCGGCCAGGACGCCGATCGTCATGTACTGGCCAGGTTCGAACGGGACCGGTTCGCCGTCGAAGCGGACCCAGACCCGCAGCAGGCTGGCGTGCTGGTCAATCCGCCTGACGATCGAGGCGTTGTACTGGGGGGCGTCGGCCGCGATGACGCGCTGATCGACGACGCCTGGTTCGGTCATGGTGGGCTGGGTCTCCGCGTGCGGCTCGTGATGTCCCGGCGATGGTAGCGTCCGATGGCCGACGGCGTGCGCGGGCCGGGCGAACTCCGCGTGTTGATGGCCTGGCCGCCGGGAGCCAGGTTCGCCGACGCATCGGGGCGGGTCAGGCCGGTCGCCGGCTCATGCCGCGCGTACAATCGTCCCGCGCGTCGGGCCGACCGTCCACCGGCCAGCACGAAGACGCCCGACCCGTGCGAACCCTCGCCCGCGTGTCCGGTGCCCCGGAGGAGCGTTTCATGGCCCAGTCCGCACCTGCCGCCGAGCGATCGCCGACCGCCGCCCCGCGCTACGTCTACGCCTTCGGGGCGGGACACGCCGAGGGCGACGCGACGATGCGGGATCTCCTGGGTGGCAAGGGCGCCGGACTGGCCGAGATGACGAACGCGGGCCTCCCGGTCCCCCCGGGCTTCACGATCACGACGCAGGCCTGCGTCGACTACTTCGCCAGCGGCGAACGACTGCCCGACGGCCTCTGGCCCACCGTGCTGGATGCCCTGGCGGCCGTGGAGGCAGAGACCGGCAAGCGCCTGGGGGACCCGATCAACCCGCTCCTGGTGAGCGTCCGCTCGGGCGCGAAGTTCTCCATGCCGGGCATGATGGACACCGTCCTCAACCTCGGCCTCAACGAGCAGACGCTCGACGGGCTGGTCCGCCTGACGGGGAACGAGCGCTTCGGCTGGGACGCCTATCGCCGCTTCATCCAGATGTTCGGGCGGATCGTGCTGGGCGTGGACGGGACGCTGTTCGAGCACGCCCTCGAGGCGGCCAAGGAGCGGCGGGGCGCCGCGACCGACACGGATCTCTCCGCGGCCGACCTGCGCGGGCTGGCCGCCGAATTCGCCGCCATCGTCCTGCGCGAGACCGGGCGGCCCTTCCCCGTGGACCCCCACGAGCAACTGGAGCTTGCCATCAGGGCCGTCTTCGCCTCGTGGTTTGGCCGCCGAGCCCGCGACTACCGCGCCTACAACAAGATCCCGGACGATCTCGGGACGGCCGTCAACGTGGTGACGATGGTCTTCGGCAACATGGGCGACGACTCGGGGACAGGCGTCGCCTTCACCCGCGACCCGAACACCGGCGAGAAGCTGCTCTACGGCGAGTTCCTGACCAACGCCCAGGGTGAGGACGTCGTGGCCGGCATCCGCACGCCGCGCAAGATCAGTGAGCTCGCCGACGCGATGCCCGAGGTCTACCGCGAGTTCGAGCAGATCGCCGCGCGCCTCGAGCGCCACTACCGCGACATGCAGGATCTCGAGTTCACGATCGAGCGGGGTCGTCTCTACATGCTCCAGACGCGGAGCGGGAAGCGGACCGCGGCGGCCGCCGTGAAGATCGCCGTGGACATGGTCGGGGAGGGGATCCTCGCTCCCCGTGAGGCCGTCGGCCGCATCGAGCCGGCCCACGTGGAGCAGCTCCTGCGGGACCAGTTCGACCCCGCTGCCCTGAGAGCCACGAAGCCGCTCGCGCGGGGCCTCAACGCCTCGCCCGGGGCCGCCGTCGGACGCGCCGTCTTTGACGCCGACCGGGCGGCCGAGCGCGCCGGGACCGGCGAGCCGGTGATCCTGGTCCGCACGGAAACGTCGCCCGACGACTTCCACGGGATGGCCGCCAGCCGGGGTGTGCTCACCGCCAGGGGCGGCGCCACGAGCCACGCCGCCGTTGTTGCGCGCCAGATCGGCAAGCCCTGTGTCGCAGGGGTGGGCGAGCTGCACATCGACTACCGCGAACGAACGGCCGAGGTCGACGGACAGGCCTTCGCCGAGGGCGACTGGATCAGCCTGGACGGCTCGACGGGCGAGGTCTACCTGGGCCGGATCCCGACCATCCAGGTGCGCTTCGAAGACCAGGGCGGCCTCCAGACGATCCTCGGCTGGGCCGACGGGATTCGCCGGCTGCAGATCTGGACGAACGCGGACAAGCCGGAGGAAGCAGCACTCGCGCGCAGCTATGGCGCCCAGGGGATCGGGCTCTGCCGGACCGAGCACATGTTCCGCGAGGGCGAGCGGCTCGAGATTGTGCGCGACGCCATCCTCGTCGCCGCCACGGCGACACGCGCCAAGGACAAGGCTGGGGCGGGCGGTCAGCTGTCCGATGATGAGCAGGCCACGATCGCGCGCTTCGATGCGGCGGTGGCCAGGCTGGAGCAGCTCCAGCAGGGCGATTTCGAAGGGATCCTGCGGGCCATGGACGGCCTGCCCGTGATCATCCGGCTGATCGACCCGCCGCTCCACGAGTTCCTGCCCAACCACGAGGACCTGCTCCGCTCCATCGTGGTCTTCGAAACGAGCGGGACGCCGGAGTCGGACCCGGAGTACGCACGGGCGCTCCTCCTCTACCGCGCCGCCGAAGCCCTGCGCGAGCAGAACCCGATGCTGGGGCTGCGCGGGATCCGGCTGGGCCTGATGATCCCGGACTTCGTGAAGATGCAGACCCGGGCGATCCTCAACGCCGCGATCGCGGTGAAGCGGGCCGGTGGCGACCCGCACCCGGAGATCATGATCCCGCTCGTGGGGCACGTGAACGAGCTTCGGCGGGCCCGCGAGATCCTGGACCGCGAGGCCCACAGCGTCATCGAGCGGGCGGGGACGTCGGTCGACTTCAAGTTCGGCACGATGATCGAGATCCCGCGAGCGTGCTGGGTCGCCGACGAGATCGCCCGGTACGCGGAGTTCTTCAGCTTCGGCACGAACGACCTGACCCAGATGACCTACGGCTACAGCCGCGACGATGCCGAAGGCGGCTTCCTGCTGCGCTACGTCGAGGACCGGATCCTGCCTGCCAACCCGTTCCAGACCCTCGATACGGTGGGTGTGGGCGGCCAGATGCGCATGGCCGTCGAGAAGGGGCGCGCCGCCCGGCCGGACCTCTCGGTCGGGATCTGCGGCGAGCACGGCGGCGACCCGGCCTCGATCGCGTTCTGCGAGTCGATCGGCCTCGACTATGTCTCGTGTTCGCCGTTCCGGGTCCCGGTGGCTCGCCTCGCCGCCGCCCAGGCCGTGCTCGCTGGTCCCGAGCGGGACCGCTGACCGACGACCATCGCCCGCCCCGCGAACGAGGAACCCACGGTGCCCAGCCAGCCGCTCCGACAGCGAATCCTCGCCGGCGACCTGCTCGTCGGCACGTTCCTCCATCTCGGCTCGCCGCTGGCCGTCGAGATGGCCGGCCGGGCCGGCTTCGACTGGCTGCTGATCGACCTCGAGCACGCTGCCGGGACCGAGGCTGACCTGCTGGTCCAGTTGTATGCGGCCGCCTCCACGCCGACCACCGCGCTCGTGCGGGTCGAGTCGAGCGCGCGCCTGCGCTTCGGGCGGGCCCTGGACCTCGGGGCGGCGGGGATCATGGTGCCCCGGCTCGAGACGGCCGACGAGGTCCGCGAGGCGGTCTCGTTCCTGCGCTGGCCGCCCGACGGTGTTCGTGGCGTCGCCCTGGGGACCCGCGGCGCGTCGCTGGGGGCGATCGGCCATGCGGGTGTTCGCGGTCGCAACGCCGAGTTGACGCTGGTCGTCCAGGTGGAGAACCCGACGATCGTGCAGCAGGCCGCGACCGTCGCTGCCATCGACGGCGTCGACGTCCTGTTCGTGGGGCCGACGGACCTGAGCCACAGCCTCGGCGTCCCGGGGCAGTTCGACGCCCCGATCTACCTGGACGCGCTGGGCGCGGTGGTGGACGCCGCGCGCTCCGCGGGCAAGGAAGCGGGCATCCTGCTGCGCAGGCTCGAGGACCTCGACCGCCACGTCGCCATGGGTTTCCGGTTCATCGGCCTGGGGTCGGACGGTGCGTTCGTGATGGATGGGGCCGCCGCGGCGGTCGCGGCCGGCCAACGGGCTGCCGCGGGCGCCTCGACCTAGCCTGCCGGAGCAGCTCCGGCTGCTTCGGTCTCGGTCCCGACGGCGTGTTCCTGTTCCGTCCGCGCAGCGGCGAACCCGTCGTAGCGGGCCAGCTGGGGGAATCGCCGCGCAACCAACGCCACTCCCAGCATGCAGAGGACGCCGCCGCTGACGACCGAGAACTGGGTCGAGACCAGCGCGGCGACCCCCGTCGCCTCGAGGTCGCCGATCCTTGGACCACCCGTCACGACCATCAGGTGGATGGCCGAGAGCCTGCCCCGCAGGTGTTCGGGCACCCCGGCCTGCAGGATCGTGCCGCGGAAGACGGCGCTCACGAGATCGGCCGCGCCTGCCGCGGCGAGGAGGAGGAGCGCGAGCGGGAACGAGAAGGTGACCAGGCCGAAGAGCGTGATCGCGAGGCCCCAGGCGAGGACGGCCCAGATCACCGCGCGACCCTGATAGCGGACGCGGCTGACCCAGCCCGTGAGAAGCGCCCCGACCAGCGCCCCTGCGGCCACGGCCGAGGTCATCAGGCCCACCCCGGCGGCCCCGACGCCGTAGACGTCGACCGCCAGGATCGGGAAGAGCGCGACAGGCAGCCCGAAGACCATGGCGTCGAGGTCGATGACGAACGTGCCCAGGATGGCCGGGATCTGGCGGACGTAACGCAACCCCTCGCGGACGGCCGCCAGCCCCGGACGGGCCGCCTGGCCGATCGGCGGAATCGGCGAGATGAACAGGAGTGCCACGACGGAGACGCCGAAGGTGGCCGAGTCGACGGCATAGGCGACCGGCAGCCCCAGCAGGGCGATCAGGACGCCACCGAGGGCTGGACCGGTCACGCTGGCGAGCTGGAACCCAGCCTGGGCGAGGGCGATCGTCTTGCCCATCTGCTCTCGAGGCACCAGGCGGTACATGGCGGAGGACCGGGCCGGCTGGTCGACCGCGGACACGATGCCGGCCAGCAGGGCGACGAGATAGATCAGCACGATGGGCGGCGTCGCGACGGTCGCCAGGATCGCGAAGCAGCCGCTCGTGACCATCAGGCCCGATTGCGTCAGGAGTAGCAGGCGACGGCGATCGACGGCGTCCGCGATGGCCCCGCCGAAGAGCGTGATCGTCAGCAGCGGCACCAGTTGGACGACAGCGAGGGCGCCGATGGCGAGCGGGGACCTGGTCAGGATGTAGAGCTGGTACGGCAGGGCGACCAGAGTCACCTGCCGCCCGACGTTGCTGACGAGCTGTCCGAGCCAGACGATCCGGAAGTCGCGGAACTCCCGCAGCGGTCCCAGATCGAGCAGGATCGAACGTCGGCGGCTCACCCGTGCAGCTGGACCTCGCTCACGTCCCGGCTTCCCTGGCATCGGCGATCCGCTGCCGAGCACGCCGCCAGTCGAGCCCTGGCGTCAGGAGCCGTACACTAAGCGATCTGGGACCGACTGTCGGCGCCCGCAGACCGAGGGACGAATGACCAAACACTCGAGCCAGGAACGCGCGCGGCGCACCCGCGAAGGCGAGCGGGTCACACAGATCGAGGCCGCGTGGCTCGCGAGCCTGCCGCCTGCGACCGCAAAGGCGTTCGCCCAGTCGGTCGAGGAGGCCCGGTCGCGGGAGCCCCTTCCCCGACCCGCGGACATGGCTCCGGGGACCGCACCACGCCCGCCGCGTCCCGGTCGCGAACCGAAGCCGCCAAAGGAGCCGGCCCGTCCCCGGAGGAACGGGTAGGTGCCGGCCCGCAAGCGCAAGGTCAACTACCCGCCGGCACGGACGGCGACCCGGCCCGCTCCGGCCGCCGGCGCGAGCCCGGAGCCGAAGTACCTCCGTCCCACTGTCGTTGAGATCGACCCGACCGCGGCGCTTGGCCGAACCGGGATCGGTCTGGGTGTCCGCGTCCGGATCATCGGCTCGGGGCTCTACTCGGGCGAACTCGCGGTCGTCGAGGGCGTCGTCGGCGGGGTGATCCCTGCCGTCCTGGTCCGGACCGAGGCGGGTCGGACGCGCCGCGTTCGGACGATCGACCTGGAGCCGGTGGTCGGGGCGGGCTGATCGGGCCTCGCCCGGGGGATCCGCGTCACGGTTCGGCGTGCGCGACCAAACCCTGACCATTGCAGTATGCGTTTCGGCCCGCCCGGGACGGTCCGTCCGGACCGTGCAGGAAGCCGCCAACCACCGGTAGCGTGGCGGGCGTGACGATGACTTCTCGCGCCGACGCTCGCCGAATCTCCGGCGCGCGTCGTTGGCTGCCGCGCCAGCACGGGGCGTGGGCGATGCTCGCCGTCCCGCTCCTCCTCGGCATCGCGGCCAGCCGCCCCGGCCCGGGGCACCTCCTCCTCGCGGCGACGGCCGTGAGCGGCTACCTTGTCTCCGCCACCGCCCAGACCTGGCTGCGCTCACGGCGCAGCCGCTCATACCGCGCCCCGGTGCTCGCCTACGCCGCCGCGTTCCTCGTGCTCGGCGCGGTGCTCGTGCTGGCCTGGCCGCTGCTGCTGGCGGGTCTCGTCGTGCTCCTGCCGACCGCGGCGCTGACTGCCGCCGGCGCACGCCCCGGCTCACCGCGAGACCTGGTGAACAGCCTGGCCCAGGTCGCGCAGGCCGTCGTGCTCGTGCCCGCGGCCGCCATCGTGGCCGGGGCCGTCGACGCGGAACGCGTGGCCGCCGCCACGGTCATCGCGGCCGTCTACCTGGTCGGGACGGTGCTCGTGGTCCGTTCGGTCATCCGGGAGCGCGGCCACGCCTCGTTTGCCGGCGTTTCCATCGCGTTCCACGTCGTGGCGACGGTAGTGGCCGGCCTGCTCCTGCCGGTCGCCTGGACCCTGCTGGGGGGCGGCCTCGCCGTCCGCGCCGCGGCCCTGCCGCTGCTCCAGCCCCGCTGGGCGGGCACGTCGCACCCGCTCCGGCCGATCCACGTCGGCATGCTGGAGATCGTCGCCTCGGTCGCCCTGGTCATCGTGGCGTTCGTCGTCCCGCCCCGGTAGACCCCCGGGGACGTCTCGCCGCCCGCCACCCCGCCGACGGGCGCTGTTCCGAGGCTGGAACGCGAGGCTTGCGCGCCAGGCTTCCTCTCGAATGTCCCGTCGGGGCACGGTATCTCGACTCGGGACGATCGGCGACGGTGGCTGACCGCTGTCGCGGGGCGGTCCCACGTTCAGCGAGGCATCCGGGAGCTCGGGATCGCCGCCCGCATCCCGCGCGAACCGGAGATACCGTCCCACCCAGGGACGGTTGATCGGTTTGTGGCGGCAGCGGCGTGGCGGCAGCGGCGTGGCGGCAGCGGCGCGGTGCGGTCAACGGTGCCCCCCGCGGCACGTGGCGGCGCAAGGCTGTTGGTGCCGGCTACGGTATCGACTGGCTCTGGAAACGCCTGGTGTCCCGAGGCGCCCGATGGCCACGAACGGCGGCTGCTTGTTCGCGACCCCTCCGCGCGGTACGCTCGCCCCTCCATCAACCGCGCCTTCAGGAGGTCCAGATGCCCGTGCGCCGTTCCGCGGTACTCGCCCTGCTCGCCTGCCTGATCCTGGTCCTGGGGGCCTGTTCCGGCGGCGGGCGTACAGCGACTGTCACCCACGCCGCGGTGACCGCCACGATCATCGACGCGGGCGACCCGGGCCCGTCGGTGGGCGACGTCCGCTTCTTCGAGATCGCGGCCGCGCTGGAGGGAAGCGCCGCTCCCGCCCGCCTCGACGCGACGCTCACGACGACCGGCGAGAACGTCCCCAACGCGGGTGACGAGGTTCGCATCGGCCACCTCGTCTTCAGCTTCGGGGCAGGCACGGACCAGGTCGTGGTCGATGGAACGAGCGTCTACCCGGGCGCCGGTTCGACAATCCAGGTCAACAGCTCGACGATCCGGCCCATTGTCGGCGGCTCGGGCGCCTATGCCGGCGCTCGCGGATGGGCGGAGTCGTTCCACCTCGCCGACGGCACCTGGCGGCACGTCCTGCATCTCCTGCCATAGGCAGGCTGATGAGCAGGATCCGGCGCGTGCCGCTGCCCTGCGTGCCGCTGCCCATGGGAGCCGCCCGGTGAGCACCACGCGGTGGACCCGCGGGCTCGGCCGGCGCGCCATCCGGTTCGTCGCGGCGATCGGGGCCTCGCCCGGTGATCCCGCCGAGCTGCGCCTGCGCAAGACGCTCCTCGTCACCGTAGCGATCATCATCCTGCCGGCGGGCGTGATCTGGGGCGCCCTCTACTGGGTGGCCGGGGAGCCGCTGGTCGCACTCCTTCCCTGGTCCTATCTCGCCGCCTCTCTCGCCAGCCTGATCCTGTTCCACCTGACCCGCAGCTTCGTCTTCCTCCGGCGGGCGCAGCTCCTCCTGATCCTGGTCATCCCGTTCCTGCTGGCCGTGGCCCTTGGCGGCCTCGCGGCCTCGAGCGGTGTGATCCTCTGGTCGTTGCTCGCGGCGCTGGGTGCGGTGACGTTCGAGAGCCCGCGCCGCGCCTGGCGCTGGTTCGCCGGGTTCGCGGTCCTCCTGCTGGGGGTCACGCCGCTGGCATCTGCCCTGCGGCCACGGTCGGCCGCCCTGCCCGCCGAGCTCGCCCTCGCCTTCCTGGCCATGAACATCGGGGCCGTCTCGCTGGTGGCCTTCGTGCTCCTGGCGGTCTTCGCGCGACAGCGCGAGGACGCCCAGGAGAAGGCCGACGCGCTGCTGCTGAACATCCTCCCGGCCGAGATCGCCGAGCTGCTCAAGGCCGACTCCCGCCAGATCGCGGAGCAGTTCGACGAGGCGAGCGTCCTGTTCGCGGACGTGGTCGGATTCACGCCGCTCTCCGCGACCTTGCCGGCCGCCGAGATCGTCGGCCTCCTGGACCGGCTGTTCAGCGACTTCGACGGCCTCGTCGATCGCTACGAACTGGAGAAGATCAAGACGATCGGCGATGCCTACATGGTCGCCTCCGGCGTGCCCAGAAGGCGACCCGATCACGCGAGGGTCCTGGCCCTCCTGGCGCTGGAGATGCGCGACCTGGCCTCGACCCATGCCCGCGGCGACGGCGGTCGCGTCGAGCTCCGTCTCGGCATCAACTCCGGACCGGTCGTGGCCGGTGTCATCGGCCGCAGGAAGTTCATCTATGACCTCTGGGGTGACGCCGTCAACACGGCCAGCCGGATGGAATCGCACGGGGCACCGGGCCAGATCCAGGTTGCCGAGGCGACGTACGAGCAACTGCGGAACGAGTTCGAATTCGAGCCGCGCGGCCTGGTCGAGGTCAAGGGCAAGGGGTTCCTGCAGACCTGGTACCTGCACGGCCCGAAGCGCGCCTGACGCGGACATACTGTCCCCGTGATCAGGCTGCTGGCGACCTACCTTCGCCCCTATCTGCGCCAGCTCGTGCTCGTCTGCGCGCTCCTGTTGGTCCAGGCGATGGCGAACCTGTACCTGCCCAGCCTGAACGCCGACATCATCAACCAGGGAGTGGTGAAGGGCGACACGTCCTACATCGTCTCTACCGGTGCCTTCATGCTGCTGGTGACGCTCCTGCTCGGCCTCTGCTCCATCGCGGCCGTCTACTGGGGCTCGAAGACGGCGATGTCCTTCGGGCGTGACGTGCGGGCAGCCGTCTTCCGGACGGTCCTGGACTTCTCGCAGCAGGAGACCAACCTGTTCGGGCCCCCCTCGCTGATCACCCGGAACACCAACGACGTCCAGCAGGTTCAGATGCTCGTCGTGCTGGGTGTGACGGTGCTTGTGACGGCCCCGATCATGGCCGTCGGCGGGGTCATCATGGCCCTCCGCGAGGACGTGCCGCTCTCTGCGCTGCTGCTCGTGATCCTGCCCGCGCTGGGCCTCCTGATCGGGGTCCTGGTCACCCGGGCGATGCCGCTCTTCACCGCCATGCAGGGCAAGGTGGACCGCATCAACCAGGTCACGCGCGAGACCCTGGGCGGCATCCGGGTCATCCGCGCCTTCGTCCGAACCGACTACGAGGAGCGCCGCTTCGACGCGGCCAGCCGCGACCTCATGTCCACGGCGCTGCAGGTCAACCGGCTCTTCGCGGTGATGATCCCGTCGCTGTTCGCCATCTTCAACCTCTCGAGCGTGGCCATCATCTGGTTCGGCGGGCTGCGGGTGGACAGTGGCGAGATGCCCATCGGCAACCTGACGGCCTTCCTGGCCTATGTGCTCCAGATCCTCTTCTCGGTGGCGATGGCCGTCGTGATGTTCGTGATGGTGCCGCGCGCCGCGGTCTCGGCCGGCCGGATCCAGGCGGTGCTGGAGACGCCCCGGTCGGTCATTGAGCCGGCGATGCCGATCGACGTGACCGGGGTGACCGGTCGGCTGGAGTTCCGTGACGTCGAGTTCCGCTACCCGGGGGCCGAGGAGCCGGTGCTGGCGGGGATCACCTTCCAGGCGCTGCCCGGCCAGACGACCGCCATCGTGGGCAGCACCGGGAGTGGCAAGTCCACCCTCATCAACCTCGTCCCGCGCTTCCACGACGTCACCGCCGGGCAGATCACGATCGACGGCGTGGACATCCGCGACATGCGCCAGCAGGACCTGCGGCGGCTGATCGGCCTCGTCCCCCAGGCGGCCTTCCTGTTCAGCGGGACCGTGGCCGGCAACCTGCGCTACGGGGACGAAGACGCGGCGGACGCGGACCTCTGGGCCGCCCTCGAGATCGCCCAGGCCCGTGACTTCGTCTCGGAGATGCCCGGCGGGCTGGAGGCGCCGATCGCCCAGGGCGGCACGACCGTCTCGGGTGGGCAGCGCCAGCGGCTGGCGATCGCTCGGGCCGTCGTCCGCAAGCCGCGGATCTACATCTTCGACGACAGCTTCTCCGCACTCGATTTCCGGACCGATGCGGCGCTGCGGCTGGCGCTGCGCGAGGCGACCAGGGAGGCCACCGTGATCATCGTGGCCCAGCGCGTGGGCACGATCATGCACGCCGACCGGATCGTGGTGCTCGATGGCGGCCGGATCGTGGGGGTCGGCACCCACGCCGACCTGCTGGAGTCGTGCGAGACGTACCGCGAGATCGTCTACTCGCAGATCAGCGAGGCCGAGGCGCGATGACCGGGCACGGCGGGCGCGCGGGTTCCCCTCCTCCGGCCGGAGCGCGGGCCCCTCACGGCATGCGGTCCGGGGAGACGCGTCCGGGCGAGGGGCGCCCCGGCGGGCGGGGCTTCGGCTTCGGGCCGGGGGCGCGCGCCCACGGCATGATGGGGCCGGTCGAGAAGCCGAAGAACTTCCGCTCGTCGTTGCGCCGGCTGGTGGGCCAGTTGCGCCCGGAGGCGCCCCGGATCGGCGTCGTGGCCGCCCTGACGATCGCCAGCGTCGCCTGCACCATCGCCGGCCCGCGGCTCCTGGGCAACGCCACCGACCTGCTCTTCGAGGGGATCATCGGCAAGCAACTGCCGGCCGGGGTCAGCCTCGCGCAGGTCATCGAGGGGATGCGGGCCCGGGGCCAGGGCCAGCTGGCTGACATGCTCTCGGGCATGCACGTCGTGCCGGGCGTCGGCGTCGACTTCGGCGCGGTCGGCAGCATCCTCCTGCAGGTGACGGTCGTCTACCTCCTCAGCGCGGTCCTCGCCTGGGCGGGTGCGTACATCATGGCCGGCGTCTCGCAGCGGACCGTCTACGGCATGCGGGGCCAGGTGGATCGCAAGCTCGGCCGCCTCCCGCTCCGCTACTTCGACGGCCATGCCCGGGGCGACATCCTGAGCCGCGTCACCAACGACATCGACAACATCGCCACGACTCTGCAGCAGAGCCTGACCCAGATCCTGTCGTCCCTCTTCACCGTCATCGGGGTGCTGGCCATGATGGCCTGGATCAGCCCCGTACTCGCCGTCATCTCCCTGCTGGTCCTGCCGGCGGCAATGGTCGTCTCCGTGCAGATCGCGCGGCGGGCGCAGGGGCACTTCGCCGCCCAGTGGGAGTGGACGGGGACGCTCAACGGGCACGTCGAGGAGACGCACACCGGCCACGCCATCGTGACCGCCTTCGGACACCAGGCGGCGGCCATCGCCCGCTTCGACGAGCAGAACGCCAGGCTCTACGAAGCGAGCTTCCGGGCCCAGTTCATCTCCGGGATCATCCAGCCCACGATGATGTTCCTGGGCAACCTCAACTACGTCGCCATCTGCGTCATCGGCGGCGTCCAGGTGGCTTCGGGGACGATGTCGCTCGGCGACGTCCAGGCGTTCATCCAGTACTCGCGGCAGTACACCATGCCGATCACCCAGGTTGCCGGCATCGCCAACGTGCTGCAGTCGGCGGTGGCCTCCGCGGAACGCGTCTTCGAGCTGCTCGACGAGGCCGAGGAGGTCCCCGACACGGACCGGCCGAAGCTGCTCGTGGCGCCGCGCGGCCACGTGACGATGCGCGACGTCTCGTTCCGCTACGAGCCGGACAAGCCGCTCATCGAGGGCCTCAACGTGGAGGTCGAGCCGGGCCGGACCGTCGCCATCGTCGGTCCGACCGGGGCGGGCAAGACGACCCTGGTCAACCTGTTGATGCGGTTCTACGAGATCGACGCCGGGCAGATCAGCGTCGACGGGGTCGACACGCGCGACCTCACCCGGAACGCGCTGCGGGGCACGTTCGGCATGGTCCTCCAGGACACCTGGCTCTTCGGGGGCACGATCCGCGAGAACATCGCCTACGGGGCCGAGGGCGCTACCGAAGAGCGGATCGTCGCTGCTGCGCGGGACGCCCACGTCGACCATTTCGTGCGCACGCTGCCCCACGGATATGACACCGTCATCGACGACGACGCGGCGAACCTCTCGCAGGGAGAGCGCCAGCTGCTCACGATCGCCCGGGCGTTCCTGGCAGACCCGGCCATCCTGATCCTCGACGAGGCGACCAGCTCCGTCGACACCCGGACCGAGGTGCTGGTCCAGCGCGCCATGTCCCGGCTGATGAAGGGCCGGACGACCTTCGTCATCGCCCATCGCCTCTCCACGATTCGCCACGCTGACGTGATCGTGGTGATGGATCACGGCCGGATCGTGGAGCAGGGTACGCACGAGTCACTGATGGCCGCGCGCGGCTTCTACTTCGACCTCTACAGCAGCCAGTTCGCGGAGGCGATCGCCGAGGCGGGCTGAGACCCGGGGGCGTGGGGCGCCTCCGCCCGGCGGTCGCGTGGCCCGGGGAATCGGGCCGCCCTGGCCTCAGCCCGCCGAGGCCCGGCCCTCGTCGTCGCGGACGATCGCGCCCCGCCGCATGACCAGGGGCACGCCGTCCGGTTCGGCGATGGCGTCGATGCGGGCGAGCGCGTCGCCTCGCACCAGGATCAGGTCGGCGTCCTTGCCGGGCTCGAGGGTGCCGATCCGGTCCGAGAGGCCGAACAGCACCGCGTTGACCCGTGTCGCGCTCTCGATGGCCGCCATCGGCCCGATGACCCGGGCCTTCTCCACGATCTCCCAGGCCCGACCGGCCTGGTCCGGCCCGATCAGGTCGGAGCCGGAACCAAGCGGGATGCCGGCGTCCCGGGCGAGCCGGACGCTGCCCCGGGAAGCGGCGCTCACCCGGGCCAGCTTGGCCTCCTCCGCGGTCGTCAGCGACGGCATCCGGTCGCTCATTGCCGCCGGCGGGTCGAGGACGATCAGGGTCGGGACGATGAACGCCCCGGCCGCGACGATCCGCTCCGCCGTCTCCTCGTCAAGGATCGAGCCGTGCTCGATGGAACGTGCCCCGGCTTCCACGGCATTGCGCATCGCCGGCGACGTATGGGCGTGGACGAGGACATAGGTGCCCCAGCTCGCGGCCACCTCCACCGCTGCCGCGATCTCCGCGACGCTGAACTGGATGGAGTCGAGCGGATCGGTGGGCGAGACCACGCCGCCGGAGACGAACAGCTTGACCTGGGTTGCGCCACGCCGGAGCTGCTCCCGGACGGCCCGCCGGACGGCGTCGGGCCCGTCCACGACCTCGGGACTGGCCAGGATCCCCGGGATCGGGGAGTGGCGGTGGACGGCCTCGTGGGCGGCCCGGAAGTCACCGTGCCCACCCGTCTGGGTGATCATCGAGCCGGAGGGGAGGATGCGCGGGCCGCGGATCCGGCCGTCCTCGACCATGCGAGCCCAGACCGGCTCGAGCCCACCCGCGTCGCGGACGGTGGTGAAGCCGTCGAGCAGCGTCTGCTCGATCACCTGCTTCACGATCAGGACGTATTCCACCAGCGAGCGCTCGCCCTGGAGCGATGGCGGCCGGCCCACGATCCCCATGTGGACGTGGGCGTCGGTCAGCCCGGGCAGCAGCGTCGTGCCGCTGCCGTCGATCACCATGTCCGCCCGGACGGCCCGGCCCGGCCCGGGCGCCGCCGCGATCCGTCCGTCCTCCACGACGAGATCGCGGGCTTCCGGGTCGTGGCCGGTCCCATCGACGAGCGTCGCGCCACGGATCACGATCCTGGTCATCGTTGCCTCCTCGGGGCGGGGAGCGACCGGTCAATCACGCTGTCGGTCGATCAGCCACGCCGTCCGCCTGATCAGCCGCGCAGTCGCGCCCCTTCCGGGTCGTAGAGTGGGTAGGCACGGACAGTGGCCGGCCGGCGGACCCCGAGGATCGCCACCTCCAGGCGAGTCCCGGGCGCCGTCAGCGCGACCGGCAGGACCGAGTAGCCGATCGCCATGCCCAGGGTATGCCCGTAGCCCGCGGCATCCAGGAGTCCAACGTACCGATCCCCGTCGAAGACCGGCTCGTAGCCGAACGGATTCGCCACGACCCCGTCGCCGGCGACCGGATC
>Ga0315281_10006645_pt1 | contig 16414 bp, 17 predicted proteins | sample YL17G07_0_MG_FD_204540 | JGI IMG/M metagenome (GOLD analysis project Ga0315281, IMG submission 204540) | Sediment microbial communities from Yellowstone Lake, YNP, Wyoming, USA - YL17G07_0 | ecosystem: Environmental > Aquatic > Freshwater > Lake > Sediment | place: USA: Wyoming | collected... | reverse complement strand
CTTCCGCCCGAAACTCCTTTGTAAACTTCCCCTTGGGAATCCTCTCAATTGCCATTTCGACACCTCCGTATTAGTTATTTTAACTCATACTTTGGTGTCCGGTTTTTCAATCATACCTCATTATGAAGAAGAGGATAATAAAGTAAGCGGACTTGGTATGTATGTTAGAATATCCCAGACCCACATGCGCCTGTAGCTCAGTGGATAGAGCATCGGCCTCCGGAGCCGAGGGCCGGAGGTTCGAATCCTCTCAGGCGCGCCATTCGCCCTTCTTCCCTATGGGTGTCAGTATCTCAGGATGTCCAGGTAATCGAGGTAGTCCCGCTCTTCGAGACCTTCTGACAGTGGCAGTTTCCCCCTGATATCTTCCTCAAACTTTGACTTGTCCCCGGCATACGCCGGATCCAGCTTAAGTCCCTTTGCCAGCGCTGATGAGGCCTCTCCGTAAAGGCCCGACCTGTTGTAGGACAGGGCAAGCCAGTAATAGGGAAGCGGCACCTGGGGGTTTCTGAGCGATCCGTCTCTGAATGCTTCAACCGCCTTCTTGTATTCGCCGGCCTTGTAATAACATAGTCCCATGTTAAAGAAGGACTTGTCGGCGTTTTGAAACAGGGGGTTCCCAAGGGCGTTTTGCAAGGTCTTAATCGCCTTGTCCCACTGCTTCATTTTTATGTATGCAACCCCAAGATTATTGTAGGCGTCGGAGAAGCCCTCGTCCCGGTCAACCGCCCGGAGAAAAAGCTCCGCCGCCTTGTTGTAATCTTCCAGTTGAATATAGACCAGGCCCAGACCGTTGAGGACGTCCCTGTTGTAGGGGTCCATCCGCATGGCCGTCTGAAACTGTACAAAGGCGTTCTGGATGTTCCCTTCGTCAAAGGCCGAAAGCCCCATTTTGTAATAGAAATCAGCGTCTTTATTTTGTCTTGCGCCTGTTCCGCATCCCCAGAGGACAAGGACATATAAAAGCACTGTAATAATGCGCACCATCTTATCAAGGCTTTTGCCCCGGCACTTCGTATTCTTGCAAGCAATTTCTCTCATGCCTTCCATTTTAAATGATTTCAGCCTTTAATGCCAACTCCCCATAATCCACCGTCAATTTGCGTCGCAGACGCAAGGACAGCATGTTCGCTCATTCTCGCCGGGCGTCCGGCCCGGCTCCGAGGCCACCGGCACGCCTCACCGTCGTGGTGAGGCTTATGTGCCGCTGATGCCGCTCACATACTACCCTTGCGTCTGCTTGATGGTGTATTTGGGCTTACAGTTGAAATTGACATATACCGCGCGATTATGATAATTTTACTGACTTTATTTTCCCGCTGGAAGACCTTGATTGTCCGGAATTCCCCGGGGAAATGTCCTAAGTGTCCTTGTTTGATCGCGGGTGTAGCTCAGCTGGTAGAGCACAACCTTGCCAAGGTTGGGGTCGCGGGTCCGAATCCCGTCGCCCGCTCCAAATAGCAGAGGATTGCGGGAAGTGAGAAGCCGGAGGTATGCAGGACCCAGGGGTTTAGTCCGCTTCTCGTTTCCCGCTTCTTACTTTTTTGTACGGCGACGTACCCAAGTGGCAAGGGAGAGGTCTGCAAAACCTCGATTCAGCGGTTCGAATCCGCTCGTCGCCTCCAGCTTCACCCCTTTAAAATCCCTCTCAATCTTCTCATGTCTTTCCTTCCCAGTTTTTTATCCCTGTAATAGTGTTTCTCGAACTCCAGGACAAAACTCAGGGCCTTCCGGCGCAAGGCTTCATCACCGATCCTTGAGGCGAATTGTTCCAGACCTTCTGGGCCTGCCCTCTTGTAGCCGCTCTTCTCCATCGCCCTCAGGAATTCGGAGATTATCCTCTTCTCTGGGGACTTCCTCCGCAACAACGAGTAATAAAGCAGTATGCCGGCGGCGCAAAACGAGACAATATATGCTGCATACCCCAGGACCTTTTTACGGTCAAGGGATATACTTAACGACCTGCCGCTCAAGGCCATTCTAAGTTTATACAGCCCCCTTATCTGGTCGTCTATGTCGTAATTGATAACAAGGGCGTTCCAATAGTAATTGATCGTGTCCATCAGAAGCCTTATTCTGTAAAACGGCTTCATCTTGCCGCCGACGGCGCTGCCGGATGTCGAAGAGGAAGACGCTGACGGTGTCGGGTCGTAACGCACCCACCCCCTGTCTTTTATGTAAGCCTCCACCCATACATGGGCATTTTTCTGCGGCACGAGATAGTACCCGCCGAGTTCGTTATAGTCGGCGCCCCTGTAGCCTGCCACGAGCCTGGACGGCACTCCGGCCGCCCTGAGCAGCACTGCCATGGCCGAGGCGAAATATTCGCAGTTGCCATAATGGTATTTAAATAAAAAGTCCTCCAGCGGCTTGTCCGTCATCGGCAGATTGGTCAAGGTATAGCTGTATTCCCTGCCTGCCAGGAGTTCGCTCACCGTCCGCACGGCCTCTTTATCCTTCCGGCCGGCCCGCAGACCAACGGCAATGGAGCGGATGCGCTCCATGTTCTTGTCCGGCAGGGCAAGATACTTGACCCCGTCAATGAGCTTGTCCGGTATTGTGTCGGACAAGACCGACACAGCATCATATCTCACCCTCTTTACTATGAACTCCCTTAGGGTATATGTGAAGTCTGCGTGTCTCCGGACCCTTTTGTAAAAGACCATGACCGGCTTATCCAGGGCAAAGACGTACTTGTTGTCATAAGGCTCCAGGTATATGGTCTGTCTTACGCGGCGATCTTTAAGCAGCACGCCGGTCTGTCCTTCCTCAGCACCTTTCACCGATGACTTCCAGGCAACTCCGTCAAAATCATCCAGGACAACTCCTCGCCAGTAAAGGTCCCTGTCATCCAGCTTGTCCATGGCCACCCTCATTATCACGCTTGAGTCTTCCTGTATATTGGACACGTCGCCCAGTCTTACCGTATCGCTAAAGCCGGTAATGCCGGCGGAAGACCTGTTCAGGAAGTTCAAAAGCGGGTAACTGGTCCTGGGAAGTATTATGAAAAGCAGGACAGTCGCCGGGATCGCAATAAGAGTTATGAGCATGGACCTGAGGACTATCTTCAGGACCGTAACGGCCCTGAGTTCCATGCCGCTGTCCTCTGAATAATAGGCAAGCAGCACTATCGCCGTTGTTATCATAAACACCAGGGCCGTGAAATATGCCAAAAAGATGATATCAAGCGACAGAAGGGCGGAACCGACCAGCAGGAATACCGCTATGGCGTATATCTGCATGTAATCCCGAAAGCGTTTCTCTTCCAGAAACTTGACCGACAGTATGATGCAAAGAGATTCCAGGGAAGGGATTACAAGGTTGTCAAGGCTGATTCTCGACGCTGCCAGGAGGACGACCAGAACGGAAACAAGGTTCAGGAGCCTGCGCGAAGGCATGAAATGTATCTTATAGTCCCGATAAGCCGCCAGGGCGTATAGTGTGACAGCGGTGACAGTGTAATATATTCCTATTTTACCGGCCACGGAAATAAAACCTATAAGCCCGATGCAGTAAGACAGGATCTTGACCGCATCCACTATCTTTACCGGGGTCTTACCTTTTACCATAGAAAGCCAGTTCCTTCATCATGGCCAGTTTATGCTGCCTTGAGGTTTCCGGGGCGTAAGTTCGCTGTCCGGCCTTGAGCCCGACAGGGATACCCTGTCTGAAGAGCTTCAGGATTATATAAGCGACTGCGGCTACTTTCTCCTCAGCATTCTTAATGCCGATATTGTCCAGGTCTATGACTACCGGATGATGTGACAGGGATGAAAGCTCTTTTGTCGTGAGACGACCGGTCCTGGCGCTGGCCTTCCAATGAATGTATTTCAGGGGATCGCCGTAAACATAACGCCTTAAGGAAAGGATGTCGGCCTCAAAACCCGGACGATTGGACGGTTTTTCGCCTCGGTTTTTTTTGTCCTTTACGGGTATGCTTAAGCCGGACGTCTTGCGGGGTTTCGGAAAAACCACTGCCTCCGGGGAGAGACCTGTCTTTTTGTAACGAATAAAGAAATTGAACGGAAAGATGGAACTTATAAAGACATCCCCCAGGGCGTGCAGGCCTCTTTTGTCAAAGGTGATGTTCAGATATTTTGTATCGCTCTTTTTCGGGTCCACGTAAGGGAAAAGCAGTCTGTTTTTCCCTGAGATGACCACAATTAAAAAGGCGGGCAAAAATCTCCGGGTGTTGACGATACTGACTTTGATGGGCGCCGGGGTCTGGGCGTAGATCTCATCCGGCGGCTCTATCGCCACCTCTATTTTGGATATATTGCGCTTGCCGAAAAAGCCGGACACGCCCATGAGGCCTAAAAAGGCGGCAACGATAAGATATATCAGGTTGTTGCCGGTATTGACCGCGGCAAAGCCAAGGAACAGGGTAAGGCCTATGTATATGCTTCCCGCCCTTAGGACCTTTATTACGCCGGGACCGCGATCCGCTCTACTATTGATATCACAATCTCCTTTTTGTCGAGGTTTTCATATTCCTCCCTGAAAAGCACCCTGTGCGGCATAGTGTACTCCGCAAGTCCATAAATATCTTCAGGGACAACAAAGTCCCTGCCGCTGAAAAAGGCGTTGGCCTTGGCCGTATGGTCCAGCGCCAGGGCGCCGCGCGTTGATATGCCCGCAGCCAGGTATTTGCTGTCTCTGGTGGCCTCCACTATATCCATTATGTACTCCCTGATGGCGGAGGATGTGTAGACCTTGTCCTTCACCTCGTTTTGAATGAGCAATACTTCCTCGGCACTCATCATGGGAGCTATGGAGTAAAGTTCATCCCTCCTGCTTCCCCCTTTCAGTATCTCCTTTTCAGCCTCACGCGAGACGTACCCGATGCTTATCTTCATCATAAACCTGTCCATCTGCGATTCGGGCAGGGGAAACGTCCCGAACTGTTCGACCGGGTTTTGCGTCGCGATCACGAAAAACGGCTTTGGCAGTCTGTAGGTCTTGCCCTCCATGGTGGTCTGTTTCTCGCCCATGCCCTCCAGGAGGGCGCTTTGCGTCTTGGGAGTTGCGCGGTTTATCTCGTCCACGAGGACGATGTTGTTGAATATGGGACCGGGATGGAACTCAAACTCTCCAGTGTCCTTTTTATATACAGAGAGGCCTGTGATATCAGAGGGCAGGAGGTCGCTGGTGCACTGTATCCTGCCGAAACTCAGTCCCAGTGCCTTGGCTAAAGCAATGGCAAGGGTTGTCTTGCCAAGACCCGGCAGGTCCTCTATAAGGAGATGCCCCCTTGAAAAGAAGGCTATAAGAGAGAGCCGCAGGGCCTCGTCCTTGCCGTGCAGGTAGCGCGAAAGGAAGCGGATTATGGAGTTGATCTTTTCGCTTTTTAATTCCATAAATAGGGCGCCGGCCTGTCTTACCTGGAGGAGCCGTTGTCGCCCATTTGTTCGACCTGCTTTTTAACGGCGTCAATGGCCTTTTGAGACTGGGCAGCGGACTCCTTGGCCTTGTTAATGTCTTCCCTTCCCTCCTGCACCTTTGAGCAACCGGACAGTGTAAAGGCAAAGACGCACGCAACCAATGCCAAAATTGTCTTCTTCACTTTTCCCTCCTGAAAAATAAGCTGTTCATGCGGCATGTTGTGTATGGTTTTGCCTAAATATTTCTGTTATTGACGGTGTTGACGCCGTGCAATTCGCGCAGGACCATGAGAACACCGTTTTGCAGCACAGTCCTGCCGGGCGCTCCAGTGACAGCATCAAGGAGGGCGCTGCTCTCTATAACACTCACCCCCAAAATGGGGCTGTCAATTTTGACGTTTGCAAACCTGGAGACCACAAAAGGTGTGACATGGACGTCAACACCGATATGTTCCCTGATCGCCGTCTTTAACCAGAATGTGTCTCGCAGAGCCCTCTTGATGGGTTCGGAGCGCGGTTTGCGGTTAATCATCAGCTGTGAACCGTTGTACGCTATCTCACCCTTGTCCGGAATTGTGTTGACGATAAAAAGACCCTTGCCGCTATTGAATATGACATGGTCTATCTCGCTCTGATTGTACAGCATGCCGTCAAATACGGTAAAGTCTTCCGGCAGCCTGTCCAGTATCTGCCGGACGGGTTCTCCGGGATGTTTCTTTCCTGAAGATATTCTCTTGATAAACTGAATCAGCATGGTCGGGACAACCCCCGCAACATTATTGACTTATATTATAACCCAGAGTTGCAGTTATAATGTGGTGAGGACTGGACTGGACTTCGTGTTAAAGCGCCCAGGCGTGACATTCATATATGATTTATTATAAAATCTGACTGCTTTTCAAGGCGCCGGATTTACGCAAGCGGATTAAAACAATATGGAAGAAACAGGCACTGTAATTCGAATTGACGGACCGAAGGCCTTTGTTGCCGTTCAGAAACAGGGCGCCTGCGACAAGTGCGCCATGGGTTCGGTATGCAAAGGCGAAGAGGGAGATGAGGCCGGTATCGAAGCGGTCAATGCCGCAGGCGCCGGGGTGGGCGACACGGTAAGGGTGGTTTTCAGGACCTACTCTTACCTCAAGGGGTCCGTGCTGGTCTACGGCATCCCGGCCCTGCTTCTCGTTGCCGGCGCAATCATCGGCAAGGAATGCGCGGGCCGGTTTTTCCCTGCTGCTGATTCTGATGTCGTTTCCGCACTGACCGCGTTCGGGCTTTTTGCAGCCGGCTTCATGGTCATCAGGTTGCTCGCCACAAAATTGGACAGCGGCAATATGCCTGTGATTGAGGAAATAATAAATGAGAAGTGAAAACCGACTTGCACTTCTCATTCAGCCTTTATTAAATAATAGGGGGTATCTATGCCGAGAGTTGATGCGGACAAAATCAGGAACATATCGGTAATCGCTCACAGCGGGGCCGGAAAGACCTCTCTTACCGAGGCCATGCTCTTTAACGCCGGGGCCATTGACAGGATGGGCAGTGTTGAGGCCGGAAATACCACTATGGATTATGAACCGGAAGAGATTGCCAGAAAGATAAGCCTCAAGGCGGCAGTCGCATATTGCGACTGGAAGGGGACCCGGATAAACCTTATCGACACCCCCGGTTTTATCAACTTCATAGAAGACACCCGGGGCTGCCTCAGGGTTTCGGGCGGTGCAGTGGTCATAGTCAGCGCTATCTCAGGGGTCAAGGCCGAGACCGAAAAGATCTGGAAATACGCCTGTGAATTCGAGATACCAAGGGTGGTCTTTATCAGCAAGCTTGACAAGGAGGCTGCAAACTTCAGGATGGCCCTGGGGGAACTTGAGAAGTCTTTCGAGTCCGAGGCCATTCCATTATATATGCCTGTTGGAGAAGGGGACAAGTTCAAGGGTATTGTGGACCTGATGACCATGAAGGCCCATATACGAGACGGTGAAGACGTAAAGGAGACCGGCATCCCCGCCGATGTGAAAGCTGACGCCGACGAATTCAGAAAGATGCTCGTGGAAAAGATCGCCGAGGCCGACGACGCGCTTTTGGAGAAATACCTCGAAGGGACCGAGTTGACCCTGGAAGAGGTAACAAAGGGGGTAAGGGAGGCCTCCCTTACCAGAAGGTTTATCCCCGTAATATGCGGTTCGGCAACCATGAATATCGGGATACCTCAACTCCTTGACTCACTGCTTCTCTGCCTGCCCTCCCCGGCCGAGATGAGCAGGATATCTCCTGTCCGGGGCAAAAACCCGAAGGATGGCAAAGAGGTGGAACGCCGTGCCGTTGATACCGAACCCCTTGCCGCTTACGTATTTAAGACGGTTGCCGACCCGTTTGCAGGCAAGATGTCGATATTCAGGGTGTACTCAGGCGTCCTGAAGGCGGATTCGAACGTTGTCAACGCAAACACCGGCAATAGGGAGAGGATTGGACAGGTCTTTTACCTCATGGGCAAGAAGCATGTCCCCGTGCAGTCGGTAGGGCCGGGTGAAATAGCGGCCACTGTCAAGCTTAAAGAGACCAATGTCGGCGACACCCTGTGCGAGGAACATCATTCAATTATACTGCCTCAGGTCAAATTCGCCGAGCCGATAATATCCTACGCCATCGAACCCAAGAGCAAAGGCGACGAGGACAAGGTTAGTACGGGCCTGCACAGGATACTGGAAGAAGACCCGACCCTTCGTTTCACAAGGGACGAGGAGTCCAGGGAGATGCTGCTCTCGGGCATGGGACAGGTACACCTGGAGGTTGCCCTTGATATTCTGAAAAGGAAATTCGGCGTTGAGGTAATTATGAAGACCCCGAAGATAGCTTATCGGGAAACCATCAAGGCCGCAGCCAAGGTGCAAGGCAGGTATAAGAAGCAGTCAGGCGGACGCGGACAGTACGGCGACTGCTGGATAGAGATAGAACCTCTGGCCAGGGGCGGCGGATACGAATTCTTGGACAAGATCGTGGGCGGCGTAATCCCTCAGCAGTACAGGCCGGCGGTTGAAAAGGGCGTAGCGGAGACAATGCGTGAAGGCATTATCGCAGGGTACCAGGTGGTGGACATGAAGGTCACGCTCTTTGACGGCTCATACCACTCGGTGGACTCCTCTGAAATGGCCTTCAAGATAGCCGGTTCCATGGCGCTCAAGAAGGCCTTCCTGGAGGCCAAACCCACGCTTCTTGAGCCCATCATGAAAGTGGAGGTGGTCGTACCTGAAGACACCCTCGGCGCCATAATCGGAGACCTGAATTCCAGACGCGGGAAGGTCCAGGGTGTCGACGCCCAGGCCGGCGGCAATCAGAAGATAATGGCCCTGGTGCCCATGGCCGAGATGCTTACTTATGCCAACCAGCTCCAGAGCATGACCTCGGGCAGGGGACTCTATTCCATGGAGTCATCCCATTACGAGGAAGTGCCCGGTCACATACTGCAAAAGATAATTGCTGAACGTCAGAAGCAGAAGGCTGAAGAGCACGCGTGATATGAAAAAACCCTGGTCAGGAAGATTTAGCGAAAAGACGTCAAAGGTCGTGGAAAGGTACACGGAGTCCATCTCCTTTGACCACAGGCTCTGGCGATACGATATCGAAGGCAGTATCGCCCATGCAAAGATGCTGGGCAAACAGGGCATTATATCGCAGAAGGAATCTGACGAGATAGTAAAGGGGCTGCAGGAGATATACGCGGAGATTGAGTCGGGCAGGTTCGTGTTCAGCGAGGAACTTGAAGATATCCATATGAATATCGAATCAGCCCTTATCTCTCGGATAGGGGAAACAGGGGGGAAACTGCATACCGCCAGGTCGAGAAATGACCAGGTCGCACTCGACCTCAGGCTTTATCTCAGGGACGAGACCACTGGGGCTATCGGCCTTTTAACTGAACTGGAAGAGGCCCTCACCGTGCTGGCTGAAAAAAATACCGATGTCTTCATGCCCGGCTATACGCACCTGCAGAGGGCCCAACCCGTGCTGCTCGCCCACCACCTGATGGCCTATGCACAGATGTTTGAGCGGGACAGGCAGCGGTTCAGAGACTGTCTTAAAAGGATAACTGTATTGCCGCTGGGTTCATGCGCCCTGGCCGGTACAACCTTGCCCATAGACAGGCATTATGTGGCGAAACTCCTCGGGTTTGAATCGGTATCTGAAAACAGCATGGATTCCGTATCCGACAGGGACTTTGCAATTGAGTTCCTTTCCAGTGCGGCCGTATTCATGATGCATATATCGAGGTTGGCGGAAGAGCTTGTGCTCTGGTCGTCGGAGGAGTTTTCCCTTATCGAACTGTCCGACGCCTTCACCACCGGCTCAAGCCTAATGCCCCAGAAGAAGAACCCTGACGTGGCGGAACTGATGAGGGGCAAAACAGGCAGAGTTTACGGAAACCTTATGGGACTGCTGACGACCATGAAAGGTCTGCCGCTTGCCTACAACAGGGACATGCAGGAGGACAAGGCCCCGGTTTTCGATACCGCCGATACTATAAGACTTACGCTCAATGTCCTTATACAGATGTTGCCACGGGTGAAATTCAACGTAGTACGCATGCGTGAAACAGCTGACGCGGCCTTCTCCACAGCCACCGACATAGCCGAATACCTCGTAAAAAAAGGCATACCCTTCAGGACCGCCCATGAGATAACCGGAAAGATAGTCAGACACTGCATTGACAAGGGCAAGACGTTTTTTGATCTGAGCCTGAAGGAATATAAGGCCTTCTCAAAGGCGCTGGAGAAAGACATCTTTACGGCCATAAAAACTACGGAGTCCGTGAAGGCAAAGAAGTCCTACGGCGGCACTTCCCCAGAAGCGGTAAAGAGGCAGATAAAAGACTTCAGGGAAAAGCACATGAAATAACTTTCATTCTAAGAGAAAAAAGGCAGCGTCTGATTTTTTTTAGCAAAGTATAAACTTTAGTCATAGAGAGAAGGACGAAATGCCAATTGTCCGGGTTAAAGAAAAGGATTGAGAGCCTGAATCAGCAAATAACAAAGCACAAGAGCAAGATCATGGCTGAACAGACTAAGCCCGTATCGGATAAAGGCAAGATTCATCACTGGGAGGCGGAGATAGAAGCTTTTAATAACAGTCTTGCAAAGGCATTAAAGAGGTTGAACAAATGAAGACAATGAACAGGGAAACAGGAAAAGACAGTATCTTGGAACTTCTCAACGAATACGAAGAAGAATGCCTGAACGCCGTTAAACTCATAGAGGGATTAAAACTGCGGACATTGACGGAAGAGCAGACGGAAGACCTTATCGGAGAACTTTCAGCCTCCATCACTCATTTGCGTATTCACTCCGAGACCATGGAAGAGACGCTGGAAAAAGAGCTTGTCGGCGAGTAGTCGTGGAAAGTTTTCATAAAACAGATATTAATAAACGCTTAAGCCGGCTCTGGGCTTGGGTTTGCAGGCTTTGGGGACAATAACCGGGTGCTGTTTTTTTAAGTTCCCGACCTTTGTGGGCAGCTTGAATTTATAAGACGATGCCGGCCGGTTTCCGGTTATCATTCCAATATCCATGACATGCAGTTAGTAAAACCGCTTTTTTGTGTAAATTCAACATAGTATGCTAATATTTTCTTGAACTAACAGCACTTGGATATGAGGTCGGATAATAGTCCATTGGGGATGTTAGACAGATCGGGTTATATTGGGAAGGACTTCATTTTGAGAATAAAAGAGCTTGGGGATGCCGAATAAAAAAAGAATATCAAAGGCGCCGGCAGTCAAGGATGAAAATGTGCCGACGCGCAACTCGCGAGGTCAGGGGTGTCCAAGAAACTGACACAAGCTGTGTCAGAAACCAAAATGCGAATTACTTCAAAGAAACTGCCTGTGTATTTTCAGGGCAGTTAGCCTACGGTTGAAGAAATCGAGGCGGTGATTGCCGGGGCGGCGCCTTTGAAACCCGAACGGAAGAAAAGCAAGACTTAAAACAGAATTAGCCAATAGTCCAACGGGATGTTGGACTATTTCATGATGATGGCGGAATTGCCAAGGAGTATAGTGTAATATTCATCAAGTTGATTTTTTCTTGATCGACATAGTACTTTATTGCTTAAGTGGCCAAAAGAACTATTGAATGGCATTTATTGCTTGCAAATAATACACAAAAACGGTATATTGTTAACATGAATCGTAAAATTGCAAAAAAACTTATTGCATGGAAAAATTCTGCTCAACGAAAGCCGCTGATTTTACGTGGTGCGCGACAGGTTGGCAAGACATTTTCGCTCAAAGAATTCGGGCAAAAGGAATTCAGGAATTGTCATTATTTTAATTTTGAAGAAGATGAGCGGATTTCGCAGATATTCGAAAAAGACCTTATGCCGCAGCGCATCATCGATGAACTGCGGTTTTACCGAAACAGCAATATCGATCCTGGGCAGGACATCGTCATTTTCGACGAGATTCAACGCTGCGGCCGCGCCTTGACCAGCTTAAAATATTTTTACGAAGAAATGCCCCATTGTGCAGTGTGCGCCGCAGGGTCGCTTCTTGGGGTCGCATTGAATGTCGAGCCGTTTCCTGTTGGAAAAATTGAATTCCTCGATCTGCATCCGCTGGATTTTGAGGAATTTCTGGAAGGGACCGGAGAGGAGGAGCTTTGCGGGCTCCTGCAGAATCGGAATCTTCATGAGCCCTATCCGGCGCTTGCGCATGACCGGTTGTGGGAACAGTGGAAGCGGTATCTTGTCACAGGAGGATTGCCGTCTGTTGTGCTCGCCTATGCGAATGATCGAACCAACCTGTTTGAAACAATGATCCGGGTCCGAAAAATCCAACGCGATCTTTTCAGCGCATACCTTGCGGATATTGCAAAACACAGCGGAAAAACAAACGCGATCCACATCGAACGGTTGTGGCGCAATGTCCCGGCGCAGCTTGCCCGGAACATTAATGGTTCGGCCCAGAAGTTCAGGTTTAAAGATGCGGTCCCGGGTATGCGCGATTTTGAAAGGCTGAGCGGCCCGATCGACTGGCTTGCAAATGCCGGGCTTATTCTTAAAACCTTTACAATAGATACGGCGGCAATACCGCTTTCCGCATATTCTTCCGAAAACAAATTCAAACTCTATATGTTTGATGTTGGAATGCTGGGCGCAATCAGCGACATTCAACCGGCGACGATATTGCAGTACGGTTTCGGAAGTTATCAGGGATATGTTGCCGAAAACTTTGTGGCCCAGGAATTGACAGCGTCAGGGGCGGCAAATCTGTATTGCTGGACGGGAAAAACATCAGAAGTTGAATTTCTGCTTTCAACCAATCTTGGTATCGTTCCCATAGAAGTCAAATCGGGAAGAGTGACGCACTCGAAAAGCCTTGGTGTTTTTGAAGCACGGTATCAACCGAAACGGTCGTACGTATTGTCTGCGCGTAATAGCGAATGTAAAGGAAAACGCTGCTTGACGCCGATTTATGCGGTGGAAACGGTTGAACGGGACTTAGCAACCCGCACGCCGAAATTATGAGATCCGCATGTATGCAGACTTTTGCGGCAAAGCGGGGGGAGGTTTTGCCTGTTGTCGTGTTCCATGATAGTGTAGTGTCACAATGAAACATTGTCATATCGACCAGAGGGAGATATCTTGTATCTTCTGACGATCATTAAGATTTCTCGCTTTGCTTCGAAATGACATTTTGTATAGATATTTATGAGACATACACTAGTGGCAAAGGATGGCGGAACACCGGTCATTCTGGATGATGCACTGGGTTATACCGACCAGGAGCGTCTGAAGTTGATGGGCGCCGTATTGGCGGTAGCCGCCAGGGAATGCCAGATTGTTATCTTTACCTGTGTTCCTGAAAGATATGCTTTTATTGGGGAGGCCGCAGTTGTTCCACTGTAGCAGGCGGTATATCAGGGAGTTTTTCACTCTGGTTTGGCTAAAAGTAATAGTATGATTTACAAATAGCTCTACTAAATGTAAAATAGGGTCATGATATTTCCGAGAAATGTCTTGAAAGAGATCAACCAGTATCTCCAATCGCCTGAAGCGGTAATCCTCACCGGAATGAGGCGGACCGGCAAGACCACTATCCTCAACTTCATCCAGGAACAGATTGGCCCAGAAAACAAGCTGTTCCTCGACCTTGAAAACCCGCTGAACAGGAAATTCTTCGAGGAAGAAGATTATGAACGGATTAAAGCGTCCCTCGAATTCCTGGGCATCAACTTCGCAAAACGCGCATATGTCTTTCTTGACGAGATTCATCATATAAAGAAGCTGCCTTCCGTCGTCAAATATTTCATAGACCATTACAAGGTCAAATTCTTTCTGACAGGCTCAGCCAGTTTTTACCTTAAAAATCTCTTTACCGAATCCCTTTCGGGAAGAAAGCTCATCTTTGAGGTATTCCCCCTGACGTTCCGTGAATTCCTCACGTTTAAAAAAGTTAAATTTAAAATCCCGGAACATATTACGGAGATAACCAAACCGGTCTTTGACACTATTGACCGGCTGTATGACGAATACCTTCTTTACGGAGGTTTTCCTGAAGTGGTCTTGAAAGACACGGCGACAGCAAAGGCAAAGGCCCTCGAAGATATTTTTACCTCTTTTTTCCAGCTTGAGGTGCTTCAACTCGGGGACTTCAGAAGGAATGAGGTGATACGCGACCTAATGCTGCTGCTCATGCAGAGCACGGGCTCAAAAGCGGATATCCAAAAACTATCGAGGGACCTGAAAGTCTCCCGTCCGGCGCTTTACGAATATATAGCCTTTCTCGAAGGGACTTACTTCATTAAAACCATAAGACCGTTCAGCAGGGGAAGAAGCACCGAGGTCAGAAAAATGCCGAAGGTTTATGTATGCGATACGGGGCTTGCCAATCATTTTGCCAGACTTGCTGCAGGACACATATTCGAAAACAGTGTTTTCCAGAATCTGAGGCCCCGTGGGGAGATAAATTACTACCAGAAGAAAAGCGGGGTTGAAATCGACTTCATACTCAACCAGGAAGCTGCCTTTGAGGTCAAGATCAGTTCCCGCGAGCCTGAAATCAAGAGACTGAAGGAGCTTTCAGAACAAATAGGGCTGAAAGACTGCAAAATGATTTCAAAGAATTATTCTGAACTCGAGGGCGTCATTTATGCTTTTATGCTATGAAGCAACCTGTTTGGATGATGCACTGGGTTATACCGACCCGGAGCGTCTGAAATTGATGGGCGCTGTATTGGCGGTAGCCGCCAAGGAATGCCAGATTGTCATCTTTACCTGTGTTCCTGAAAGATATGCTTTTATTGGGGAGGCTGCGGTTGTTCCACTATAGTATTTGTTATATTTGGAAGGACTTCATTTTGAGAATAAAAGAGCTTGGGGATGCCGAATAAAAAAAGAATATCAAAGGCGCTGACAGTCAAGGATGAAAATGTGCCGACGCGCAACTCGCATGGGTTTGTCCAGTGCAAATGAACATCCAATTAGGTGACGAGGTTTACAACATGGGCTTCCCCACTGATCAAGGGCTCTCTGATTACTCTCTCAAAATCGAGGGACAAAAACTAATCATTAATCGACTTCGCCTAAAGCCGTCCATCCAGAGAGGCACCGTGAAAGCCATCGCACAGATGTCTCTCTGCGCCAACGATGTTAATTCAGGACAAGACAGTTGTAATAATGAACTACTCTTCTCGTGTTGGATTTTCGGGTGGACCATTGGTTTCCAAAGAGTCAGGCAAAGTAGTTGGACTTATGTCTTTTATGATTCATAGAGAAGTCGATTCTAGCGCGTCAGTTGTTGCAATAAGAATGGCTGATATCGAGCCTTTTGCAGCTCGACTTGTCCAACGAGACAAACCCAAAGATAAGGACAGAAATGGCAAAACCCGATAACGGCAATAAATCTCTTTACAAGTGGTTACTGCCGATCGGCGATAAAGCTGGCGCTGTGCTAATCCGCGCGGTGTGTGCAACTAACACCAAATGTAAAACCAAGTATAAGCTCACTAAAATATATATAGGACGGTGACTGATGGAATCATTGTGGAATTCCCCCGATAAGGTTAATATGATTCGACTTGTCGCTCAGTGGACCGTCGCGATAAGTGGAATAATTGCACTTATTTTCACTATGCGGTCCACGACATTGAAAAATCATGCTGATGCCTCAAAAATAAAGGCCGATTTGATAGAGCGTACCTTGCTCGAAAGTAAAATACAAGCGGCAAAGGACGAATTAAGCCACACTAAAAATGAATTAGAGAACACAAAAACTAAACTTGGCAAACGCATAACTGACGCGGAAATAGCTGCAAAGCCACGCCCCCTCCCGGAAAGATTGCGCGCTGTTTTAATTTCCATTGACCCTAAAATAATTCCCGCATTAAAGGCAGGCAATACAAACTTTAATGGAGGGATAACGGCAACGCAATTCCAAGATTTGCAAAAAATATCTAAAGAACCCGGTGCAAACAAATATTTAACTGTTAACCCTGACGTTAATATGGGCATTGGCATGGGGCCTGAAGGTGTAACATACGGTGTGAAATTTACATTGAATCCTCAATTAATAAAAGATTGACTGCCTTAATACGACAATGCACAACCAGCGGCGTCCACGTAAGCTTCTGAGTTATTTGCCCTATAGTACCCCGGCCTGAAACCGGGGAGCACACTTACAAAAAGAGGAGCCGTATGCCACGACTGACCGAACAGGAACAGCAGGAGATCATCCGCTTTATCGAGGCGGACAGGCCGTTGCCGGAGAAATATCGCTTTCTGCTGTTTGAGGACAAGCGGGAGGTGGAACTGGTATGGAACGGCAAGACCAGCGAGGTCTGCAATATCGTCCTGCCCTTTCAGGTCATCGAGCAGGTGGACGAACTGCGAGCCGGGGCTGCGTAAGATCGCGGTGAAGATGGCGGACATCTTCGGCAATGACACAATGACGATCGTGGACGTGAGCGTGGGAGGGAAAAAGCGCTAAGGCCGTTCATCGGTTTTAATCCCATCGAATTCGATGGGATTGGTTAGGCCGCTTT
>Ga0315281_10006644_pt1 | contig 16415 bp, 20 predicted proteins | sample YL17G07_0_MG_FD_204540 | JGI IMG/M metagenome (GOLD analysis project Ga0315281, IMG submission 204540) | Sediment microbial communities from Yellowstone Lake, YNP, Wyoming, USA - YL17G07_0 | ecosystem: Environmental > Aquatic > Freshwater > Lake > Sediment | place: USA: Wyoming | collected... | reverse complement strand
ATAACCGCTTGCCAAACAACGATTTACAGGCGTATGCTTCCGCCCGATGATCTAAATCACCGGGAAATTCGCACCTATGCCACGAGGAACAGCAGTCGCAAAGGTCGAATCATCCCTGAAATCCGAGGCCCGGAAGAAGGGGCTGAGGGGTCGCGCCGCCGATAACCTCGTCTATGGCGTTCTCAACAAAACAGGGCTCATGCACGGCAACAAGCCCACCCTCAAGGGGCTGAAACCGCCCCGCCCCGTCAAACAATCCGCCCTGAAAGGATGACCCATGGCACAGCAGATTATCAATTCGCCCGGACAGACCAACATCCTGACGCTGGCGGCGACCACAACGGGACCGGGAAACTGGTACTACGTCGTCCCGCATGTCGATCTGGTCGCGTTTCAGTACAACATGACCGGAACATCTGCCGCTACGACGCTGAATTCAACGTGCGTTATCGAGGGATCGGTGGACGGCATTACCGCCGGAGCCACACTGGCAACTCTCGTAATTTCAGGAACCACACCGCAATCCATTTCGGCGGGACTTGGCACGACGCTTCGCGGTTATCCGTACATCAGGGCGATGCTGAATACCGCCAGTTCGACCACAGCGGCCGGCGGTGGTTATTCCATCAACATCATCGCCGCCGGGAAGTTCAATTCGTGATCGTGAACGCAAACAGAATTGGCACTATCGGCGGTAAAGGATCGACCGAGGAAGATGAGCCGCTGACCGCAGAAGGTATTTTCGTCGAGAACAAGTATTGCGACGTGAACACAATAGTCATGGCGCAGATTCAAAGTAACACGTTGGGAAGTGTGACGCAGATTCAGGAAGTCGAGTCGTTGATCGGCGGTTTTAGAATCGTTCTAAATCCATTTCCCGGCGGAGTAATGAAGGACATCCGCATCGGATTTGCGGTGTTGAATCAGGAAGTATAAGCAGTAGCAACACGAAGCTCTGAGGAGGGCGACAACCATGAATAAGGAGAAATACTATGGCAGCAGGACTCTATGACAATATAACAAGCATCCATGGTCGTCGCCTCGGCCTCGACACAGTGGGCAATCTTACCGTACTCACTGGCGGTTTCCGCGAGGCGATCAATGCGGTTACTTCTGCGTCCACGCAACCGACGCTCGTATCCGGAGGCAAGAATCTCATCAACGTGACCAGCGCAGCGACGACGGCCTCAAACCTGTTCATCATCCCGAACCCGATTCCTGGTGTGACGATGAAGATGGCGCAGATGGTAACTGGAACGACCAGCACGCAAGGATCGACGGCTATCGCATTTGTGCGCGGCAGCACGGCGTTCCTGATTCACTCATCCGAAGGCACGACGAACGTGGCGATTCTTGCAGCGTTCAACTGCTCGGTGACATTGGAAGGTGTATCCAGCGCGATCTGGCTGATGACTTCGCGTACTGCGACCTCGGCTGGAGTGAGCGTACTGTCGGCGACGTAACAGAAACATCAACCCGTTCTGAGGAGGACGAATGAAGATAGCTTGCATAGGCAGTGCGCCGGCATCACTCACGCTTGCACCATATGGCGATCCATCATGGGAAATTTGGGGCTGTTCGCCCGCCGTTTATCCGGTAGCGGGACGGATCACGGAATGGTTCGAGATTCACCGATGGGAGCCGCCCATCGTTGGCAACGCCGCGCGCCAAGTGCCGTGGCTATCGCCGGAATACGTGCAATGGATGGCCAAACAGAAAAGCGTCTGGATGTTCGAGCCTGTACCGGAAATTCCGGGATCGAAAAAACTTCCTGTATCGAAACTTATTGCAAAGTACGGTCATTTCTTTTTTACGTCGAGTGTCGCATGGATGTTGGCAATGGCAATCGACAAGATTCAGGCATCCGGAGAGACGGAAAACGCTATCGGGCTGTGGGGCGTAGATATGGCAGCTACGGAAGAATGGGGCGCACAGCGACAAGGCTGTCAATTCTTCATTCAAATGGCTTCATCGCTCGGTATCCAGATCATCCTGCCACCAGAATCGGATTTGATGATGCCAGCGCCACTATACGGCATTTTCGAGTCGTCGCATCGGGCAATCAAGTTTTTGGCGAGGAGAAAGGAACTCGCAAACCGGATGCAGATGGCGGAACAGCAAGTCGTCGCGGCGACACAGCATGCCCATTTCCTGAAGGGCGCGGTTGACGACATGGACTACCACATGCAAATGTGGATGCACGATGGACCGGCGCAAGGGGCGGATTTCGAGAGGATATTCGGCGATACAGCCGTTACTGTTTCTGGCGAAACGGAAGTCCATGCGATTCCGCCATTGATCTTGCAGACCGCTCAGAACCCCGCCGAAACAGTCACCAATAAAGCCACCAAGAAAGCCATTAAAAAACGGAAATGATCGCCACTCCATCCATCGAGGAAATAATCGCCAAGCTCGGCACTGGAGAAAAACTCCGAGAAGTCGAGCGCGAGGCGTTGAAGATTACCGGCGATAAGCGATGGGTGCCGAATCCGGGTCCGCAGACGGAAGCGTATTTTTGCAAGGCGGATATTCTGCTATACGGAGGTTCCGCCGGTAGCGGCAAAAGTCAATTACTCCTCGGACTCGCCACGAACGAGCACCAACGGTCAATCATCTTCCGCCGCGAATCATCGCAAACCGATGGGTTGGAGTCGGAGGGCAAGAAAATCATTGGTGAAACTGCGAACTTCAACGGACAGGATAAAGAATGGACATGGCCGAAAACGCAGAAGTCGCTAAAACTGGCGGGAATGAAGGATGCTGATGATTGGAATAAACAGGCTGGGCGGGAACGCGATCTTTACGGATTCGACGAAGCCGGAGAATTTCTGTGTGTGCAAGTCATGTCTCTACTCGGCTGGAATAGAGGTCCAGCGGGGCAGCGTTGTCGGGTTGTGCTCGCTTCAAATCCCCCGCGATCAACGGACGGACTCTGGATGCTGGAATGGTTCGGTCCTTGGCTTGACCGGAAGTTTTATGACCCTGCTCTGCCCGGAGAATTGAGATGGGCATTGCTGATTGACGGGAAGCCGCAGTGGGTTGAGAAGGGCGGTTTGCAGATCGTCGATGGCAAGGAATATCTGGCGATGTCGTTCACTTTCATTCCAGCGTCTTTGGCCGACAATCCAGACCGGAACACGCCAGAATATCGTGCTCGCCTGAATGCCCTGCACGAACCGTTGCGTAGTCAACTGCTGTACGGAGACTTCTCCATCGGCGTCAAGGACGATATCGACCAACTTATCCCGACCGCATGGGTACAAGCGGCGATGGACAAGTGGAAGGATGAGCCGCCGGATGGAATTCCGATGTGCGCGATTGGCGTAGACTGTTCCGGCGGTGGGGATGATCCAATGGTTATTGCCCCACGGTATGATGGCTGGTATGCGCCGCTGGAGAAAATCGCTGGTAAGGATATCCCGATGGAGCGTGCAGGACGGTTCTGCGGCGGATTGATCGTGTCATACCGACGTGATCGCGCCCTGGTCGTGGTGGACTTGGGCGGCGGGTATGGAGGGTCGCTCTATGAACATCTCAAGGCCAACGATATTGACGTGCGCGGATTCAAAGGTGCTGAAGGCACCAACAAGCGTACCGAAAATAAAGAACTCGGCTTTACTAACAAGCGCACCGCAGCCTTGTGGAAATTCCGTGAAGCCCTCGATCCAGGGCAATCCGGCGGCAGTCCCATCAGGTTGCCGGCCAGCCAGCGATTGCTTGCTGATTTGACGGCACCACGATTTGAGGTTACAAGCAACGGCATCAAGGCGGAAGATAAGAAAACCGTGATGAAGCGCATCGGCAGATCGACGGACGAAGGCGATGCGGTCGTGATGGCATGGTTCGAGGGGCCACGGCAGACGACGAATGTACTGGATTGGGTAGAGGAGAGGATTGCTCGGCGCGGAAAGACTGGACAGCAACCGCGAGTCGTTATGGGAAGGGCGTGATATGGGAAGCCTATTCAATAGCATGACCGGCGGGAATTATCGTTTCCTCCAAAAATACAATCTCGGATTTCTCGATCCTGTTGGCAAGGAATCGTATAAAGCGGGGCTTGTTCCGGAAGTACCGATCACCGCCCCGACAGTGATGCCATTACCTGACGATGCCAATGCCGTTGCGGCTCGTCGCCGATCTCTCGCCGACCAGATGGCGCGCATGGGACGCGCATCGACGATCCTGACTCAAGATTCAGGAACGCAGAAACTTGGAGGATGACATGACTCCAAAAGAACTGCGGGAACAGGCCGATCAGTTATTTGGCAAACGGGCGACGCTGACATCCTTCTGGCAAGAGGTAGGTGAAAATTTCTACCCCGAAAGAGCCGACTTCACGCTGAAGCGAGTCATCGGAACGAATATAACTTCCAATCTCCAAACCTCGTACCCCATCCTATGCCGCCGCGACCTAGGCGACCAGATCGGCGTGATGCTTCGCCCGACCGCGAAGCCGTGGTTTCACATGGCACCCATCGACGACCGCCGTCAGAATAACGACGCGCAACGATGGTTGCAATGGGCAGAAGGCACGATGCGCCGCGCGATGTACGATCCGAAAACGATGTTCACCAGAGCAACGAAACAAGGCGATCACGATTTCGCGGCATTCGGGCAGGCGGTCATTTCAATCGAACTCAATACGCATGGAAACGCGCTTCTGTACCGGACATGGCACTTGCGCGATACCGTGTGGCAGGAAAATCAGGATGGCAAGATCGGCGCGGTATTCCGTAAGTGGAAGCCGACCGCCCGCGATTTGTGCCGTCTATTTCCCGGCAGGGTCGATCAGAAGGTTGAGGCATTGGCAAAGCGCGAGCCGTTCACCGAAGTCGAGTGCCTGCACATGATGGTCGAATCAGACCTGTGGGATGGCACGACGAAGATGCCGTGGGTGTCGATCTACTACGATTCCACCAATGACAAGGTAATGGAGCAAACTCCGCAGCACAATAAGAAGTACGTCATTCCGCGTTGGCAAACGGTTTCCGGTTCGCAATACGCCTATTCCCCGGCGACCGTGGCCGGACTTCCGGATGGGCGTTTGCTGCAAGCGATGACCTATACGTTGCTCGAAGCTGGCGAAAAAGCGGTCAATCCGCCGATGGTCGCCACGCAGGATGCCGTGAAGTCGGACGTGAACATCCGCGCCGGCGGCTTGACGTGGGTAGATTATGAATACGATGAGCGCCTTGGTGAAGCCGTGCGCCCGATCAATCAGGACTTGCGCGGACTGCCGTTCTCGACGGATTTAATTCGGGACACACGGACGATGCTCTCGCAGGCATTCTACCTGAACAAGTTGAATCTGCCGCAGCGAGCCGCAGAGATGACCGCATACGAGGTCGGGCAGCGGATTCAGGAATACATCCGTGGCGCGATGCCTATTTTCGAGCCGATGGAGATGGACTACAACGGCGCGTTGTGCGAGGAAACGTTTGAATTGCTGATGCGAAATGGTGCTTTCGGTTCGCCTTATGAGATGCCGCCGTCGCTTCGCGGGGCCGATATCCAGTTTCGGTTCGAGTCGCCGTTGCATGATGCTATCGAAGCGGCGAAGGGTCAGAAATTCCTGGAGATGAAGCAATACATTGCCGAAGCCGTGACAATGGATCAGGGCGCGGCTGCGCTTCCGGATGCACTGGAAGCCTTGCGCGACGTGCTCAATGGTGTCGGGGTGCCTGCGAAGTGGGTACGCCCGGAAGTGTCTGTCCATCAGATACTCGATCAACAGAAGGCAGCGGCAGCAGCACAACAGACCCTTGCTGCGATGCAACAAGCGGCAGGGGTCATCAAGGACGGGGGCGCTGGCATGGAGTCAATGGCGAACGCCCAAGTTGCCGGAAATCCCCGGCAGGCAGTAGCAGCACCAATCTAACCTGAGGAGGTTAAATATGAAACGAATCATCGTAATCTGCACTTTGCTGTTGGCAACATTCGCCGTTCCCGTGTTTGCGCAGACCATCCTGCAACCCGTGCTGGTCACGACCTGGATCGCGCCGATCAATACCGGCTTCCCGGCGCTGGTGATCGACACTGTTCCCGTTCCGAACGGGCATTGCCCGGCAGTGGCTCCGGCGTGCGCGCAGGTATACAAATTCCTGCCGAACGTGGCAACGCAATGGGTGCCGTACTTCCCGAACCGTGCGGCGGCACAGGCATCCGGCATCGCGTCGAATTATCCGATCGCGGTCCCTGTCGGGCAGTGAAATCAAGCGCGAAGGGCGTCGAGGACAGTGCGCCTTGGCGTCCTGTCGAGTATAAAATACCGCAGGTCGCTGCGATCATCGCGCTGGAAAACGGCGAGGCGACGGCAGACCAGCAACGTCTTGCCTTGGCGTGGATCGTGAAACAGGCTTGTGGCGTCCATGACCTTGCGTACCGTCCCGGTGAGGACGGTCGCAGGGACACGGATTTCATGCTCGGGCGGCAGTTCGTCGGGCAACAGATATTGAAGATGTCGGCGTTGCGAGACGCCTTAATCAAGGAGGACAAATGGCTGACGTAGAAGCACCAACAGTCGGAAAGGTTGTACCGACGAATCCGCAGAGTCCTGATCCGCAGTTGACCAAAGGAACCCCGGTTCCCACCGTTACGCCTGTCAAGCCGAACGGCGGTACATCAGACGCCCCTATCGCAGCGGTCGAACTGGACGCGCAAGGCGCGCGATGGCCTGACAACTGGCGGGCAGAACTCGCCGGAAACGACGAAAAGGCGCTGAAACGCCTTGAACGGTTCCAGTCCCCGACGGATATATTCAAGTCCTACCGGGCGCTGGAGCAACGGCTATCCACTGGCGAACTCAAGTCTGCGGTGCCGAAAACAGGGGCAACGGAAGCCGAAGTCGCCGCATGGCGCACGGAGAACGGTATTCCGGATGCACCGGAGAAGTACGATCTGAAACTGACCGAAGGTTTCACCATCGGCGCGGAGGATAAGCCGGTTATCGACACCTTCCTGAAATCCGCGCTCGGTGCGAACCTGAATAACCAGCAGGCTTCCGCAGCGGTGGACTGGTACTACGCCGAAGTCGAACGCCAGGCTGAAGTCCGTTCACAACAGGATGAGGCTGCGGCGCAGAAGGCACAGGACGATCTTCGTGGCGAATGGGGACAGGATTATCGCCGCAACATGACCATGAACGAATCCCTGCTCGATATGGCACCGACCGGGCTGAAGGACAATCTGAAATTCGGGCGGCTTGCCGACGGAACGCCACTTTGGGGAAATGCCGATTTTCTTCGGTTTATGAACCAGATGGCGCGGGAGATCAATCCGGTCAGTACGGTGCTGCCGGGACATTCCGGAAACATCGAGCAAGGCATTGACGGCGAAATCGCTACCATCGAAACGAAGATGAAAACCGACCGCAAGGGCTACAATGCGGACGCGAAGATGCAGGAACGCTACCGCGAACTGCTCGATGCGAAGGCGAGAATGGCGGAGAAGGGAAAAGCGGCCTGAATCCCATCTTGCTTGACAATCAAGTAACTGAGGGCGTATAAACGCCAAATGTGGAAAACCCCACTGGTAACGGTGGGTTCCACGTGAAACACGAACACCGATAGCGCGGCTCCAGCAAGCTGTCCACCGGCCCCAAGCGGGCAACCCGGACATCAGCCGTGATGGATAACCCAAGCGACGGTTCACATTGAACTTTCGACTAGGAGACATTCATCATGTCCGATGTAGCATTTCAGACCCAATATCGGCAAGAGTTCATCGCGGGTTTCGAGCAGAAACAAACCCTGCTTCGTGACACCGTGACGACCGAGGCCGTCATCAAGGGCAATACCGCAGTCTTCCTCGTGGCAGACTCCGGCGTTGCAACCGCCGTAACACGCGGCACCAACGGGCGCATTCCGGCCCGCGCCGATAACCTCACGCAGAATTCCTGCACCCTGTCAGAGTGGCATGACCTTGCCCGCAAGACTGGCTTCAACGTCTTTGCGTCGCAGGGCAACCAACGGCAGATCATGCAGGAAACCACGATGGGGGTGCTCAACCGCAAGATCGACTCGCAGATCATCACTGAACTAAATACTGGTTCGATCACGGTCGGCGCGGCATCACAAACACCGACGGTCAGTCTGTTCCAGAACGCACGGGTCAAGTTGTCGAATGCCTCGGTGCCGTGGGACTCGAACATCACGTTGCTGTGCCAGCCTTCGTTCCTCGCGTTTCTGGAACAGGCCCCGGAGTTTGCCAACGCGCAGTACGTCGATTTGCGCCCCTACGCCGGTCAAGAACCGTCGTGGAGGGACAAGCCGATGGCCTACCGTTGGAGGAACGCGCTCATCGTCGAGCATCCGAACCTTCCCGGCAAGGCGACCGCTTCGGAGAAATCCTTCCTGTATCACAAGTCGAGCATCGGTCACGCCATGAACGTCGATGGCATGACCAACATGGTCGGCTACGATCAGGAGCAGGACTACTCGTGGGCGCGGGCGTCGGCATTCATGGGGGCGAAGCTCCAGCAGAACGCGGGCGTCGTAGTTATCACGACTGATGGCGTCGCCTACGGCTAAGCCGGATACCTCAATTTCTTAACAGGAGAACATCATGGCTTACACTGGAACTACCGCGGCAACGTCATTGCAGAATCCGCCTCTGTGCCTCGCCCGAGGCATGGGATATACCGTCAATCAAGCAGGTGCGGTGCTTGGATCGACCGCGCTCGGCCAGACTGGCGGGAACGGACTCTGGTACTACGCATCAACCGATACTTCAACGCTTACCCAAGCGGCGGGGTATTTCACCGACGGTCAATCCCTCGGCATGAGACAGGGCGACATTTTACTCAGTTGCTATGCCTCATCCGTGGCATCTACTACTGTTCTGCTGCAAGTCGGCATCCTGATGACGACCAACAGCACGCAGGGATGGAACACGGCCATTGCAGGTTGCATTTCGTCAAGCTAAGACCGTTTTGGGGGAGGCGGATTCCTCCCCCATTTTTACTCTGAGGAGAGAAAAGAATGGCAGACAAAGAAAAGGCACAGGCGCAGTTGCAACCTGGATGCCTGCGTGAAGGCGAATTCAGTTATACCAGTTGGGAGGCCGAAGTCGAGTACGGCATTCATCCGGATGACGTAATGGAGCCTGCGTATTGGGCGAATTACTCGATGCAGTTGAAGCCGTTCGACGAAGTTCGGGCCAGAGCGCGTGACGGTACGTGGATTGCGCGGCTTCTGGTGCTGGATACGTCACGCGCATGGACGAAGATGTACCGCATGGAACTGCACCAACTGACGACGCCGGATGTGTCGATCAGCGCCGCATCAGACGAAGCCGTTGCCGATGCGATGTCGAAGTACGAACTGACGCATCGCGGGCCGCATCGCTGGAGCATCATCCGGAAGTCCGATGGTGCCGTGCAGACGGAAGGACACCAGCAGAAGGACGACGCAAAGGCATGGCTCGTGAAACACGCGAAAGCCGAAGTGATGGGTACGCCGGAGCCAATCTGAGGAGCGCCATAAGGAGTAGAAGTGTCAACATCAAGGCTGGCGATTTATAGCGGTGCGTTATTGCTGTGCGGAGAACGGTCGCTAGCGTCACTGACAGAGAATCGGGAACCGCGTCGCGCTCTGGATGAGGTCTGGAACGATGGCGGTGTCCACCAGTGTCTAGAACAGGGGCAGTGGAAGTTTGCCATGAATGCCACGCAGTTCGACTATGATCCGTCGATTGCGCCATCATGGGGATATCACTACGGCGTCACGAAGCCGTCTGACTGGTGCGCGACTTCCGCCGTTTGCTCTGACGAATACTTCCGAGCGCCGATCCTTGCCTACGAGGATTCTGCTGGAGTCTGGTGGTGCGACCTGCAAACGATCTATGTCAGGTATGTATCCGACGACACGCTGTTCGGCCTCAATCTCGCCAATTGGCCGGCGACGTTCACGGATTATGTCAAGGCATACTTCGCCAGTCGAATCATCGTCCGCATCTCGAACGATCAGAAGCGGTGGGCGGCGATCAACGAGATCGTGAAGCATAACCTTGGGGTCGCCAAGAACAAGGACGCGATGGCTGGACCGGCATTGGTGCCGCCTCCCGGTTCATGGAATCAGGCGCGTACTCGCGGGACGTATCGCAGGGATGGTGGCGGCACCAGCGGGTCGCTTATCGGCTGATTATGTCCACGACCAATCTCGCGTTTGTGGCCTTCAATCGCGGGAGAGTTTCCCGCCTTGGACAAGCACGCCAAGACGTAAAGCGCATCGGCATGTCTGCCGATGTGATGACCAACTTTGTGCCGCGTGTGCTTGGCTCAATGAGCATCAGGCCGGGATTGGAATTCGTTGGTGAAACATCCCATAGTGCCTATGGTGGTGCTATCTACAAAGCCTATTTCATCCCGTTCGTGTTTTCCAATTCTGATGCGGCATTGTTGGAATTCAATGAATCCTATACGGTTCTGCCGTGGATCAATGATGCCCCTGTTACGCTTCCATCGGTAACGACTCAAATCGTCAATGGCGGATTTGCGGGAAGCCTTGTGTTGTGGACCATAGCCGACGAAGCTGGCGCGGTTTCGGCACACGGAACAGCAAATTTCATCTGGCCCGGTAGTGTGTACATCAACGGATTGTATCCGGTTGCAGATAATTGCTTGCAGTTATTAGGAAATGGAACTGCAAGTGCGATTACTTATCAACTCAGGACAGTGGCGACCGAGTATTTGAACATCGAACATATCCTCTATGTTCGCGTCGGTCATGGTCCGGTCGAGGTCAGGGTCGGCTCCACACTTCATGGTGTCGAGTATTTCGATTACAGCATCGGTACTGGTTATCACTTGTTAGCGTTCACTCCGACGACCGCGAATTTGTATGTGGAATTCAGGAACAAGACAACTCAGGTAATCAACGTCCACGAAGTTTCGATCTTTAATGCGGCCGGGAAGTTGTTTTTGATTAATCCATATGCTGCTAGTGACATTGCCAATATCCGGTGGGAGCAGTCTGCGGATGTGATGTACCTTGCTTGCGATGGTTACATACAAGCCAAGATAGAACGGCGCGCGTTGCATTCATGGTCAATCGTTCAGTACATTCCTGAAGATGGCCCGTTCCGGATCGAGAATCTTGATCCAAACAACCTGATGTCATCGGGCGGCGCGACGACTGGATATGTTCATTTACAGTCAACGTTGCCGGTTTGGCAATCAACGCATGCAGGCTCATTGTGGGGAATCACGTCACAGGGTCAGGGGAATTCCGCCGCACTTGTCGCCAGCAATACCTTCAATCCGGCTCCGATCAAGATTACCGGCGTAGGAACCGACAGGGATATGGCATTGGACATCAGCGGAGTCTGGACAGGAACATTGACGTTGCAGCGATCATTAACATCGGATGTCGGGCCGTGGACGGATGTTGCCAACTACGTTGTGAATACTTCCGCCACCTATAACGATGCTCTGGATAATCAAATAGCATGGTATCAACTAGGCTTCAAGGCGGCGGCTTGGTTGACTGGTTCCGCTACTGTGCTACTTAATTATGCGGGTGGCAATGTGCCGGGAACGGTATGGATCACGACCGTTACCGATTCAACGCATGCGATTGGTTATGTCCTTAAGGACTTGGGAAGCACTGCCGCGACTTCAATCTGGGCAGAACCATCGTGGTCAGACTATCGCGGTTGGCCGTCATCGGTCGCTCTGCATGAAGGACGCTTGGGATGGTCCGGCAGAGGCGAAACGAGGTTGTCTGTGTCGGACGGTTATGAATCCTACGATGCGACCGTCACCGGAGATTCCGGGCCGATTGACCGCACCATCGGTTCCGGCCCGGTGGATACGATTAACTGGATGATGAGTCTGCAACGCCTGTTGCTCGGTACGGATGGACGTGAGGCGTCAGTGCAATCATCTGTTCTAGGTGATCCATTGACGCCGACCAACACCGCAATCCGTTCAGGTTCATCGCAAGGTTCTGCTTCCGTCGCCGCGTCCAAGATAGACAACCGCGCCGTGTTCGTGCAGCGCGGTGGAACGCGCATCTTTGAACTTGGCATCGACAATCTGTACTACGGGGAATATCAGGCCAAGGACTTAACGGCACTCATACCGGAAATTGGGCAACCGGAGATTGTAAGGATGGCGGTGCAGCGTCAACCGGATACGCGAATTCACTGCGTTCGATCTGATGGAACTGTTGCCTTGGCGGTGTACGACAAGAATGAAGATGTCCTTGGATGGATGGATGTTGAAACAACCGGAAGCGTGGTGGACGTAGTGGTGTTGCCTGGAGACCCCGGATCGGATGAGGATAAGGTCTACTACGTCGTTGAACGAACTATTCTTGGCATAAGCGTGTATTACCTAGAAAAATGGGCGAAGCAATCGGAGTGTACTGGTGTCTAGCGATGCCTATAGTGCTGGAAGTGCAACAGTCTCGTTTATCAGCGCGACACTCTTTTATACCGCTGGCGTTGGAACGCTGGTGGGTGCGGGTAATTCGGTTGCTGCGCTGCCTGCGGTGTTTTACAGCGTTGGGACATCAACGGTATCGGCAGTAAGCGGATCGTCCTTTAGCATTACGGGAACAGGCACTTGCATCGGTTACACGAACGGGACATATCCGGTACTGGTGAAACTCATGGATTCTTGCGTATCGTATCAGGGAGTGACGACGGACGTGATGACGGGGTTGGATCATTTGGAGGGGCAGTTAGTATACGCATGGGCGGACGGTGACGACTATGGTCCGTTCGCGGTCGTCGATGGTTCGATCACGTTGCCAATCTCCGCGCAAAGTATCACGGTCGGATTGTATTATGCGGCGCAGTGGCGATCCTCGAAATTGACGCAACTGGCAGCGCAATTGGGAACGTCGATTAACATGCACAAGAACATATTCGAGCTTGGCATGGTGCTGGCAGACACCTATTACAAGGGCGTGAAATACGGCCCGGATTTCGACAATCTCGATGATCTGCCCGGTATCGAGGATGGCGAGGTGCTTGCAGAGGGGACGATTCACACGAGTTACGATCAGGAGACATTTGAGTTTCCGGGGCAGTGGAACGCCGATTCACGGGTATGCCTACAGGCGGAATCGCCCAAGCCGTGTACGGTATTGGCAATCGTTGTATCTACGGACATGAATGAATGATCGAGATCAGACCAGCGACGCAGGCACTCATGGCGTCATTCTACAAAGGCATTCCGCCGAAATCGCAACGGGGGATTGTTGCCATGAAGGATGGCGAGATCATTGGCGTGGCTGGAATGTACTTTGACCACAATCGCTACGTCCTCTATTCAGAACTAACGCCTGAACTGAAGCAGGATAAACGGACGATTGTGCGCGGCATCAGGATTCTGTTGGAGATGGTGCGCGACAAGCGGCTTCCGGTGTTGGCAAAGGCGGAGGCCGTCGAGGGCGCGGACAGGTTGTTGCGGCACATGAAGTTTCGTCACCTGACTGCTGATATATACCAATTTGGAGAGTACATGGACGGGTATCAATAATGGCGGGCATGATTATGCAAGGCATCGGGATGATTGAATCCGGATGGGGTGCTGCGCGAGCGGGAGCGGGGGCGATGGCGTCCGCTCGATTCCAGGCATCGCAACTGGACCAGAACGCGGGTCAGGAGATTGCCGCAGGACAGATTAACGCGCAAGAGAAGCAACGCCAAGTTGCGCTGATCCAGTCGAAGGCGCTTGCCATTGCCGCAGCATCAGGTGGTTCTGCATCAGACCCTACTGTGATGAACCTGATCGGACGCAACGCGCAATTAGGTTCATACGAATCGGCGTTGGCGATGTATCAGGGCGAGGAGACGGCGCGGAAAAATCGGCTCACAGCATCAGCCGCGCGGATAACGGGACAGGTGCAGCAGGAAGCGTATTCGATGCAGGGGACGGCTAATGCGTTCAAGGGAATTGGCAATCTGTTGAGCAGCGACGGGGCGAAGTCGTTGTACGAGAAGTACAGTGCTGGTGGCCCTACAGGATTTGATTCCAATACGCAATGGATCGACAACTCGATGGGTGATGCAGGTGGTTATACGTCAATCGACGGTGGAACCTGATGGCGCAACTACCTGACATCGGAACGCAATCACTGGCGACGCCTAGACCGCCCGGTGGAGTCGCGTCGGTCAATCTGACTGCAGCGGGCGAGGCGCAGATGCACCTCGGTTCGACAATCATGGATGTCGGGGCGCAGATTCAGAGGCAGATTCACGAGTTCAATACGACGTTGGCAGAGGACTACGATAGCAAACTCGCGAAGGCGAGAATCCAGTTAGAGCGCGGCCCGGACGGATTTATGAACGTCAAGGGTCTGAACGTGATGAACCCTGCGTTTGAGAAGAACGCGATGGGTTCATTCGATGCGGCGGCGACATCACTGATGTCAGGGTTGAACACGGCAGAGCAGCGCAGGATGGCGCAGCATCGTGCCTCGATTCAAAAAACGCGCTACCTTGAGAATTTCACGTCGTATCGGATGGCGCAGGCTACGGCAGGACAGAATCAAGCGGATACAGACAAGCAGGCGATCACCACTGAGATTTACGCCAACACGATGAATCCGCGCGAGGCGGATGATGCGGTTGCGTCAGGAAATGCCGCACTGACAAGGAGACTCAACAGGGAAGGAATACCGGAGAAACTTCCTGACGGGACCGACAATCCTAGTTGGAAACTCGCCTTCAACGATCTATCGGATAGCCGCGTCGCATCGCGCCTATTTACGATGTCAACGCAGGGCGTCGATGGGCCATCGCGCGCCTACGCGATGTATGAGGCGATCAAGGACACAATCCATAACCCGAAGCTGCGCCTGACGCTTGGGGACGAACTGCGCCGGAAGGCATTGCCGTTCTCGGCTAAGACTGCGGCAATGCAGTCGATATCAATGCCGGCAGCGCAAGACTTGACCGCTGGCGTTATTCCGGACGATTCGACCGGCACCACGGCTGGCGATCAACCTATTGGCGGGTCGATGCAGGTTAGCGCGCAGGATCAACGTGTGCGTGACATCAAGCAGCTTCAGTTACGCGAGGCTGAACTTGCGCTACCTGTTGGCGACCCTAATGCGCCGCAAGATCGTGCCGCCGCGCAGAGAGTAGTCGATACCCTGAAGACTAGCCTTGCATCTCCGATAGCCATTTCGTCCACCAGAAAAGTCGGGGCATTGGATGCCTCTGCACCAAAGATTCAAACGAAGGCTGGATTGCAGGAATGGCTTGGCAACGAGGACAAGGTAACGCCGATCTATTTCAAGAACGATCCGGCATTCCACGAAGCCTACCAATCGGCTGTAAAGAACATCGTCAACACGGCGGCAGTCGCAAGCGATGCGGCTGACAAGCAGACCTATCAGAAGATCATGGGATGGGCGATGGGGCGTCAATCGGACGGGTCAATTGGCGCGAAGCCGACAAGCCTTGATCCATTGATGGCTGATCCGGAAATGTCGAATGCGCTTATTCGGATGACGGATGAACGCCGCGCAGCTATTGACAGGACTCTGACAGCGAATGCTTCCGTTGGAAAGCACTATGACCCGGCTGTTGTTGAATCACTGATGAAGCGCATTGAATTACCATGGACCGATACGCGCAAGATTTACGAAGAACGCCAGTTGACGCCGTTCCTCTATAACGGGATCGACACAGAGAAGCACGATTGGCTTGTCAAACAGATCAAGGAAGGCACGACGGTTGAGGGCCGCAATTTATCCATACTTCGGACGAAGGCATTTGACGCATTCAAGCCGCAACTTGACGACAGTACGCTGACGCTGAGAGACGAATACGGCGGCGAGCGGAACCTTCAATTCCAGCAGTACGCTACGGCAAAGGAACAAGAATACATCAAGGCAGGTAAAGACCCGACTGCGCTGTATATCTACGGGAATTCTGACTACATTGGCAATCAAGCAAAGGCGTTCCGCACTACCTTCGATGAACGTATCCAGCATAAGTTGGACTCGATAACTCAGGCTGGTGCCGCTGGTGTTCCAGTAGTGACAGATCGGAAACCTGGAGAATCAATTGCTGCATGGAAGAAACGGAACGGTAAGTGAACGGTCTTGACGAAATTAATGATCTGAGAACCGCAGGCTTCACCGATGCGGAAGTGCAGACGCACGTCCAAGCGCAGGCGCAGCAACAACGTGCAGCCGGGTTCACGCAGAATGAAGTAGACCAGTATTGGGGGCAGAACACGCCTGACGTGAAGGCTGCGAATAAGTCACTAGCTAGGACAGTTGCGAACGCATTGAGGCCGGCAGGTCAGACAGTTGCGGATATTGGAACCGTGTATGCGCCTGTCGAGTCCGCATTGACCGCTGCCACCGGATTGATATTCGGATTTCCGATGTACGTCGGTGCTGGTGCTGGCGGATTGATTGGTCATGCCTTCGGACTGACCGACATGCCAGCGA
>Ga0315281_10006643_pt1 | contig 16417 bp, 16 predicted proteins | sample YL17G07_0_MG_FD_204540 | JGI IMG/M metagenome (GOLD analysis project Ga0315281, IMG submission 204540) | Sediment microbial communities from Yellowstone Lake, YNP, Wyoming, USA - YL17G07_0 | ecosystem: Environmental > Aquatic > Freshwater > Lake > Sediment | place: USA: Wyoming | collected... | reverse complement strand
GCGACAGGGTGCTGATGTTCGAGACCGGCCAGTTCGCGATGCTGTGGCGCAAGATGGCGGTCCGCCTCGGGCTCGAGGTCGAATTCGTTGCCGGCGACTGGCGCCATGGCGTAGACCCGAACGTGATTGAGACCGAATTGCGCGCCGACCTGGCCAAGCGGATCAAGGCGGTAATGGTGGTGCACAACGAGACCTCGACCGGCGTCACCAGCCGCATCCCGGAAGTCCGCAAGGCGATCGATGCGGCATCGCACCCGGCGCTTTTCATGGTCGATACCATATCGTCGCTGGCCTCGATCGACTACCGGCATGACGAGTGGGGCGTCGACGTCACGGTCGCCGGATCGCAGAAAGGCCTGATGCTGCCGCCCGGCCTGTCGTTCAATGCGGTGAGCAACAAGGCGCTCGCCGCCGCGCAGTCGGCAAAAATGCCGAAGTCGTACTGGGCGTGGGACGAGATGATGGCCGCCAACAAATCGGGATACTTTCCCTATACGCCCGCCACCAATCTTCTTTACGGGCTGCGCGAGGCGCTGGCGATGCTGCTGGAAGAGGGGCTCGCCAATGTATTCGCGCGCCACGACCGGCATGCCGAAGCGACCCGGCGCGCGGTGCGCGCCTGGGGCCTCGAAGTGCTGGCGCTCGATCCGCGCGAGTTCAGCAGTTCGCTGACCGCGGTGCTGCTGCCTCAGGGCCACGACGCGGATCGGGTGCGCAAGCTGATTCTCGAAAAATTCGACATGTCGCTCGGCACCGGGCTCGGACGTGTCGCCGGCAAGGTGTTCCGCATCGGTCATCTCGGCCACTTCAACGACCTGATGCTCGCCGGGACGCTGTGCGGCGTGGAGATGGGCCTGCAGCTGGCGGGTGTGCCCTGCAGGAAAGGCGGCGTCGATGCGGCGCTCGATTACCTCGCAAACGGCGACGCAGGCGCTGCCGCAAGCCGGCGCGCTGCCTCCGCGAGATGATCGGGAGGGCGCCGGCGGTTCGCAGGGAAACCCGGGTCATTCCCAATCTACCAGGAGATCGCGGAGCGGCCATGTCGAACCATGACGGTCGCGGCCGTGGTCGTGAAGCAGGCTGTTTTTCGAGGAGATCGCGATGAAATTACGCATGCGTTGCGTGCTGGCGGCGTTGTTCCTGCTTGCCGGCGTTTCCCATTCAGTTGTTGCGCAGATGACGATCGAACTCAAGCTCGGCCATGTCGGCGAGCCGGGTTCCCTGATCGGCGCGTCGGCCGACGAATTCGCCAGGCGCGCCAACGCCAGGCTTGCGGGCAGGGTCAACGTGACCGTCTACGGCTCCAGCCAGCTCGGCGGCGACAAGGAAATGCTGCAGAAGCTGAAGCTGGGGACCATCGACATGGTCGAGCCCTCGACGGTGATGTCATCGGAATCCGATATTTTCGGCGTGTTCGAGATGCCTTATCTGGTCAAGGACCGCAAGCACATGCAGAAGATCGAGAAGGAGCTGTTCTGGTCGAAATTCGAGCCCGAGGTGGAGAAGAAAGGCCTGAAGGTTCTCGCGATCTGGGAAAACGGCTACCGCCACATCACCAACTCGAAGCGCCCGATCAATGTCCCTGCCGACCTGAACGGCATCAAACTCCGCGTGCCGGAGGGCAAATGGCGGGTGAAGATGTTCCAGGCCTACGGCGCGAACCCGAGCCCGATGAAATTCTCCGAAGTGTTCACCGCGCTGCAGACCGGCGTGATGGACGGGCAGGAGAACCCATTCGCCCAGATTGCCAGCGCCAAGTTCTACGAGGTGCAGAAGTATCTGTCGCTGACGGGCCATGTGTATACGCCCTCGTATCTGGTGGTCAACATCAGGAAATGGGGGACGCTGCCCCCGGACGTGCAGAAGATCCTCGAGGACACGGCGAAAGAGACGCAGGCGTTCGTCTACGAGAAGGCGGCGCGCGACGACGAGGAACTGCTGGCGAAGATGAAGGCGGCGGGCATCCAGGTGAACAACGCCGACAAAGATGCGTTCATCGCCGCGAGCAAGGGCATCTACGAGGAATTCGCCAGGGAAGTACCCGGCGCCAAGGAAGTGATCGACCGCGCGATCGCACTCGGGAAATGAGCTTCCGCAGGGATGACGCCAACTTCGGAGGCAAGCGCCTTGGATTGGGTTGAAGCGGTACGCAGGAAGTTCGAAAGCGTCATGGAGTTCATCGTCATCGTGCTGATGGTCGCGCTTGCGACCGAGGTGATGATCGGGGTGACGTTCCGATTTGCCGGGAGCTCGCTGGTCTGGTACGACGAGGTGGCCTCGATCCTGCTCGCGTGGCTCACCTTTTACGGATCCGCGCTGGCGGCGCTGAAGCGCGCGCACATCGGCTTTCCCGGGCTGGTGATGGCGCTGCATCCGCGCTTCCGCGTGCCGCTGGCGATGTTCACCGAGACCTGCGTATTTGCGTTCTTCCTGCTGTTGGGCTGGGTGGGATACAGCGTGCTCGAGGTGCTCGCCACCGACCACCTGGTGAGCCTGCCCGCAGTGTCGGTGGCGTGGACGCAATCGGTGATCCCGGTGAGCAGCGTGCTGTTCGTTCTCGCCGAGGCGCTGTCGCTGCCGCGCATTCTTGCCGTAGCACGCGGGCGGGTCGACACCGACGCGCCTCTCGAAGCGAGCCACTGATGGCGATCCTCGTTTTGTTTGCCAGCGTGCTCGCGCTGGTCCTGATCAACGTGCCGATCGCCGTTGCCCTCGGCATCGTTGCGGTCGTCGCGCTGGTCGTCGCGCAGGGCATGGATATCCTGCCGAATCTGGCGATCGTGATCTACAACGGCGCGACCAATTTCCCGCTGCTCGCGATCCCGCTGTTCATCCTTGCCGGCTCGATCATGAACGCCTCCGGCATTTCACGGCGACTGATCGCGTTTGCCTCGTCGATACTGGGCTGGATGCGCGGTGGGCTGGCGATCGTGAGCATCGGGACTTCCATGTTCTTTGCGGAGATATCGGGCTCCGCGGTCGCCGATGTCGCGGCGCTGGGTTCAGTGTTGATCCCTGCGATGAAGAGTCGCGGCTACTCCAAGGAATTCGCCGCTGCCGTGATGTCGTCGGCGGCAACGCTGGCGGTGATCATTCCGCCGTCGATACCGATGGTGCTGTATGCGGTGATGGCCGACACCTCCGTGGTGCAGCTGTTCGTCGCCGGCATCGTGCCGGGCATCATCGGCGGATTTGGATTGATGGGCATGGCCTACTGGTTCGCCTGGCGCTACAATTTTCCGGTCGAGGAGTCGTTCAAGGTTTCCCGCGTCTGGCAGACATTCAAGGAGGCGCTGTGGGCGTTCCTGCTGCCGGTGATCATCCTCGGCAGCATTTTTGGCGGTTTCGTCACCGCGACCGAAGGTGCGGCGATCGCGGTGGTGGCCGCGCTGTTCATCGGGCTCGTCGTCTATCGCGAACTGAATCTCAAGGTGCTGCGGGATGCGGTGATCGAGGGCGGCGTGCAGACGGCAGTGGTGATGTTGCTGGTCGCGACCAGCGCCCTGCTCGGCGTCTATCTCACCGAGGCGCAGGTTCCGCAGAAGCTTGCACTGGCGATTACCGATTTCACCACCAATAAATGGGCGGTACTCGCGATCCTCAATGTCCTGTTCCTGCTGCTCGGATTGTTCCTGCATTCGGCGGCTGCGATCATCCTGACGGTCCCGGTGGTGTTGCCGCTGGTCAAGGCGGTCGGTATCGACCCGGTGCATTTCGGCCTCATCGTCACCATCAACCTCGGCATCGGGCAGCAGACGCCGCCGGTGGCGAGCGTGCTGATGACGGCGTGCGCGATCGCCAAGGCCGACATGTGGGAGGTGACCAAGGTGAACATCTACTTCATCGCGGTGCTGGTGGCGGTCCTCGTGCTGGTGACCTATGTGCCGGTGACCGGGATGGGCCTGGTCGAGTTTTTCTACCGGTGAGCCGGGCCGGCCGGACCGCGGACGACAGGAGCCGGCTGAGCCGGCAATCGAGAGGCGGAAAACAATGAGTGATTCGATCCTGGTTTCCAGGGAAGGCGCGATTGCAACGGTGGTGCTCAACAATCCGGAAAGCCTCAACGCATTCAGCGAGCGTTCGTGGCAGCTGCTCGGCGAAACCATGCGCGAGTTGTCGGACGACGGGACCCTGCGCTGCGTGATCCTCCGCGGCGCGGGGGAAAAGGCCTTCGCTGCCGGCGCCGACATCGCCGAATTCGAACGCGTGCGCACCGACAGCGCAGTGGCGAAGCGATACGGGGCGCTGATCCACGAGGCGATGCAGTCGGTTGCGCAATGCACGCACCCGACACTCGCGCAGATCCACGGCGTCTGCGTCGGCGGCGGGCTCGAGATCGCCGCCATGTGCGACCTGCGCATTTGCGGCGAATCGAGCCGTTTCGGCATCCCGATCAACAAGCTCGGCCTGGTGATGGCCTACGGCGAGTTGCAGGGGCTGCTGTCGGTCGTCGGCCGCGCGGTGGCGCTCGAGATTCTGCTCGAAGGCCGTATATTCGGCGCAGCGGAGGCATTGGCGAAAGGGGTGGTGAACCGCGTCGTCGCCGACGACAAGGTCGCGGGCGAATGCAGCGCCGCCGCCGGGCGTATCGCGGCGGGCGCGCCGCTGGTCGCGCGCTGGCACAAGAAATTCATCCGACGCCTCGCCGATACGGCGCCGATTCCGGAGGCCGAGTGGGACGAGGGCTTTGCCTGCTTCGACACCGAGGACTACCGGGCGGGGCGGGCGGCGTTCCTCGCCAAGGCCAAGCCGGACTTCAAGGGGCGCTGATGCGTCGGCATTGCCGCATTGCGCCCTGCGCGGGCGTCGCGCTTGCATTTGCGGCTTTCGCGGCATCTCCTGCAGCGCCGCTGGCTGGCCCATTGCCAGCCCTGCACGCGGCAATCGACGACACCACGATCTCCGGCATCTCGGCCGGCGGCTATATGGCGGTGCAGTTCGCCGTCGCCCACGCCAGCATCGTGCGCGGCGTCGGCGTGGTCGCGGCGGGACCGTACTACTGCGCCCGCGGCAGCGTGGTGCAGGCGCTTGGCGCCTGCATGACGGGCACGCCCGACGCGGCGGTGTCGATCGCGGCCGTAAAGACCTGGTCGTCGATCGGGCTGGTCGACCCGGTAAGCGCACTGGCAAAACAGCGCGTGTGGTTGTTCACGGGAAGCCGCGACACGGTGGTGAAATCGACGGTCGTCGGCGCACTCGAAACCTTTTATGCGGCCTTTGTCCCCAAGGCGCAAATTCGCGCCGTTCGCGATGTTGCTGCCGGACACGCGTTCGTCACCGACCAGCAGGGCGCGAGCTGCACAGAGAGCGGCGCCGATTATCTTGTGAACTGCGGGTTCGACTCGGCGGGCGAGTTGTTGCGCCATCTGCTCGGCGCGCTTGAGCCGCGCGCCAAGACATTCAGCGGAAAACTCATCGCCTTCGATCAGTACGAATTTTCGCAGCCGACGCGCGCGGCGGCGCTGGCGGCGACCGGCTACGCCTACGTGCCGGCCGCCTGCACCGGCGGCCGCTGCCGCGTCCACATTGCGCTGCACGGCTGCCGCCAGGATGCGTCGCTGGTCGGCGATGCGTTTTATTCCCGTGCCGGTTACAACGGTTGGGCGGACGCCAACCGCATCATCGTGCTCTACCCGCAGGTCGCCGCCAGCACCTTCATGCCGTTCAATCCGCAGGGCTGCTGGGACTGGTGGGGATATACCGGCGCCGACTACGCGCAGAAAAGCGGCCCGCAGATCCGCGCCATCCGCGCCATGCTCGAGCGGCTCGCGGCGGATGGGACGAAAATCAACGCGAGCAAGTGAAAGCGTTTCACACGGGCTGCGTATCAGGACTTCTCTCAGGGTGTGTAGACCGGAAAAACCTGCACGGACGAAAGATCCGTCCGTGCGGATCGCCGCTTGCGCACGGATGATGAAGCCATCCGCGCACAATCGACGATCTTTGAGGAACCCGTTTTCCTCATTTTGAAACAGGCTCTTGCTTCCTCGACCGCCCGCGCGAACTGCGATAGAGATCGAATGCTTCGCGCTCGAGTTGCTCGCGGAACTGCGGCGCGGCAATCGCGATCATGCGGCGGATGCGTTCCGACACCGTGCAGCCGGCCAGCGATGCCGCGCCGTATTCGGTGATGACCGCGTCGGTCTCACTGCGCGCGGTGGTCACCGGCCCCGACACCTGCGCGACAATGCGGCTCAGCGTGCCGTCCTTCGCGGTGGCGGGCAATGCGATCAGCGAACGGCCGCGCGCGCTTCGCAGCCCGGCGCGGACGAAATCGACCTGGCCGCCCACCGCGCCGACGTAGTCTGCGCCGGCGGTTTCGCTGTTAACCTGCCCCGTGAGATCCACTTCGACCGCGCCGTTGATCGTCACCAGGTTGTCGAATTGCGCCAGCAGCGCCGCCGCGTGGGTTTCGGAGACCGGCCGCATGCGGATTCCGGAATTCTGGTGCGCGTGGCGAAACAGGCGTTCGCTGCCGTACAGCACGCCGGTGGTGACCAGGCCGGGGTCGATTGCCTTTTCCGCGTTGTCGATGACGCCGGCCTCGACGAGATCGACGACGCAGTCGGTCATCATTCCGGACCAGATGCCGAGCCGCCGGTGGCCGCCGAGGCCAGTGAGAATGGCGTCGGGGATCGCACCGATGCCGATCTGGATGGTCGCGCCGTTGTCGATGAACGCGGCGGCGTGCCGCGCGATCGCGCGTTCCACATCGCCCATCGGCTGCGCCCGCAATTCGGCAAGGGGATACGCAACCGGCACCAGGAAATCGATGCGGTCTGCGGGCACCGGATACGCGCAGTGCGTCCACGGCGCTTGCTGGTTGACTTCGGCGATCACCACGCGCGCCGCCGCCATGGCGTCGAGAACAAAATCGGCGGTCGCGCCGAAGCTCAGGCCAGCGACCGACTCCGCGAGCTGCAACAGGCAGACGTCGACCGGAAGTCGGCGGCTCGCGATCGCGCCCGGAATCATCGAGTATTGCGTCGGCAGGATGTCGAGCACGCCGGCCTTCGAAAGCCCGCGGTTGCCGCCGATCGCGCCGTAACTGGCGAATTGGAGATGGTCCGCATGCTCCGCGCGCACATTGCCGGTGAAGTTCGTGCCAATGAACACCCGGCATCCTGAAAACGCGGCGCGCCCATCGAGCAGGCGCTTCACCAGCGCCTGCGGCTCGCCGCAGCCCTGTCCCAGGAACAAGTTGTCTCCGGGCTTCAGGATGCCGGCGAGGTCGAGGTTGTCGAGGGAAACGCGTTTCATGGGGCAATCCCAATCATCATGCCGATTCTAGCAGACGGATAAACTGACAAACGGGCAGGCTCACTTTAGAATACGCGCTTGGCCGCGATGCACCGCGCCACGGCACGGCTGAAGCGCCGCATCGCGACATTTCAACAGCATGTCCAATGGTCCCGAGGCCGTCTTGAATTCCATGCACCAACCCTGGCAGCCGCTTGCCGGCATCCGCATTCTCGATTTCTCGGTGCTGCTGCCGGGACCCTTTGCAACTGCTATCCTCGGCGACCTCGGCGCCGACATCATCAAGGTGGAGCCGCCGGCGGGCGACTTCGCACGCCGCATGCCTGAAGCGCTGTTCCGCGTCGCCAACCGCAACAAGCGCAACATCGCGCTCGACCTGAAGAATGCGGACAGCGCCGCGGTCGTGGCACGGCTCGCCAAATGGGCCGATGTCGCTTTCGAGACTTTCCGCCCGGGGGTGGCGGGGCGCCTGGGGATCGGCTACACGCAGTTGTCGGCGCTCAATCCGCGCATCGTCTATTGCGCGCTCACCGGTTACGGGCAGAGCGGCCCGTGGCGCGATGCGCCGGGGCATGACCTCAACTACCTCGCCGCCGCCGGCGCGCTGATGTTCAGCGGCCATTGGCTGGGGAAGCCGCAGCGCTCCGGACTGCCGGTCGCCGACATTGCGGGCGGCGCGTTCGCGGCGATCGCGATGCTGTCGGCCTTGCTGGAGCGCGACCGCACCGGGCGCGGCGCGGAGCTTGACCTCAGCCTGTTCGAGGCAGCCTTGTTCGCCACCGCGGCGCGCCACGGCCTCGATCTCGAGCGTGACGGCCGCGCCCACATGTATCCGACCAATGACGTGTTCGACACACAGGACGGACAGCGCATCGCGCTCGGCATCGTCGAGCCGCACTTCTGGGAAAATTTCCGCGAGGCGGTGAAGGAATACGATCATCGCCTGGGCGATCCGAAATTCGCCGACGAGCCGCTCCGCCGCGCCAATGGCGACGAGCTTTCGCGCCTCATCGCCGGCGTGTTCCAGCAGAAGACGCTCGAGCAATGGCTCGCGCATTTTGCCGGCCACGACGTGCCGGTGCAGCCGCTGGTGACGGCGCTCGCAGGCAGCCAGTGCGCGCAGGCTGTCGCGCGCGAAGCGGTCACCGAAATCGACGGCGAGCGGCTGATGGCGTTCCCGGTGTTCGCCAACGGCCGCCGCGGCGCGGCGGTGCGCTCGGTGACGCGCACCGCGATCGGCGGCGATTCGGCGGCGATTCTCGGCGAGCTCGGCTTTTCCGCGAGTGAAACCGCGGCGCTGCGGGATTCCGGCGTGGTGAAATTCGGGTGAGCGGTCCGCTGGAGGGCGTGCGCATCGTCGACCTCACGGCGGTGCTGATGGGGCCGTATGCGACGCAGATCCTCGGCGACTACGGCGCGGAAGTGATCAAAATCGAAGCGCCGGACGGCGACGTCATGCGCGGTGTGGGGCCGATGCGCAATCCGCAGATGGGGCCGATCTTCCTCAACACCAACCGCAACAAGCGCTCGATCGTGCTCGACCTCAAACAGCCCGCCGCGCGCGAAGCGGTGCTGCGGCTCGCGCGCAACGCCGATGTCTTCGTCTACAACGTGCGGCCGCAGGCGATGGAGCGGCTCGGCCTCGGCTATGCGGCGGTGGCCGCGGTGAATCCGTCAATCGTCTATGCCGCGCTGGTGGGCTTCGGCAGCGCAGGACCGTACGCCGGCCGCCCCGCCTACGACGACCTGATCCAGGGCATGGCGGGCATACCCGCGCTGATGGGGATGGCGCAGGGAGAGCCGCGCTACGCGCCGTTCGCTGCCGCGGACCGCACCGTCGGGCTCGCCGCCGCCAACGCGATTCTTGCCGCGCTGTTTGCGCGCGAGCGCAGCGGGCGCGGCCAGGCGATCGAAGTGCCGATGTTCGAGACCATGATCCAGTATCTCTACGCGGACCACCTGATGGGCAGGACCTACGAGCCGCCGCTCGGCCCGGCCGGCTACCCGCGGCTGGTCGCGCTCGAGCGCAAGCCGTATCGCACGACCGACGGCCATATCTGCATACTCGTCTACACTGACCGCCAGTGGCAGGATTTTTTCGAGCTTGCCGGGCGCCCGGAACTGAAGACCGATGCGCGCTTTGCCGACATGGGATCGCGCACCGCGAACGTCAGCACCCTCTACGCGCTGCTTGCCGACATCCTCGCAACCCGCAGCACGGCGGAATGGATGAAGAGCCTGGTGAAAGCCGACATTCCGTGCGCGCCGCTGAAGAGCCTCGATGAAGTGATGGACGACGAGCATCTCTCCGCGGTCGGCATGTTCCCGGTTTCGGAACACCCGTCGGAAGGGCTGATTCGCAGCATCGCGCCGGCAGCGCGGTTTGCGGGCACGCCTGCAGGCATCGAGCGCCATGCGCCGCGATTCGGCGAACACACGGTCGAAGTGCTCGGCGAAGCAGGGTACGATGCAGCGGAGATCGGCGCGCTCATTGCCTCGGGCGCCGCCATCGCCGCGACAGAGAAGGCGCAATGAACTTCGATCTGACACCCGAGCAGGAAGCGATCCGCGATGCGATCAGCCGCGTGTGCGGCGAATTCGGCGACGATTACTGGCTCACGCACGACCGCGATGGCGGTTTTCCGTCGGAGCTGCACGAGGCGCTGGCGCGCGACGGCTGGCTGGGCATCGCCATGCCGGAAGCCTATGGCGGGTCCGGCCTCGGCGTGACTGAAGCCTCGATCATGATGCAAGCGATCTCCGAGTCGGGGGCGGGCATGAGCGGCGCGTCCGCCATCCACATGAACATCTTCGGTCTCAATCCGGTCGTCGTCTTCGGCACCGAAGAGCAGAAGCGGCGCCACCTGCTGCCGCTGATCGCGGGAAAACAGCGCGCCTGCTTCGCGGTGACCGAGCCGGACACCGGCCTCAACACCACCAGGCTGAAAACCAAGGCCGAGCGCGATCCTCGCAATCCTTCGTCCTATCTCATCTCAGGCGCGAAAGTCTGGATCTCGACCGCGCAGATCGCCGAAAAAATCCTGATCCTTGCCCGCACCACGCCGATCGAGGAATGCCGCAAGCCCGCAGACGGGCTGTCGCTGTTCTATACGGATCTCGACCGCAGCCACGTCGAGGTCCGCGTGATCGAGAAAATGGGGCGCAAGGCGGTGGATTCCTGCCAGCTGTTCCTCGACGGCATGCCGGTCCCCGAGGCGGACCGCATTGGCGAGGAGGGGCGTGGCTTCGAATACATCCTGCACGGCATGAACCCCGAACGCATCCTGATCGCAGCGGAAGCGGTCGGCCTCGGCCGCGTCGCCATCGCGCGTTCGGCGCGCTACGCCAACGAGCGCATCGTGTTCGACCGGCCGATCGGCAAGAACCAGGGCGTGCAGCATCCGCTCGCAGCGTGCTGGATGGACCTCGAGGCGGCGAACCTGATGGTGTTCAAGGCCGCGGCGCTGTACGACGCCGGCCGGCCCTGCGGCATCGAGGCCAACGCGGCGAAGTACCTTGCGGCGGAGGCATGCTTCCGCGCCTGCGAAACGGCGGTGATGACGCATGGTGGCTACGGCTACGCCAAGGAATATCACGTCGAGCGCTATCTTCGGGAATCGTTCGTGCCGAGGATCGCGCCGGTGTCGCGGGAATTGATTCTGTGTTTCATTGCCGAGCGGGCGTTGGGGTTGCCGAAGTCGTATTGATCGCGTTTTGTGGCGCAGTTGCAGTGGCACTTCCTATTTTGGCGCAACTCCTTTGAGGGCTATTCGTCTCGTACCTTTTCACGGTTTCTACTCGATGGAGCCGCTTCCCTTTGCTTGCAATAGGCTACGGCCTTCCCGTATATCTCGGCGGCCAGGGTCTTAAGCGTTAGTTGGTCAGAGGGCTCGATGAATTCGCCCTTGAGTCCGCCGCGTTGATTCGACATCAGGAATGCCGTGGCGTCATAAAGGCCTTCGCGTTGCGCCTTTTCGCAGAAGATCTCGTATCTCTTTGCGTAGGATGCATTCTTGAATTCCGGGAGCACTTTGAAATGTGGTTCCTTTTCTTTCACCGCCTTTGTCGAGGCAGCGTCATGCTCAAGGAGCATTAGAAAACCGAGGAAGGGCTTCATCGACGATGTGAACGCCTTCTCCTGATAGGCGCGCCAAAAGTCGTGGGCGTTGCCGATCGCTTCCTCGATGCGATTGTTGAAGTTGTTTCCGTATGACGGCCCTGCCTGCGATTTTACTTCGATGCAGACGAGCAGATTGTTGTCCACGATTGCAAGCAGATCCCAGCGCTTGGTTGGTCGGAAAAAGCCCGGGATATAGGAATCGATCTGCCCCGTAAAGACTTCGGCGTTTTTGACGCCAGCTTCCTTGAGCAGATCGCGGATCAGCCAGAGAAATCCGTCAAGCTGCTTTCCCCCGGTTACTTCCGCTCTTCGCCCTTGATCTCGAACTTTTCCGCCGTCCCGGCGCGGGCTCAGCTGCCCTGTCCTTGTCTTCCAGTAGTGGCGGATGGCCTTCTTGCCGCCGGCCTGGATCAGTTCGTCGAAGTTTTTCATCGCCCCCCCGGACAAGATGAATAGTTGTATCTGAGAAAAGGTTTGTCGTGTCCCTCGACACGCGCATTGCGGACATCTCGAAATAGTCCGGCGTGATCTCGACGCCAATACTGTTGCGCCCCCATTTGGCGGCGGCGACATTCGTGGTGCCGGTGCCCATGAATGGGTCGAGCACGGTATCTCCGACGAAGCTGAACATGCGGACAAGCCGTTCCGCGAGCGCAAGCGGATACGGTGCAGGATGATCGCGCGTGGAGGCCCCAGTAAGACCCGTCCAGATCTGCTGGAACCATTGCTGGTAATTATCGGTGGAAATCACGCTCAGAATACGGGTGGCGAGCGACGGCGAACGGTAACCGCCCGGCTTGCGCTCCATCAGAATGAACTCAATGTCGTTCTTGATCACCGCGTTCGGCTCATACGGTTTGCCGAGGAAACCGCCGCCATTTCCGTCGGCTTCATAAGCAGCATTGGCAATTTTGTGCCAGATGATAGGAGAAAGATTGGTGAAGCCGAGTGCCCGGCAATGCTCCTGGATCGAAGCGTGGAGCGGGATAACCGCATGCACGCCCGCGTTCTTGCGGCGAGAAAGGCATACGTCGCCGACCACGCATACCAGTCGCCCGCCTGGCACGAGTGCGTTGTAACAGCCGAGCCAGACCTCGTCGAGTGCCTTTAAAAAGGTTTCATAGTCGGTGACAAAACCCAACTGGCCGTCCGTTCGCTGGTACTCCTTCAGCGTCCAGTACGGCGGCGATGTGACTACGAGATGCACGCTCGCCGGCTTCAGGAACTCCATGCGGCGTGCGTCCGCGTTGTAGAGCGTATGGAAAGTCGGAATTCGAGTGATAGCGTCTTCGATCGCAGCGATGCGCTTCACATCCTTGGCGATGGCCGGCAGAGCCTTTTGGTGGTCGCCGAGCTTCGAGGGATCGAAAGGGAGAAAAGCCGATAGGTCGACGCTGTGTTCGGGAGGAGTTGGAGAATTCATATTGGCATTATAAGGTGATCGAGAGCAGGTACACAGTCCGCTCGATGAACGCATACAGCAACAGGTAATCGCCGCTCAAATATTCGCGCAGCTCGCCGTCGCCGATGCGCGGCGCGAGCCGCCCGATTTTTTGGTGCGCCTCGACCGAACCGGCGCCACGATTCAAAAACGGGCGGCCCATACGCGGGAAGCTTTCAAGGTTGGGGATGACTGTTGTTTCCAGTTCGGCCAGCAGCGCATCGTAGGCGGGCGCCGCATCGGCCTCCAGCAGAAACGCTTCGAGTTGGTCCAGGTTGGCCACGAAGTTGGCTGTGAGTTTTACGCTTGCGCGCCTGGCCGCCATGGGCAATTCCCGGCTAAACCTTCGCCGTGCGTTTGGCCCGCAGCCGCTGAATCGCCTTGCGGCCGTCCTTGACCCTGCCTGCCGCGACGTCGGCCAGTCCCTTTTCCGCCTCGTCCAGCAGCAGCAGGTGAATGCGCTCGCGCTCGAGCCGGTGGTAATAGTCGAGCTTGCCGGCGTCGATCAGCGCGACATAGCTCTCGCCGTTCTTGGTGATGATCTTTTCCGCGCCGGCCCTCACTTCATCTGCTATCTCCGAGAGGCGGGAGCGGGCCTGGCTCAACGGAACCACGTCGGATGCTTTGATGGCCATGCTGCGCTCCTGAGGAATATTGCAACGTATATTGTACGATATTCTGTACTCTCACGAAGTCGACCGACCCCGCGCGGTCGATCGGCACGACGTACGAGCCGGGCTCCGGGCGAACCACGACCATCGCGAAAGGAATTCGACCCCGATACCTTCCCCGGTGGTCAAGCTTTCGAAATGAACTGCGTAAGAAGCGAGCGGTGGCTGTTGACCAGGGATCAGGAGCCGGTCAATTTCTCGCGGGTCTTGGGTTTTCGATGCTGGTGCATGCACGCCAGCACGATGACCTGATCCTGTTCGATGACGTAAAACAGGGAGTAGGGGAAGCGGCGCAGGATGGCACGGCGAATGTCGTCCTCTACGCGTTGATACAACTCTGGGTGAGTCGCCAGATGCGCCTCGGTCCGTTCGAGTTCGCGAATAAACGCGGTCGCCTGATCGATCTCCGGTCGCCCGTACCACCCAATTGCGCGGGTCACCTCGGCCGCTGCGGCCGGTTTGTAGCGAACCGTATAGCGCACTAGGCCATGCCAAGCCTGGCTTTGATTTCGACCAGCGTTACCCCGGCTTCTTCAGGGTGTGTTCGGTGGTGAGCGAGACGCACGCGAAGCTCCGTGCGTTGTTCGTCCATGAGCGGTCCCGCAAAGGTCTCGCTCGCGACGCTATCCAGGAGGTCTTGCGCCAACTGAAATCGCGTGGCTGCGTCAAGCTTGATGATCGCGTCGTACAGAGTCGAGTCCATGCTGCGTACCTTACCGAACCATGCGGCGTTCTGCAACCCTGATACCGGTCTTGTGCGCAATTGCAGGGATGAATTACCAGATCGTGGTGACTTCCTCGATTGCCCGCTATGCCACCGCTGCTTCAGCGGTTCCTTGCTTGTTCAGTCCTTCTCCCACTCGATCCTGTTGCGCAGCGCGGGGTAGCCCTCGATCTGGACCTCCACCACGTCGCCGTCGTTGAGAAAGACCGGGGGTATCTTGATGATTCCGATACCGAGAGAGGTACCGGTGGTGATGACGTCGCCCGGGTTGAGCGTGATCCGCGCGGTGATGTACTCGATCGTCTGGGCAACCGTGTGCACCATGTCGTCCGTGGAAAACCGCTGCTTCTCCTCGCCGTTGACCCGGCACAGCAGCGTGAGCTTCTGCGGATCGACCTCGCGGGCCGGGATCAGCGTCGGCCCCATCGGCCCGAAGGTGTCCGCAGCCTTCAGCGGGATGATGATGCTGCCCGACTCCTTTGGCCGGGGAATCACCTTGGCCGTGTAGTCGTTGCATATCGTGTAGCCGCCGACATAGGACAACGCGTCCTTCTCCTTGACGCGCCGGGCGGTCCGGCCGATGACGACCGCAAGCTCGGCCTCGTAGTCGATCTTGTCGATCACTTTGGGCACGCGCACCGGATGATCGTGACCCACCGCGCATCCGGGCATCTTGGCGAACAGCTCGGGGATCTTGTTGAACGGCAGGCCCTCGAATTGCGCGAGCGCCTTGTAGTTGTATCCCATGCCAAGGAAAACCATTGGCGTGGTCGGCGAAAGGAACTCCACGCGGCTCGCTTGCACTCCCTTGCCGGCAGACATTGCCTTTTTGGCGTAGTTCTCCGCATGGTTGAGCGCCTTGTCGCCGGCCGCCATCAGGGTCGCGAGATCGGCGAACGCAGGGTCCTCGGACACAGGAAGCTCGATGACCTGCCCGTCGATCCACGCCGCAGCGACCGGTTTGCCACCGTCTATCCTGATACGGGCGAGTTGCATGGTTTTTCCTCCGAAACAGCTGGATTTGATTTCATTGCCTCAGCGTGAAGACAAGGCGGTGACGATGAATACGATACCAGCCGACGCTCGATCAGATCGGCGCGCCTATTCCGGCTTGATGCCGAGCCGATCCGTCAGCGCGCGCCAGGCGGCGATGTCGGCGGCGATTGCGGCCTTGAATGCCTCCGGCGTGTCGCCCACGGGCGTCACGTCCTTGGCGAGGAGTTCGGCGCGGCCCTCGGGCGAGTGCACGTAGCGGGCGACCTCGCGATGAATGCGGTCGATGATGGGGCGCGGCGTATTGGGCGGCGCCACCAGGCCGTACCAGAACACCGTGTCGAAGCCGCTGACGCCGGCCTCGGCGAAGGTCGGCACGTCGGGCAACACCGCAGAGCGTGCAGTCGCGGCATAGGCGCGCAATTGCCCGCCCTTGACCAGGCCCGCCGAGCCGGTCGGATTGTCGAGGAAGGCATTGACCCGGTTGGCGACCACATCGGGATACGCCTGGGCTGCGCCGCGATAGGGCACATGGAGCATGTTGATCCCGGCCACGATCTTGAATTGTTCTGTCAACAGATAACCGAGCGTCGTTACGCCGACCGAGACGTAGCTCACCTTGCCCGGATTGGCCTTCACCCAGGCTACGAATTCGCCCAGCGTCCTGGCGGGCACGTCGTTGCCGGACACCAGGATGTAGGGCGTGGTGCCGATCTTGGTGATTTGCGCGAAGCCGTCCACCGGGTCGTAGGGCACGCCCTTCTGCAAAATGACGGCAGCGGGAAGCGTGCTGCTGGTGGCGATGCCGATGGTGTAGCCGTCGGGCGGCGCCTTGGCCACGACGTCGGAGCCGATGGTGCCGCCGGCGCCGCTGCGATTATCGATGACGATCGGCTGGCCGAGTGCCTTTTGCAGGTGGTTGGCGACGGTGCGCGCGACGAGATCGGTGCCGCCGCCGGGCGGGAACGGCACGATCATCTTCACCGGCCGCGTCGGCCAATCCTGCGCCTGCGCCGGCAGCGCGGCACACATCGCGAGGCTGAAGACGGCAAACAGGATTCCGAGCGGCGCGCGCATGGCTCTCCTTGTGAATCGATTTGCTTGGACAAATCAAGGGAGGATGCAAGTCTCACGTGCAGCGCCCTTTTGAAAAAAAAGCCTAACAGCCCCCGGAAGACTAGTCAATTCCGCTGATCAATTCCAATTCA